>Ga0307982_1001595_pt1 | contig 18456 bp, 18 predicted proteins | sample OrgLakmetagen989_FD_201847 | JGI IMG/M metagenome (GOLD analysis project Ga0307982, IMG submission 201847) | Saline water microbial communities from Organic Lake, Antarctica - #989 | ecosystem: Environmental > Aquatic > Non-marine Saline and Alkaline > Saline | place: Antarctica: Organic Lake... | reverse complement strand
TTTTACGATTTTGACTTGCGCGCATCGCATGCGCGTACACTTCTGCCCGCAGCATTGGCTTCTGTGCCATTTGGGTTTGTATTAGTTCGAGTTCGAGTTGGCGCCACTTCCTTGGTTTAAACGAGGCGCCGGAAAATAGAAGACGGCCCTGGCCCTGCGCCCTGCTACTATACTAGTTTTTACTATCATACTTTTATGTCTGTTTAGTACCCCCGGGCCTCGATCTAAAGTCCGCAGTTCTGGCACTGTGGCTAGGAGCTAGGAGGAATTCAAAAAAGGTCTACAGGGTAGGGTTTTGTGGTGTAATCCACTTTCGTGGTCTGAAGCACTCCGTTCAGCTTTTCGAGGCAGTTGCTGACTTGGTAATCTAGCTCGTTCAAGGCGCTCAACTGCTGGTACTCGATGTACACGAAGGCGCGCGCTCGGCTAAAATAGATAACTTCATTATAACAAGAGTGTCTTGAATATTGATCTTAGATATGTTACTCGGAATCTTATTGGGCCACCATGCCCATATCAAGAGTTGGTCAGAACGTTGGAAATATTATTTTGTTTGAGGCGATACATTTAGCTTTTTAGCCTGAGAACAAGGCGAGTTCTCGTTGGATATTTTAGATATCGAAGCGAATCGATATTATCTAGAAGTATTCTGCTCGCATGTTAGCGCGCCTGTTGCATCCTGAGGTCCTACTCTTCACTTATTTAGCTAAATTTGTGTCGGTTTCGGAGCTAAGCTTGCACAACATAATCCGCTGCCGCTTGTAATTTAACGATTCTTGTACATGTTTTGCCTCTAGTAAACTTAAATCAACTTTAGTGCTCATTTCGCATATTCATTTATCTCAGATTGTGACCTTTGGCCTGACTACCGATGCATTCTTTGTATATTTCGCCTTCTCACAGAACCATCGAAGGTGCATTGAGAGCCAAATTCTCGTGGCAGCGGCCTCGTTTACGGTCAATTACACGCTTGTTCCAATCTTAACCATCGTGTCGTCTCGTCGCAAAACTATGACGGTGAGTTCACTAGTGCCCCGCGTAGTCGAGGTGTGTAGCATCCCCTCGTAATTATGTCGTCCCTGCCCAAGCTAGTTGCACTAAAGAGCACAATTAAGTACACAGAACGCAGTGCTCAGATTTTCTTTTTTGCTTATCTTTTGTATGATCGTTACTTGTGTCTGACTAGGCCTTGCAGGGTGGCGAGGGCGGAGGAACTGTGCACTCGATGCAGGGTTGGTGTTATAATGGATGATAATGGTCGTGGCCTAGCCCTATCGACGCTCAAATCATGGCAGCACTCAATCGAGCAATTTGCCTTGACTGAGACGAACAACTGCTGGTGATTACTTGTTGAGGTAAATCATCTAGTAGTGAGTGAAGCCGCGACCAAAATTATTGGATTTGCGTGAAGTTCAGGCTTTCAGCCGGAGTTCAAAGCCGAAAATCATCGCAATCTGGTAGGTAAAATTTCCACTCTTATCGTCCTGTAAATTTTAGAGTCTTGCACCTTATGCTCCCAAAACTTCCTCGATCTCTTTTAATAATGTAAATGAGGCCATGTGCAGTCGAATCCTTGACCATGGTTCCAATTCGTTGATCCTATAATCCATCTGCGTGAATGATTTGCCCATTTCTGCTCAGGTCAGAAGTTGCCCCAGTTCGGGGAAAATCAGCTTCAATTCTCCAATGAGCTGCCTGATTGTGCAAATTTCGCTTATTTCTAGGTAATATAAGTTAATACCTATCCACTGATGTAATTACTTTGGCCAATGGACACAATGGGGTCGAGAAAGTGGCCCTTACTGTATCTCGAGATCGAAGAAAACTGAAATCAAGTAAAAAATGTCACAATTTACGCACAATTTTTCACTTTTCCTCTGAAAAATCGATTTGACCTTCCTCTCTGCAGCTTATTAGACCATTAGTCATCGTCCTGTAAAAAAAATAGCAAAAACCGTCTGAATGGGGTTGAGTTGTGACCCAAAATAGTCATTTTTTGGCCGGATCGGGCACCTCCCCGTAGTGGCAGGTCCACAAAAAAAAGTGAAAAAATATTTAAAACGAAATTTTGGAGTTTAAGAATCAATCAGGCACTTAAAGGGATCTCCAGGAAGCTCAAATCCGGTCTCAAAAGCAAATTTCACTTCAATCCGGGCTTATAGTGGCCATTTTAGTTTTTCTAAGATTCTTTTGAATTCCCCCCACTGTGGCACAGTGGCACTGACTTTATTGCCTTTTTGGCTTTTGGACTCCTAGAGTCCTAGTTGCAATTCCTTGAATTAGCTCCTTCGGGGCCTATGCACAAAAAGAATCGACTTCGTGTATGCGCCTACGTGGCTGCGTGCGGCATCATGAAAAGGGCGTGATGGCCGCGTCGCCATGGTCGGTAATGGGCCGCAAACACAGCCGCAAAGCCAGGTACAAAAGCCCTAACACGCACACCGCTGCGACCAGAAAAGTTTGCATGCTTTCTTCTTCGCGCGTGAAGCCGTTGCTTGTACCGCCTTTCCCACTGCTCCTGCTGCTGCTGCCGTGAAGGTTGTCGTCGTCGTCGTCGCAGTAGTCGTCGTCGACCACGCGCACCCGCAAGTCCCCCGCTTCGGTCATCGAAAACTCCACTAGCACATTCCGAGGCGAATCGTAGACGTTGTCAGTGCCATCTTCGTTGCTCTCGCCACCAACATCAGTTGTACCACCTCCGCGAGCACCGCCATCACTATCATTGTTGCTGTGGTTGCGCGCCTGCTGGGGTTGCTGGCGGCGAGTGAGGTAAAAATCAAAGCGGCCCACTTGCGCGTTGGCCCTGGCCCGACGGTTCCCCCCTTTCAAGCGGGAACAGCAAAAACATGGGAGAAGGGAAGGGAAGTGACTGAAATCGTCTTCAGTCTCAACTGTAAAGACTAGCGAGTATGCAGCACTTCAACCCTCACTCTTCAAAAAGAAAAGAAGAAGAAGAGGCATAAAAGATGGCAGGAAAAAGCCCCACGGGTGTAATGTACGTCCCTACAATAAGCGCCGCCACGCACCTTCGAAGAGCTCCACAGTGATGCCGCGCTGGTGCGGGTCCGCGCATTGAAACACGCGAGTGGTCAAGGCGGGTAGCTTGGTCAGGCGAGGTAGCACCACATCCAACCATCCGCCTTCGCCACTGCCTTCGCCTTCTGCCTTTGTTCCTGCTGTCGTTGATCCTGATGTTGCCCTTCCAGCTTCTGCTTCTGTTCTGGCTCTGGCTTCATCTTTAGTATTCACTGTCGCTTCCTCAAGACTTCTAATCTTTTCTTGACCTCCTTCTCCATCCATATCGCCTGCTTCCTCGGTATCGAAGCACTCAACTCCAATGTCCATCGGCAGCACGTCGGACATGAGGAACTTCTGCAAAGTTGACGGTGGCACCGCACCCGCGACAGCGCCTGTAATATGAGAGCTCCAATGTAACAAGAAGACGAAAGCGGGTAAATGACATAGTTCTTAAAAAAAAATGTAACCGTAAATACAATAGAAGAGACAAAATTTTCTGGAGTTAAACTGAAATACCTTGTTCCTCCTGCCCTCAATATTATAGTAACATCATTATCATCTTTCGTATTTATCCAAATATAATCGGCATCACGCACACAATAACCACAGTTATACCTCGAATGGCGAGGCCTTCAGCGACGGACGTGTCAGCATCGCACGAAGTGCACAAGTCGGGTACATGTGCAAAGACGCTTCGCAGCAAGGCGCGGATGCAGGGCGTGCGAGACACGCCGCCGACGAGCACCACTTCGTCAACCTGTGCAAGCAACGTGGTCATCACAGACAAAGCGAATAGAAGAAAAGGCGTGCGAGAGAAGGAAGGTGGATCATACGTGCGTCATACAACAATAGAGCATCTCTAGCTAGGAGCAATACTATAGCAGGAGCTGAATACGCGCATTGGAAAACAAAGAACTTTTGCATGTACTCACCTCCTGAGCGCTGTGCTGTGCCAGCACTTCTGTCAACAGACTTTGCACACCTTCTAGAAAAGAGGCCGCCACTTTCTCTTCGAACTCGTCTCGATTGACTTCCACTGAGACCTGCACCAATTCCTCTTCCTCTTCTTCTTCTTGTTCGTGATCACCCTTGTTGTTGCTTACACTAGCGGCAGCAGGAGCAGCAGCAGCAGCCAGTGGGATAGCGGAAGAAGGAGAGGAAGAAGAAGACGACGACAGATCGTAACGACGGCGGCGGTGTAGAGTGCACTCAACTTTGGCAGAGGTTGAAGTAGAGAGCTCGACTCGTGCTGCTGCCACTGCTGCGCGTAATGCATTGTTGCCTACCCACGACTCTGTCGTAGCATCACTAGTGCTCGTCGCAGTAGTTGAAGCATTTGAGGTGGCATCCGCACCAGCAGCTGTGGCGGCAGAATCAGCGGCGTTATTTCCACCGTCATCACCATCCTTGCCGCCGTCTTCTTTGCTTCTTGTTTGAGACGTCTCAGTCGCTGTTACCGTAGTCGTACCATCCTTTGTTCTCTCACCCGAAAGGCCAGCTTTTTGAACCGCATACGCCGCTAGCTTCGAGTCCAAGTCTTCGCCGCCCAGTGCGTTGTTGCCACATGTAGCCAACACCTCAAATTGCCCTTCGCACACTCGCAGCAGAGTCAAGTCGGTGGTCCCGCCGCCACAATCAAAGACCAAAACGTTTTTAGTGCCGGCCACAAAGAGCCCGTATGCCACGGCCGCAGCCGTAGATTCCGCCATCACCGCAACCTGCCAAAAATGAAATAAAAAAACGTTTGAGTTCTGAAAGATAGAACTGCAGAAATAAGAATCATAAAGAACAAAAAGCAATGTGAGTCAGCTAGTCACATGAAAGATCTGTTACCTCCCGAAAGCCTGCCATTTTGCACGCTTCCTGGGTGGCGTGCCGCTGCCTCGCGTTAAAGTGCACCGGAACACCCACCACGCAGCGCCGCACGTCCACTTTCTTGTCAGCTAGCGCGCAGGAAGGACACGACAAGGGGAGAAATGGAACCGCCATACACCATAAGGATAAGGGTGGAATAACATAGTAAAGGCGTAAAATTATAGAGATTCGCACACGAGAGGGATCAGGTATAATACTTTAATTGTGTTGTGTGTTTCCTGTACCTTGACCATCTAAATGAAGCGCTTTCGACATTTCGCTAAAGCGGCGATGCGACCGGTCGTTCAAATAAGCTTCGGCCTGTACACGCAACTCTCGCGCTACGGCTGCGGATACCACTAAGGGGGACACCCAAGCTCCACTTTGATCTTTGCCACTGCTGCTATTGCTGCTATTGCTGGCGCGGCCACTGGTAGTGCTAGTACTGTTCGTACAACCGACGCGAATCAACACACCATTCTCTCCTTCGTCGCCACCTCCGATAGCCTCAGACTCGCCATCAATGCCGCCATCTTCGTCACCTTCTTCTCTGCCTACTGTGCCTTCTCCTCGAGCAGTGCCTTCAATGGTGCCGCTACTATTGAGACTGCTTTGATTGGAAGCTTCGGAAGGCCCGGGCCCCGCCACAAAGGGCAAGGTAGGCAATATGCTTTGAATGTCACGCCACGGCTGTCCGAGCACACGCTTAACACAGCGCACCTGTGAGTGCATAACACACACACGGACATGCAGCGCGCACACAATCACGCACACACAGTACAAACCACCCAAACTCAATGAGTTGCATAGCGAACTGAATAATTGACGATGACTATAAACGAAAGAAGAGGGAAATTGAGCTGACTGGCTTCGCTTCTGCACCAACCGAAGACCACACCCATTGCGACCTCTGAACACACGAGCAGGTGTTGCTCAACAATCGGTGCAAGGATACGTTACCGTGGTCCCTAGAAGTGGATCAGCTTCAGCGGCAGCTTCCCCCACCATTGGAGGCGAGCTACTAAGATCTGAGCCCGTGGGCCAATGCACAATGCTTGGTGTAGTGCGCCGACGATGCAGTTGGCTCTTGAACACCTGGGTCGTTTGCGCGTGCGAAGAATAATATTATGAACCACACACCTTCGAAAAAAACTAAATAATCTAATCGCTTTGCTATGTTATACAAGATAGACACGTGGCCGCTATATTGGAACTACGAAGTAACCTAGTTGCACTTGCTATCGTGAACAGGCCGAATAGGACTGTAGCATGGAGGATAGCCATGTGCGAATGAAGCATTTTAAATCTAAGGTGCTGCTCTGGCACTTAGTACCTTTGTGATGCCTTTGTCTAGGTGCCAGACAGCGGCGCACGAGTTGCTGGTGCCCAAATCGAGACCAATCACGACACCTTCACTGAACGCGAGTGCACCATCTTTTACGGCGCAAGGATCAGTCGACTCAACCTCATTTTTCGCACCGGACCATACGTTAGTAACAACGTCGTCGCTCATACTTTTGTTATATTGCTCCTTCCAAAGCAGCGACTCTTCGCGTGGTAGCACGCAGCAGCGAACTGCTTGAGGCTAGCAGATGAGCAAATGTGAAATGCAAGGAGCATCGAAGGTCAATGGTAGAGATGGCCAAAGCCGTATGCGCATTCGGAAATCAGTTACTTTCTGAACTTCTGCGAGTGATGTGGAAAATGGAAGAATTGGTGACACGATGAAGAGTATCCACGGAACATGGTAACACGGTTTCCCTGAGTTGCGGACAAAGCAGTGAAGCAGTAGTACATTAATACAGGCTAGCTAGTACAGGCATTGGCAACAGAACAGGATTGCTAGCTAGGCTCATCCTGGGCGACACATTGCGAGCAAGGATACTGCTCTCGCCAGCTAGAGGAGCGTTCGAAGCATTGGAAGTATTTTAATAAAAATGTTGATACTTGTAGTCGGTAGCCTACCGGAAGAATTCTATTGGCGTATTGGCGTTTAGGTTAGTCAGCTATACGCTATGCGTGCGTGGGTTGGTGGTCAAGTTGGCCATATGGTGTGGCGTGAAGTCTTTACGGAACACCCAGGTCTCATCGAACTTTTCAGCCCAGGCAATGAGAGTGCTCTCGCAACCGCCCGAGCTCAAGAACCCAAGCTCGAAGACGCCATTGTTCGTTTTGGGCCTCCGCCTGAAGCTCTCATTGAAGAGCTTTTGAACGGCCGCAGCGCAAGCACAACGGGTGGTGGCGGCGCTAGCGGGATGGCAAATGCGTGGGGCGTAAGGCCGAATGGGTTTCGAGCCAACTTACTCGCAAGAGCGGGGCTGATGGCTCCCCAAAACGACGCCCCGAGCGCTGCCTTTTTGGAAGAACACGCTCTGAGCGCGGCGTACCAGCAGCAGTTCTTTGCGGACGGCTACGTAGTCTTACCCGGGGCTGTACCCACAGCTCTCACCGAAGACGCCCTTCGGCACGTGAACTCGAGCGTTGGCCGCGGCGCTGTAGACCGCTCCAAGCCTGTTCTCGTGGGGCTCACCGACGGAGCAGCGCGAGCTCCTGAGCTTTTGAGTGTCTTCGACAGCAGCCGCGGCTCTAAGCTCCCCACGGCTGTGCAGAGTTTGCTAGGGCGTGGCCGCGCCATGTTGCCGCCGTTTGGGTGCCAGGTAGCAATGAAGTACCCGTCACCCCGCGCTGCGATTCCTGCGGATGGAGGAGCAGCAGAAGCAACGCATGGAAATAGGTAGGTATTGAATCTTTCTTGTGTTCGCAACTGTCACGGTGCTATAGTGTTCAATTTAACCCCCCTTGTGTGTGTTTTCTATTTCTCGACAGATGGCACGTGGATGGGTTCAACAAAGGCGCGCATTCGCCTTTCACCCTCCTTGTGGGGGTGGCCTTGAGCGCGCAAACAGTGCCTCGCTGCGGGGAGCTCATGGTGCACCCGGGTGCCCACTGGCAGTTGCAAGGTGCCGTCCGCGAACACGTGGCCAATGGGAGCGCCACCTTCAGCCGCATGGACGAAGGCGAAAGTGAAGCGGCTCTAAACCCCATCAACGGCGGCAGTGCCAAGCCCCACTTGGGCCCACCGGTGTCGGTGCTCCTGCAGCCGGGCGATGCGGTGCTCTGCCATCAGAAGCTGCCCCACTTGGGCGCCCACAACTACAGCCCTCACGTGCGCTACCAGCTGTACTTCCGCATCGCGCACGTAGCCTTGGCGGAGCACCGCGACCGATGGCTCAACGATTTGCTGTTTCCCTTTGAAGGCGTGCGCGCGGCCGTTGATGGGGGGCCTTGAAGCCCTGCACTTCATTCGTATTTTTTTTTACATATATGGTATACACGCGGATAGTGGCGACGTGCGTGGCTGTAACATGGCAATTGGCTTCAGTGCCACTTGCATAAAGGCCTAACAAAGCAATTGCCCTTGGACTTGGACGGCCATTATTCTGAGGTGGTTGTGTGTTTGTTTGTTGATTTATTCATACATATATTTTTCGAATGTTCCTAGGGCCCCGAAGGGCCGGAACTAAGAGGATCTCACGGAGGCATTTAGTCTTCGAGCTAGAGCGCACGCTCTAAGCTCAACTCTCACCTCTCCATACCACACCCCAGTCGAACTGATTTCGGTTTACGTTTGGTTTACAGGGTGATGTTGGGGTTAGGGCTGGTGTTTTTTTGGCTAAGTTGGACTGCATGCTACATGTGGCTTAAAATATGTGCTTATTTGAATTTAAGCCCCACTGGCCACGTTGCTCGTATGCCCGTGAGCCGTTGCCCACAGATGACGCGGGGGCTGGGCGCTGGAGAATGCGCTCGCAAGTAAAGGCATTTCCAAGGAATTATGGAGTGGATTGCCATTGCGAAGGATAGGCCGAAGTGGAGACAGCAGACTCACTCCAAACCAAAACCTCCTGATGGTTCTGGAAGTTGGTTTTTATACAACCAGAAAACCAAATGAGCATGATGTGCACCTATGCTCTATCTGGTTGTATAAAAACCAACTTCCAGCAATACGATGATTCTTGGCATGGTTTCGATCGTCCGGCAATTTTGGCCTAGGTGCAAGATTTTTCCTCAACGAAGTTTTTCTCAGTTGGCCGGTGTGGGGTTTAAACCCGAGGCAGTCGGTTATTAAGACAACCAGAAAACCAACTGAGTATAAGGTGCACCTCAGCTACTTCCAGCAGATGGCGGTTGGACAACTTGAGAGTATATGGTCAGATAGTCACAATTTCTTTATGCAAAAAGGGCACTCAGCCCACACAGACTTGTCCTGAGGGTTACACTTTTCCTGGTACTGCGTTGTAACCATTATACAGGCTTTTTTCTTTGTATTTGGGGAGTATAAACTAGACTAGACTGGGGTGTGCTCTCCACCTCTCAGAGCACTCCGCACGTATATTATAACTCACAAGAGAATGGTTAACATGAAGCCATATCAAGGTTCCTCCAAAGAGATGCTGCCTTTGCCGACGGATTCCTTATGTTTCATCCGTGCTTTCACTGACATCGCACCGATTGAACCGACAACGATCACTGTCGCACCAGCAACCTGGAACGGATTTGGGGGAGTTTCGAGCAAGAGCATTTGCCAACAGAAGGACATCACCACCTCGAGGTACAAGACTTGCGCCACGGAAGTGTCTTTCGAGCAAGCGAAGCCGGCGTTGCGAAAGACAAGCATGAGCGGGAGGCCAAAGCTGACGCTGACCGCAAGCAATTGGTATTCAGGGCCTGCAGAGAAGGTGTACGTCGACTCGTGGTAATAGACTTCCTGGACAAGGACCACCGCCCCGCTGAACAGAACGCCTGCCGCCATGATCGCTGCCGTCATGCACAACGGGTGCTCGTCGCGCAGCTCGGTGTTGGTGACCAGCACTGCGTCGGCGTTGACCACCGCGAAAGCGACTCCCGCTACGACCCCGATCAGTGAAGACTGGTGGCTGAAGGAGAGCCACAGTTCGCTCACCAACACGACACCGCCGAGGCACACCCCCGCAAGCATGATGTCCGCATAGCCCCAGGACTGCCCCAGCCTGAAGTAAGCCAGCACTGCCGTCCACAGCGGCATGGTAAACATGAGGCAGTTCGCAACCCCCAAGTCAAGGAACGAAATCGCGACAAAAGCACACACATTAGCCAAGCCCCCCAGTACACCTCGCTTGGCCATCGAATAAGCGTTCGACGAATTCACGAGATAAGGGATTCCAGCCACCTTCAGGATGCTTGCAGAAGTAAAGAAACCGAGCGCACTCGTTTGCAGCAGCAAAGCGCTCCACTGAAAACCGCGAGGTGCACACAATTGAATGGCTGCACCCTGCAAGGATGCCACTAGACCCGCCATGAGCACCAGCACAATGGCTCGTCTGGTTTGGTTGGGGGCACTCTCTGCTGATTCTGGCGTAGACTTGAGACCTTTTCTTGAAGCTACCGAGCTCATGAGATTTTCTTTGTCGTCAATGTCTCCGCATTCAGATTCAATTAGGGGGCCCATTAGAGTCGACACGCGAGATCCGTGCAATGATTCATACATCGAGCCCGAAAGATGTGCAGCCTTAAAAGCGGAGCGACATAAAAATACGAAGGTAAGATGAAAATGTTTTTAGACGTTAGGTAAGACCAAAGGGTTGTAAGCTTGGTTCCATGGAACGCACCGAGTGTGAGTCACTGATTTGCATAGAACGGGCGAAGTCTTGGATCGAAAGCCTTATGGAGGCGCGGGTATGATGAGACGACCCGCGCAGGGAGCTCTCACGCGATCTGCTGTCATCATCTAGCATTTGTTATCTAGTGTCAGAATGCTTATCGCAGGAAGACTTTACTACTTAGACTTATGAGCTAATGAGTTATGAAGTGATGAACGTCCACGGAGGTTCGAAGATACCCTTCATCATGAACTCGTCAAGCAAGCCGTGAAAGTGAAAGCAAGGTTATCTTGGTGAAAGCCTGTGATGCCGACGAAAGCACGAAATCAAACGAAAAAGAAATCGGCAAGCGATTAACTCCTATTCATTGGTGCATTTTTCTGAGCCCCCGAGGGGCGACTTGGTTTAGTGACCAAGTATAGGGTGCCGTCTAGTTGGGGTCTGCAGAGTCCCGGGGCCGGACTGGAAGCCAAGCTCGGGTTCATGTAACTACTGAAAGCGGCCTCTTCGTCGTAGTCGTTTAGAGAGTGGGTTGTTGGCGTTGGCCCCGTGGGGCGTTCGGGGCAAATGCACCAACGTACGGGGCTGAACTCGAACCAAAGCCAACACCCCCGTGCTCGCAGCGATTACGACGAAGAGACCGCTTACGATAGTTACATTAACTCCGAGCCATTCCGGCCCGGGGGACTTAGTAGACGCGAACTAGATGGCGCCCTGTCTGTTATTTACCAAATCAACCCCCTTGGGGGGGGCTCAGAAAATAGGCCGCTTGCGGCTTAGTTATATAAACCTCGAGCCTGGCCTTCAGCCCGGCCTGAGAGACGGCACAAACGCCGATTGGATGGCTCTCTGCTGTGTTATTTGTAGTTACTAAATCCAGTCCATCCTCGGGGAGGGGGCTTCAGAACAAGTCTGACTTTTTATTTCTGAGCCCCCCTTTCTGCTACTGAATTATACAAGGGTTTTCTTCGTAATCTTGTAAATTTGACTAGGGGGAGCTATATACGATTCTGACTTGCGCGCATTGCTCGTGCGTGCACATCTGTCCGCAGCACCGGCCTCTGTGTCATTTGGGTTTATGTCAGTTCGAGTTCGATTTCGGATCCTCAGGAGGAACCGGAGTTCTAAAAATGGCACCCTTTCTGTTAGTTACTAAATCCAGTCCCCCCTCGGGGGGGGGGGCTCAGAAAAATAAATACGAAATATCCACAGCTAGGCAACCAATATCCAGATCCCCGAATGGCAGCAGAATGGCGGCATCCCATATCAAACCTTTAAGTTGTTTATATCCATCATCTATCCAGGAAATCAGTATTATTTCGATATTAATAAAACGAACTCGAACTACTAAGACAAACCCGAATGACAAAGGAGCCTGTGCTATGTCTGTGTCATTTCATTTGGGTTTGTTTTGGTTTGAGTGCCAAGTTCGAGATCACGTTCGTATCCACGCCACAACGAAACGTTGAGATGCCAACTCGACTCCGAAACGAGAAAGCAAATAAAAGAAATCAAACACAGAAGAACTCTCAGTCTTCCTCGCCGCTCTGCTTTTTCGCGGCGCGCCACGCACGGAAGGTGTCCGGCTTCATGCTCGCTTTCGCTGCTTTCCGGCTCATAGCAAGCTCTTCAGGCGTAAAAGTAATGGCATTGCTATCGGGTTTTCCTCTGGCCATAGGGAGTCCATTTGCCTTGTTCGTATTGGTTAAAGCACTGAGTGAACCGGAGACTGACAACCCAGCGGCAGCATCCACAACTCTTGACTGACTCTTGGCACGAAGAGCTGCAAGTAATGCTTCAAGCGGAACTGCATTACTATTTCCACTGCTGCTGCTGCTGCTGCTGCTGCTGTCGCTGCTGCTGCCGTTTGAATCGTCCGAACTGCTGGGGCTACCGGCCATTGCAGTGCTCAGAGCAGCGCAAAGAACGGCGGCCTCGTTGGCCGAAGCTCTCGCAGTCGCCGCACGGGCCTTGAAAGTGGGCACACAACGCTGCCGTAATAACCGGATATCAGCAAGTGGCAAAAAGACGTTCCCACGAAGGACGCCATCGTCACCTGCAGGGGTGGTGCTGTCAGTTTGAAGGTCGTGCACGGCGGCAATTGCTCCGTAGTGTTCCGATTGCAACAACTCTTCAAGTGCTCTCGCTTCAGCGATTAATACAGCCACTCGATCGTGCCAATCGCTACCTTGAGTACTGTGATCGGCACTCAAACTACTGCCAGCACTTGTGCTGCTGTCTCTCAGCAATTTGCGGCTATTGCGAACATCGTCGACTTCATCTAATTCAGCAGCCAAATCACAAGCTTGAGCCCAGAGGCCCTCGACTAAAAACGTCGCCTGCGCAATGCCTGCTGACGCCACACTGCCACCGAGTGCACCCATAGGAAGAACTTCCTCGGAGCCAGCATCATCAGGGCCAGCGGCTTGCTCACTAGCCCTACTGTGAGGAGACCCTTCTAATGCTTGCAACAACCACTTGCGCAGCACGGGTGCATCGTCTGGGTGGGCCCATAAGACGTGCTGCAAGACAAACACGTCGGACCCAGACACCTACAGCCAAGATACCCCCGAACCATCATCATTCCAAGCAGGCACACAAATGATGAAGTGCAAGTTAATCAATTTAGAATAGACGGAAAAAATGACTTACCGTTGAGCGCCCGTTGGCAGCAGCAGAGACTCGCAAGAGGTCGACTGCCTGACAGAGCCGGCGGTCTGACAGCAGTGTAGGGGGGCTGGCATCGTCTCGAAAGTGTCGCCTCAAATCGCCTAGCAAAGTCACCACCCAAGCAGGTACCTCTACGCGATCCGATTCTAACGCTACTTTCGTGGCTAGCGCTTCAAGAGGCAACCTTTCCTCATAAACACCGGTACCTGAAGCAGCAGTAGTGCCACCAATTGTTGCCCTCAAATTCACCGTTGAGCTTTCTTTGGGATTATGTGATCGTCGGCCCAGCAATAAGTCGCTCAGGCGGCCATCGCTCACCGGGCTCACGAGCCGCCGAATCAAGAAGCGGTCGTACAGCGCTTCGGTGTCTTCGCTGTCTGGGAGCTCGTTGGACGCGGCCACGCAGCACAAGAGTGGCACTTGCACCTTTAACGGACCTTGATCAAAAGTGCGCTCGTTCAGTACCCCCAGCAACGTGTTCAGAATAGCGCTTGACGCTTTGAAGATTTCGTCCAAAAAGGCCACCCGGGCTGAGGGCAAAAAACCGTTGATTCGTCGTTCGTACCGGTCGTCTTCGAGTGCTTTCAAGCTCAGAGGCCCAAACAATTCGTCAGGCGTGGAGAAGCGCGTTAACGTGCGCTCAAAGTACACGCCACGCCTCCCACTGCTACCTTCATCACTACTCTTTGCACTACTGTCGTCTACTAAGGAAGCTTCCTTGTCGACGACTGCGGACAGACGTCGAGCAAGTTCACTCTTGGCGGTTCCTGGCGGCCCCAGCAACAACAAGTGCTGCCCTGAGAGCGCCGCAAGCACTAACAGACGCACTTCTACGTCGCGCTCAACTAAACCGTCACCAAGGGTCTGAACCCAAGCTTCCACACCTTTCGGATAGTTTTGGCTGTCTAATTGCCCATTTGATACGGAGTTAGGCCGGTCCGTGAAATGGATGTCTGCACTTTCCCAGATACGCACAGCTTCTGCACTTGCGGCCTCGGTGATCAAATTGTCATCTCGATTGTCTGAAGACATGCTCGTTGTGTAAGACCAGGTTTCATCCGTGTCGTATTCTTCCTCGTATTCTTCTTTCTCGACCCATTTGTTCCGTTTGGCACTCATGACTGTTCGCGCAGACCCCAAAGGTCTGGCTGCCACAATGGATCGGCCTCGCACACCATTGCCGGCACTTCTTCCACTCCAGCCGCTGTAGCCCGTGCCTCCAACGGCTCTCCGTGCAGCGGCCTCACTTGGCGACACAACAGCACCATCGTCCTCGCCTGAAGAAGAATCCAAACGTGAACCTGAATCAGCTCGCTCATCGCGCGCGCGCTGTTCCTGGGAGAGTCGCAACATCACCGTTAAAGGGTCGTGCTGCGACAGAAACGTGTGCACGCAACCAGGGGAGCACAGGAGGTCGAGTGGGGGTGACGAGGGTTTGCCCACGAGCAAGCCATGCACTTCCACTCCGCGCTCTTCGCGCAATGTTTTGAGAGAAGCCAGTGCGGTTGGGTCCATGGGCGGCATGCGCAACTCCCCGTCGGTCACCAGCAAAATGTCCGCATCGCTCCAATCGCTGCGAAAGGCGCCGTCTCCACGACGATTGCGCGCGAAGCGACTTTGCTCCGTAGCATCCGCATCAATTGCGCCTCCATTCAAAGCGTCCTCGTAATCGGCAGCAATGTGACTCATTGCCCAGCGCATTGGCCGACATACGTCTGTGCCGCCTCGAAAAGACAACCCCAAAAAATCCAACAAATTCGTGAGGCCCTCGTTGGAATTCATCAACCCGAGCGACACCTCGCATTCCCGCAAATCCGTCGCGCCCGAGAACGCCGCGACGTAACAGCGCCGGCTCTGCGCGTGCGCGGTTCGGGCCGCCTCCAGGACCACTGCTTTCGCGAGGTCTTCGCGTGGGCCCGCCATGGACCATGACGTGTCCAAACAAATCACGATCGGCCCCCCACGCCCTGAAGGCCGCCGCTCCAGGCGCCGAGGCCGCCGAACGTCCATGGGCTCCGGGATGGCTTGTTCCGCCCACCAGTCGCCCCACTGCACCGACAGCAGGCGCTCTTCGGCCAGCTTGGACATGAAGTACGCGCGCCCTGGTTGAGACAACGGCGACGACGATGACGACGACGACGACGTCAATGGTTGCTGTTCTGCGCTAGCTGCTCCTGACGAGCTCATTTTGGCTTTGAGAAGCAAGGCTTCGCTCGGAAGCATGCGCGCCAAGGACCCAGCCAAAGAAAGCCCTTCAATGTCGCCGGGCACGCCCGCCTTGCGCACCCCAACGGGCGGCACGTCTCGAGCTGCTTGCGTGCGTGGAAGCCACCGCTTTTCGCCGTTCAAATTTGGGCGTCGGCCCAAAGAATCGAACAAGTCCCGGAGCTCAGGCATGTCCCTGAGTTTCGCTTGCACGTTTTCCATGACCGACCACCCCGTGTGCGCCCAGAATCCATCTTCAGTACCATAGATGCCAGTACTATGCTTTCCGCCAACGTCGGCATCTGGGTCAACTTCCACGAACAGATCCGCAAGCAGATCACTGAAGTCGACTTGACCGCTTTGGCTGTTGTCAACCAAATCGTCAAGAAGACTGATGGCATGCAGAGGCAGCTGTAGTTTGTTCGAGAGCTCTGACGTCAACGCCAGAGCATCTTCTTCAGCTGGTGAAAAGTCAGCGTAGCTCTCTTCAGAAGCGTTCGCATTGGACGATTTATCTGAATTTCGAAGTCGCTGGCATTGTCTAATCTTAAAGACCCGAACCATACGCACAAGTGCTTCAATGGCAGAGTTTGCTAGTGTAGGATGCGTGGCGGTGAACCGAGATAGGCCCAGTTCAGTCACCACTTTCACGTACGCAGATCGGAGCGGCTCTTCTGGCCATGGTGTACCTTCGTCGAGATCTGGCACGCGCCCTTCCGACAGAGCTTGGCGCCATACTTGGATGCCCAAAGCTGCTTCGCGCACACTAGCCATCTCCGCTTCTACCAGTGTATGAAATTACAACAATGATGAGCACGTCAAAAAGACAAATATGAGCGCCTCCATTTTGAGAGACAATTACGAGCGCATACCGCCAGAGAATGCTAGCCCTAGCTAGCCAGGGCACGTGCATATCGACGTTCAGCTAATCCTAATACGTCAGTAATAGCTGCTTCGACATTATTACCAATAGATGTCGCCAGCCTAAACAGGCTTGCGTCGTTCATCCAGCCAAAATCATTTAGCATGTTTGCTGCCGCATCATTATGAGTTGTTGATGCTTCTTCAACTCCCAGTAGGACTCCCTTTGTTGCGCGAGGGCATATTCGCAACCGACGGTTGAATAATGGAGCTGCATCGAAAGCATCGAATGATCGGTGGCATCGATGTGGCTTTAGGGCTAGACTCCTAGGATGGATATTTAACGCATCTGCAATATGAAAATAATGCCATGGGGCCACTAATAAGACGCTTAGCCCACAGTGTAGCATAGTTGCCTTTGAGCTCCTATGAACATGCACTACTCGACTTCTCGAAGTCGTCTGAAAGTAAGCAGCTACGAATAAATACGTCAACCAAATGGCCTGAATACAAGAATACGCATGGGGCCTGATTACAAGGGCACTTGAAAGATTGAACATGAAGGAGATATTGCAGCGTGCTCGTACTGGAGTGCCGGGTATCGGAGTAATCAGATTGCTAGTTGTTAAACTAAGAGTATTCTATGCGTTTATGCGCTCGTTGAAAAGATTCCTTATGTGTAATGCGCAGTGTGATGTCATTGGGCTAGTCCGCGAGTGAATGGATTTGCATGTGCGTACGCGCATGGGTTTGCGTAGGAGACGGGTGCATACCTCGCAAAGCAGGAAAGAGATGGTATTAATGTTATGATTCGTGGGTGTGGTGTTCGTCTCTCTCTTTAAGGGCCGAGGCTCAGGGCACCTAAACCGCCGGCCGCTCCACCGCTGCTGCTTTTGCTTGACGCCGCCGGTTCGAATTTGATCACCACAGCCGTTACGTTGTCGAACCCGACGCCGACGCGCTGGCGCTCCTGGAGAACAAGTGGCATTCGAAAATAGCACGTGCGTCTCGTTAGAAAGAAAAGAAAGGAAAAGCCAGGGGAGTGCCCATAACTCATTCTCTCATGCTCTGATGTGCCCCCCCACCCTGCTCTCCAGGCCTCGCTAACATGGTTCAGCCTCTAGTACTAGCAAAGGAACGCTTCGCAATGGCAGGGAAGCACACAGTACACACGTAGGCATAGTCAGCGCAAGCGCGCGCGCGCGTGCATACGCGGGGGTCTAAAGGTCAATATATTCACCTGCATGGCCCAGTTGGTGAGGACCGCTGCCGCGTCTTCGCCTCGCTCCCAGGCCGAGGCCACCACGGCCGCGCAGTCGTCGGCTTCGGCCACGTCACACACGCCGTCGGAGCACAACACCAGGCCCACCTAGCACGTATGGGTGTGGGTGCGCGCGTTGGTTGGTTGGTTGGAAGGGGTCGTTGAATTGAGTTAGTTGGTTGAAAGAGCGAGAGAGAGAGAGAGAGAAAGGGGAAGAGAGGGAAAGAAGGAGGAAGGGGACGAGTAGGGTTGAGGAGTGCGCACAAAAGGGGCCTAAGTCAGTGCTCTAGTAGTTCTCCTGAAGATGGCGTGCATAAAGCGACTTTGGAAAAAAAGGAAAAGGCATCAAAAGAAGGAGCAAGACAAAGGAAAAAAAGGATTACAACACGCACACACACAACCAAAGCCCCCCAAGCCCTCAAGCAACGCCGCCCCCCCCCCCTAAATATACATTAGTACATCCATATCCATTTACCATGTCTTGCGTCAGGGCCACTTGGCGCACGCTGGGGTCCGCCGACAGGCCAAAGGGCTTCAAGTCTTTGCCGCCAAACGCACGGGAGTACTGCAGCTGCATGACCCGCTCGCCGGTGGCCTTCCGTCGGTCGAAGTCCCCCCCACGGATGAACGGCTTGTTGTTGTGGTGGTGCAGCAGCTGTTTATTTTTTTTTGTTTTTTTATGCGCCGTAGAAGTATGAAAAAACAAAAAAAGGTGAAGAGGGAATACGTTTTGCTAGCTGAAATGCTTGCAGTCTTCTTCGCGCACACAGACACTCCCTTCTTTTCTAGCAGCGGCGCTCTCCAGTGTGCTCCTACTGTGTTCTAGCACTCTTCAGTCCTCCATTTTCTACGAATGTAGCACCTGAATGGAGCCCCCGCTGCTTTCGATCCGGCGCCGCTCCACCGGGTCGTCCGGCTTGTGGTCCACCGTTAAGTTGGCGCCCCGCA
>Ga0307982_1001594_pt1 | contig 18460 bp, 14 predicted proteins | sample OrgLakmetagen989_FD_201847 | JGI IMG/M metagenome (GOLD analysis project Ga0307982, IMG submission 201847) | Saline water microbial communities from Organic Lake, Antarctica - #989 | ecosystem: Environmental > Aquatic > Non-marine Saline and Alkaline > Saline | place: Antarctica: Organic Lake... | reverse complement strand
CCCCGAATGCACTCACGGACTTTCTGCAAGTGTGGACGTCTGAATTGAGTTCTCGTTCCTTCCACTCTTTCATATCTCCTTACTTGAGTTTTCAATATTGCCCTCGCCTCTTTTCTGATTACTTTTTAATAACCTTTTTCATTTCATGTTTTCTATCATTCTTATTCTCGCATTCTTTTTTTGGCGCGCTTGTGCGTATGCAGGTATTTAGCTCTTGACATGCAATTTGCCGTGTTCCTAGCGCTGCCTGCCGTGCTCTTATTTGGGTCGAAACCGCCTACAGCGCGACGAGCGGTGCTGTGGCTGACGGTTTTGACTGTGGGCGCGGGAATTGCCGTCACACTGGCGACTGGAATAAGTGCGAATTCCTTTGATGGTTTATGGGTCACCACGTAAGAAATTGTAGAACATATACATGCGCATGTTCTTAAAAGCCCGTTTCACGCATTTAATTGACCCATTGACGTTTATTTTTTGTGCTGAAAAGGCTGCTTCTTACTTTCAAGTTCAATTTCATGGCACTATGTGCATATGCTTCTTTGCCTTTCTCGTTCTTACCTTTCTTTGATTGCTATAATTGGCAACAACAAAAAAAAAAGGTACTCGGAAATGTTTTACACCAAGCCCTGGTTTCGAGCTCCTTCGTACTTGGTCGGAATCTACGCCGCCATGCTGTGGGCGGGTAACGGTGCTGCAGACCTGGCGCAGGACTTCCCCTGGCTAACCCCCCTTGTAGCTGCTTGGGATCACGACGGCAACAATATAGACAAGCATGGTGCTGCGAATGCTACGACACCATCGTCGTCGTCGACCTCCTCTTTGTTGCCCTCTTCTTCTTCTTCTCCCTCTTCTTCTTCTTCTTCTTCTTCGTCGTCCTCGTCCTGGCTGAAAGCGATGCTCTTCTCGGCCTCGATTGCCGTCTTGCTGGCGGTGTGCTTCGGTCCTGTCGGCGCCTACCAGAAGCTCCCCTGCCCCTACGGCGCGATGGTTCTGCCCAATGGGGAAGCCTGTGGCTCTGGCTGGTCCCTCACGAGGCGCGCGGCCTTCAATGCGCTAGCGCCACCAGCCTGGTATGGGAACAAACGCCGAACCGTAATTGCCCTTACAAACCAATGATTACATTTCGTTTTTGATCCTGTACTCCGTAAACAATTATCATGATGCTGTCTCGTGTATCCTTCCAAATTTTGTTCCTTTCATGTAGACTACTTTCTTTTTTTCTCAGATTTTCTTTGCGTCTCTTCCGTTTCTATCGCTCATATGCATGTGTGTATGAACATCAAAAGGTGCATTGCCACTGCGGTTGTGGCCACGCTGTGCTTCCGTGGCGACGCCCCAGCACTCGATGCTTTTCTCGGGCATCCTTTTTGGGTGCCTTTAGCGCGGCTCAGCTATGGCGCCTACCTCATTCACCCCATTGTGCTGAACTTCATGGTGCTCACGCGCGCTACTAAGGTTCATTTAGTCATTTCCTTACTAGGATGCACTCGCTCTGTTTATAAAAATCGATTCTTTCTGATATCCTCTCTGCAGTACTGATTCAGTCTCTCTGAAATTTGGTTTCGTAATCAATTAAAAAAATCGCTTCTCGATTTTTTTATTTCTCGCATAATTATCCTCTGTGTCGTGCTGTACGATAGATTCGCTTGAGCGGCCTCGAGTTCGTATCCTTTTACGTCGCCGCAGTGGGGCTCACCTTTGCGTGCACCCTCGTCGCTGTGGTCTTGGTCGAGTCGCCGCTCGGCCACCTCACGCGCATTGCTTTTGAACGACCTGCTGCGGCGTTGTCATCGCCATCGCTGCCATCTTCCTCGTCGTCTTCTCCATCATCCGCGTCGTCATCTCTGGACCCTGTAGGCCGTGCGGATGATATGCTAGTGCCTGCTTCTACTAATGATACCACCGCCCGTGCGGGTAGCCTTGTCTCCATCAAGTCTCTGCCGTCGACAGCTTCCTTGGAGCTCAGCCGACCCCACCATATTCAGCAGCAGGGCCTGGAGGAAACAGAAACCAAGACCAGGTCTCAAGATCCAGGGTTATAGGTGTCATTCAGTTAGTTTTCTCTTTAAATTTGCCCCCAGAACTGGTGCGGCTTCGACATGAAGGAAAGGCTGACTTGAATGCGAATCCATGTCTATGTCGATTTCTCTCCATTTCGGTCGATGTTATTAAAAGCCAGCCCGAATGGTTCTGAGTTGTGGGCCTGCTCCCTGCTCCATTCGAATATATGTTCAGTTGATAATGATGATTATTTAAATATAGGGAACTCGAACTCGAACTAATACAAACCCAAATGGCACAGAAGCCAATGCTGCGGGCAGATATTTAGGGCGTTGTGTGCTGTGTGCTCAATGTCTCACTGTCCTTCGCATGTATCAGCAATGTATGTGAAAATACGTAGTAGAAGGCTGAAGGCGTATCATGTATCATCCTTATGTTGTGAAATTATTAAAATATTTTCACAAATATACCACATTGGTACGTACATCTACCATCCAGATATTTGGGCTGCCTCATAAGAAATCTGGCATTTCTAGAGCATTAGTCGTTTTGAGGTAAGACGCTAGCGAGCTCGGGTGCCTCGGCAAAGTCGGTCTAAACGACACTAGAAGCATGTTTCTGAGCCCGCCCGGCAGCTAGTGCCCGTGGGAGGTCTAGGTGTCACGTAAGACGAAGCCTCGCATGACGACAACGTCGTCGCGTCCCGCACGGCCTTGTCGAAGTCCAGCAACGACGAGTTGGACTCGGCGGCGCTAAGAAGCCGCGACTGCATGTAACTCATCGCCATTTCAATGGATTCCGGTGACAAAAGGCTCAATCGAAAGAGCTCGACGTGAGCTACAACATGGTTGAATTAGAGCCAAAATTCAAGTCTCACCTACATTCGGGTTTCTTATGAGGTAGCCCACATTTCCAGATTCCAGATTTCGAAAAATGCTGCACATTTCTTTGACCTGTGACCTGTGACATACAGTAACGGTATCTCTTGCTAGAGCTAGAAGTTCATGTGCATGTCGTGCATGTGCTACGGTCCGCTACAGCTTTCCGCTTATAAGCTCTGTCAGAACTAGAATGATAGCATGCTGATGTGGTCTTGACTCTCCCAATTCACTTTTACTTTTAGACCTCTAGTTTGTGAATCTCGGAGCACTTACGTTAAGAAATCACCATGGAGCCATCTTCTGTGGACCCAAAGACAGAAGAAGTGATCTCACTCTGGGAGAGTGCAGCCGCGCATTCAGAAGCTGGACGCTTTCATGAAGCAGTTGTTGGCTATGAGCGTGCGCGACAGTTGCTTGAAGAAGCTCGAAGTGGTGGCGAATCCGAGGGCAGTAGCGACCGCGTAGCCTGTGTGCTCAAGGCATTGCTTGAGCGCGTGCATGCAGAGCTAGCTGACCATTTAACGCTTCTCGAAGGCAACCATTACCTAGCATTAGGGCTTAAGCGCGGTGCAGAACCTAAGACTATCAAGAAAGTCTGGCGCGCCTTTGCGCTACTGTACCACCCAGACAAGAACCGCAAAATTGCCGACACTTCGGCACTGTTTCGCGCTGGCCAAACGGCCCATGACACTCTGTCCAACCCGGACTTAGCTGCAAGTTACATGCCAAGAGTGAGGCCAGAAGAATGGCTCGCACGGCGTGCTGCGGAAACGAACCGTTTAGCGAGACTCGAGCAGCGGCGGCGTCAAAAGGTATCTGCCGAGTCGAGTCGAGAAGATCGAAGCACCAACCCTGCACCCAAAACAAGTGGCACCCAGTATGATGCTTCCTCACAACCAAAAAGTGCAGCCAGAGCTTCCTCTTTTGACGCAAAGCCCTCAGCCACTCAGAGCAGTCGATCTTGTGATGGACAGTCAGAGCGGCGCTGGCTGCGTCCCGACGAGCTTCAAGCGCTCCGCGTTGGCGAATTAGTGGCGCAGTTGGCCTCCGTAGGGCTGGCCAGCGCTGTGAAGCCTGGGATGGAGCGCACAGAGCTCGAGCGAGTGTATTTAGCCGCTGCAGCGGCTCGCGCAGCGGGTATTGCCAGTGCGAATAGTCGAAGTCGTGATGGCAGTGCGGCAAGTTCAGAGGAAAAGAAGCAACCCGCTGCTGCTGCTCGTCCCACTTCAGATCATCGGTTTGGCGCTGAGCAGCACGCATCGAATTCGAAGGCAACAACAAAAAAGACGGATTACAGCAGAAAGAATGGCGCGGCTGGTGTGGTGCCCGAGCCACCTGCTCCACGGCCAGAAGGTGGGGTGAAAGTGACCAAGGACGATCTGCGCCGGCATGAAGAGCGCATGTTTGGCCGTCACCGGAACACCGCCACGACCACCACGGGGAAGCCAACTCCTGCAAGCGCTGCTGATGCTAATGCGACGGCTGCTGGTTTCAAACATACAACACGTAGTGCTGAACATAATGTCAATGTGACTGATTCTAAGGCAGTTCCGCCGCCGTCGTCGTCACCGTTGCGAGGAAAAGAGAAACAGGAAGACAAAGGGTGGTACAACAGCGATATCAGCAGCAGCGAGAGCCGCTTTGCTAGCAACAGTGGCGACGTCGCAGCAGCTTACTCGGCGGCGTACGCGGCTAGCAGTGGCTGGCAGAGAAGAGACTGTGAACATCCTCTCAGAAGCGAGGAAGCAAAGGGTGCTAGTGTCGCGCCATCAAATGACCTTGGGAGAGGTATTTCTGCCACGAGTAGTGGGCCAACTTCTCCTTGTTCTGAGGCCGGACCAACACGACTCGACAACGGCTGCGAAAATAAGGAAGACGTAGACTTAGCACCAAGCTGGGGAAAGCCAAAGCCCCGAAGAGGTCACTTGGATGAAAACAGTGACGAAGATGAAGATGATGAAGATGAAGATGCGGAGAGCCAAGAAGATCGTGATGCGCCAGTGGAATCCAAGCATGAGTTCAATCATTTTGATAGGCGCTCTAACGACGCTGATTTAGGCGTGGTGCTGCGCTGGGGCCAAGCTCGAGTCAGCAGAAAGGGCCACGAAGAGGGCTCGGAAGACGAGGACGATGAATATATGGAGGAAGCAGTGCAGGAGAATGACGATGAAGGCGAAGAAGAAAGTGACGACGGTTTGGATGAATGGGACTTTGCATTTGACATGACGTCGCTTCGCTGGGGTGCTGCAGATAGACGTGGCGATGATGACGATGATGAGGATGACGAAGACGAGGAAGGCATTAAGGAGGAGAGCGCTGATTCAGAGCCATCGATAAGACCTTTGCCGCTTTCCTTGACGCTGCGAGATATCCGCAAGCGTTTGAACGAAAGGCAAACACCCGAAAAGTGTCGCTCCCAGAACGAGGTTGACTTACCGATGGAGGCTGAGGCCAAGGATTGAGGTTGCCGTCTGCCACGTAAATTTGCGCTTCGAATAATGCTGTTTTATTTCGCTGCTTTTTTATATAGTTACTTATTTATTTTAGCAATGAGGGATAAATATAGATCCACATCTAGATGCCGATATAAATTCCCGCGCACGAGTGGCAGTGATAATAACCCCGATATCCGCGATTGTAAACCTACACATATACAAATACAATCGCCGCGGGGCCTTTTGTGGGTCTTCGTTCTTTGTTTATTTCTATAAGAGCTCGAACTCAGCTCTATGGCTTTGCGTTTGCCCATGTGTGTTGACGGTGCTTTGTAGTGCTATGAGGTATGCGTGCACTTCCGCCCGCAGCACTGGCTTCTTCTGTGTCATTCGGGGTTGTATTAGTTCGAGTTCGAGTTCTATGAGGAATGCAGAACGAATGATACGTATAAATAGACATGAATAATTTCAAAATTAGGCCAGGGCGCACTTAAACAAAGCAGTGGCGAAATTTGATATTGTCGTGGCGGTTCTAGCTGCTTGCTTTTGATCTACTTGGAAAGTGTTACGATGCCATTTTCCTTGTAGTATTCTGCGTGGTACTCCCGCCAGTGATCCACCAAGTTTTTAAACTCGTTGAATTCCATCTTGCCCGAGTGATCTTTAACAGCACACAAGTACAGTAAGCAGTTGCGGGGGGTTGGAGGGAGTCATCGAGATGAGGTATGAAACGACTTTAGATTCGTATTCTTTAACAAGGGCTGCTGCTGAAGGTGGCAACAATTTTATTCTTACCAAAATCAACTCGACGAATGAGCCACTCGATTTCGTGAGCAGTCATCATGAGCCCAAAGCGATGCAGTGCCATGCTGATTTCATCCGAGCTCAAGCTGCAACATTACAGAGAGAGAAGGACCATAGAGACGGCATGGTGAAGGCATCATCGTACTGTAGGCAGCGGAGAATCTTTTAATTGAAGAACGTAAAAAATAAATATACAGTATAAAGCAGTCATCTCCGACTAATGATACGACGTAAAAATGCACGTCTCAATTTATCATGAATGATTCGTGAAATTGGCCACTGTTTCATTGACATAATACTGGGTGGCTGCTCTAAGAGTGAAAAATGGTTTTCTAAAGGTGTATGAGAGACAGTAAAATGTGATATTTTCATTCCACCTGTTGGATCCGTCTTTGTCCGCTTTATCGAAAGCCGCTCTTAATTCTTTAGCATGCTGGTCGATGAACAGCAGAGGGCAAAGGCCCAAAATGCAACCAATCACAATGCCCACCATCGAGGCCGCTGGTGTAAAGTAGTAGGGTAAGATGAGTGTGTACTTGGGAATGCAAGGTAGATAAAGTGAGTAAGAATAAGATAACAATGTAAAATGAGGTAACACCAGTATTAAGAAATGAGAAGCAATAGCTAAAATGAACAGAGTCGAGGATATCTTGAGCAATTCGCACCTAAATGCACTCGTTTCGGGCCCTTGGTCATCATTTGAGACGCCGTTAAGCCAGCCGAGGGCAAGCCTATGCGCAGCATGAGGCTTTCAATCGAATCGCCGGCAGCTATCCCCACCTACAGAAGGATAAAACCAAAAGGAAATTCAGTATACAAGTGCCAACAAGATTCCTTGCGTAGAAGGTTAGAATCTTAGAAATATAGGGGTCCATAGGTCCGGACAAGAAAAGAAGTAATTGGCCTCGTTAATCCATTCCCTATGGAGCTTAAACGTTAAAGATAACTCCTCGGTACCTGGCTACGTACATGCGAAAAACATTATTTAATTCATTGTATAGCTTCACATGTAGCGCACAAGTATGCACCCTCTCTATACACACACATTTGTCTTACCGCGTCGCTAACAGCGTTGCCCAAGCCGGCAGCAGCCATAGTGGAGAGGGCCAGCGCGGCGCCTAACGAGGCGTCAATGACATCGCCAGCCATGATCTAAGTAGTACAAGCACAAGGCGCACACGCACTTGAATTCAAATTGAAGCAAAATAACTTAAGGCACTTGTTAGATAATCTCAAATGGTGTACCAGTGAGGATAGTGCTACACGGTCAATATTCAACAAAGGCGGACCATGATGAAGTTGTCGACGAAGCCAAAAGCAACAAACGGCAATCCGCTTTTGATCGCTAGGAGAGCGTATTGCCTTGCTGTAATTATGACGACGTCGCCACTTCCTTCCACTGCTCCTTTCCCTGCCACTTCAGCCGACGTTGAGGCTGGGTCAATAGGAGCAGATCGCCGGTAGCGGCTTGACGTAAAGGACTTGAGAAACTCGTTCTGCGAGACGGCAGAATCCGCGTCAGAGTTCACAGCGTCGAAGCTCAGCGCCGCGTTGTATTCCGCCTATCGAGGCATTGCATGCATAAGGTGTGAGCATGTTTGTGCATTTGGTCTGCTGCGAGGTGCGCTCTCTATGAGTAACAAAAGTGTACAATTGTATTTGGCTTGCTTCGTTTGCATGAGAAAAAGAAAGGGAAAGATACAGAAAGCGAGCGCCAGGCTGAGGTGGACCCCTAGTAAAGCTCTAATGTCATCAACCTTGCTCAAAGTGCCATCGCCGTCAACATCTGCGCGCTTGAATATCCTAATGGCGCCTGCAGCCACAATTTGGTTCTCGAGGCTGCGTGCCTTGGCCGCTGCGGTGAGACCCTTTCAGTCGAAAAGCAAGCGACTTCATGGTATGATGAGTCTTAGAATCAACAACGCTAGAAATGGTATAATACATCACTTCAAACCAAACTTGTTAGATGCTTAGGTTGCTTCTTAGATAAGCGGAAGTATCTTATCAAAAATTGATAACCTCGTGACAAACTGTGCAGAGACGAACTACAAGTTACCTTAACCTTACGCCCCTTGCTCGCCCGGAGCAGACTTTGTGCCGCCTTCGCTACGAGATCGGCACCCTTGCCCATGCTTCAAAAAAGAATCGCGGGAAGGCTAAATTTTTCAGGAGAAGTATTATTTCGTTGTCAATCAATGGCATTTTTTGCATCAAACGGTTGCCGATGTCGGATGTCGGCCAGTCGGCCATTTCACCTTGTGAAGGATCCTTTACCTCACCCTGTACTTTCTTGAACACCGCCGCACCGCCGCCGCCTCCACTTCGTTGACGACTTCGTTTCTTGATGTTTGGTGCTGCATTTGCTTTTCGCTTTTCGCAAATTCTCTCTTCTCTGTCGCTGTTTGCGCAATCCATCAAACTCTATAAGCTTAGCTACAGACTCTATTCTAGAGGCAGGCGTGCATTCGTTGATACTACAGTGTACTTGGAAAACTCATTGGTGCAATTGTAGCTCCTAATTAGCCTGCCTATGTCCAAGTGAATTGATCTCAAGATCGAGAGAGCAGAAGACTGCACTGGCTACTGAAGTCAAGTAGGAATAGCCTCTTCTTAGTTTGAATAGGAATAGGACTGCACTAGAAAGGTCTTATTCACGACTAAAAAAGAACGATGCTGTTCCAGTCTCGCGGAATACTCCACGCATGGGCTCGGGTGCCTTTGCGGTTTTATTCTAGGTCTGTCCCTCTGAAGCGTATGCGGCACCCACGGCAGCCTGATGCTGGCTCTATGAAGTTCAGGCCTACGGCATCTCCATCTTCAGAAGAGAGGCTAGACCTAAACCCAACGTGGTCTGAATTCAATCGCGGCCGGTATGTGTTATTAGCGAAGTTTTACTTTAATTCCCGCTTTTGATCTCGTTTGCTCGCGTGTTTTTTTATATTTGTCATTCACTTCGGCTGCTCTGCGTGTGCTTCCATTGCAAAAGGAACAAGCGCTTCGTCGACCAGGCTCGCATCCGCGTGCGGGGTGGCCACGGTGGCAGTGGCTGCAACAGCTTCGAAATGTTTAGCGACGCGTGGCGGCGACCGTCCGGTGGGCACGGCGGCGGTGGCGGCGATGTCGTGATCATTGCAGACCCAAAGGTGAGGAAAAGGTTCAATCATTTGAGCGTTGCACTGGGACTTCGCTCTCCTCAAATTATTCTTGTGCCCCTTTAAACTTTGGTCAGGTCAAGACCTTGCTGTTTGACACGCATCACTTCAATGCCCCGAGAGGCGGTAACGGTGGTTCCAGCAACTTGAAAGGCCGCGCTGGCGCAACACTCGAGGTGCGCTCGATTTATTGGTTGGTTGATTGATTGATTGATTTTCCGAAGTTGCGCTTTCAATACTTTCAATTGAAGTTCTTGATTGACTGGATTTGTATGGCCTATAATTTATCACTTCGTACAAGCTACTAGCCACAAACAAAACTGACTTGTGGATTGAATACAATACGTAGGTCCGCGTCCCCTGCGGTACTCTAGTGCGACGCATAGGGCGAAAAGATGCCTACGAAGAGCAAGCACGAGGTAAAGCCATTTGCTTTGATTGAGTCTCTGCGTCTCTGCATAGGGCTATGGCTTTCAGTGATTTGACTAGGCGAGGCCTCAAGATGTTATCTTTTTCATGATGTCCTGCTCGATGTATAGATCTTGAGAAAGCCAAGAATGACGAGAAAATTGGCAAAGGGTCGGGGTTCAAGCACGGTAAAACGCGTAGAAGGGAGATACGAGCGGCCCAACAAGCCTCGATGGCTGCGAGAGCTGCTGCTGCCGAGCGTCGGGCCTTTCGCGCAGGCTCTTCTGAAGACCCAAGCAATGTAAACGTGGGGAGCGCGTTATTCAACCAAGACAATGAAGTTGACGACGAAGAGAGCTCAGAATTGGGTAAGGAGGATGAAATCGACGATTCTTACGATGACGCTGACGACGACGAAGAAGAAGAAGAAGAAGTGGAAGTTGTAGACCACGAACTCGTGGATGGCACGATTGTCTTACTCGATGAAGCTGACGGCTCCGTTTACGATGCTGTAACATTTGAAGCCCTTGGGAAATTAGACAAAGAGACCAATACAGTTGTTCCTGACGACAGTGACGAAGGAGCTGGAGAAGATTCTCTTAACGATGATGCTACTACTCTTCGATATGACGAGGATGACGCCATTTATGACACCGAAACTTCTGTTGCCTCCGGTGAACTGAAAAAGGGTAGAAACACGACTTTTGCTGCCGGCGATGAGGAGGAGGATGGAGAGATTGACAATGACGATAATGATGAAGATGAAGAAGAAGAAGAAGAAGAAGAGGATGCTGTCATTCACACACTTGCGGATGGAACCGTTGTTTTCCTGGATCAAGTCAGTGGCATCATCTATGACGTTGATTCTTTCGAAGCCTTGGGTACATTGGACGAGGAGGCCAACGAGATTGTTGAGTTGGGCGAATACGATTACTTCGACGACGAATATGGAACGTGGGAAGGAGAAGTTGACGACTGGGACTACAGCGAGGACAATGACGAGGATGAATTTGTTGTCCTTGAAGAGGTCAGAATGCATACACTTGTATTTTATTTAATCCTTCTTTGAACGTCTGGTTTTTCTGTGTACGTCCTAACTTCTACAACTGTATCTCTACAACTGTAGTGTCGTGGTTAACTGCGGGTTGTACTTCTGTGAGGCCGAGACGTCTTCTCCACTCTACTCGTGTTCACATTTTACTTGCTGCGCCTGGTGTACTAGAATAAGCGACGTCTCCTCATTTGGTTCATTGGTCATTTAGGTGGATCTTGTGCAGCCTGGCGAGTCGTACGTCGCTGCGAAAGGCGGGCGGCCTGGCATGGGGAATTGCATGTTAGCGGGCAAAACCCACAACGATCGAGCGTCAAGCCGCGCGCACCGCTCTGCTGGCCACGCAGGCACGGAAGCCTTCTTCGAGCTCGAGCTGAAAGCCATTGCAGAAGTGGGGTTAGTAGGCTACCCGAACGCCGGCAAGTCGAGCTTTTTAGCGGCCACCAGCAACGCGCGGCCTCACGTGGCACCGTATCCTTTTACTACCCTGGCTCCAGGCCTTGGGGTCCTGGAGTACAGCGACTACGTTCGCGTCACGGTAGCGGATTTGCCTGGCTTAGTAGACGGCGCGTCCCAGAACCGTGGCTTAGGGCACTCGTTCTTGCGGCACGTGGAACGGGTGTACGGCATTGCCTTCGTCGTCGATGCCGCTGGCGTAGACGGGCGGGACCCGTGCGCAGACTTGAGGTCGTTGCTCGACGAACTGTTGCTGTACCAGCCCGCGTTAGCCCGAAAACCTGCGGTTTTATTGGCCAACAAGTGCGACTTGCCGGGGGCTGAACACCACTTACCGCGCTTGCGCCAACTGGTGAAGGAACTCGCGGCTGAGTCTCAGCTGGAAGCAGAAATCGCAGCAGAAGAAGAAGAGGATTCTGCAAGTATGTCCAAGAAAGCAATCGAAGAGGGAGAGGAGCATAATGTGGGAGTAGCCCCGAAGTGGGGGATTCAAGCCATGTATGAAACCAGCATGGTGTCTGGAGGCGGGCTCCGGGAGGCTGTGATTGGCATTCGGGCCTGTATCGTGGAGCCCAAGCTTAAGTAAGATGCAAGGATCAATACGAGGAACTTCTGATGTCATTCCAGTGCCATTTTGGGATATCTGCAGTATTTTGCCCCTTCTTGAAGTGCCGCACTGGTATGAATGATTGGCCGTTGATGCGACATATTCTAGGACATAGTTCAGCGAGGAGTCTAGAAATGGCCGACGGTGGCCTTTCTTGCCTTGCTTTGTAGAGAGTAACGCGAAGGGATTTAAGTACATATGGGGCAAAATATTAGACACAGATAGGAGGCCGCTACCGCTAAACTCAGCATCAACGGCACCATGAATATGAAAGCTACACCCTATATTCGCAAAAGAGTTATCCTCGCGCCCAATCCGTATCTTTATATTTTCTACACACCTATGCATATGAATCTTATGCATAATATGGGAGCAGGAAGAGGCCAACTACTTGACAATTTACAAGGCAACAAGAATGAAGAATGGCTTCGTGCGTAGTAGTGCCGTAAAACCAGCCCTATCTTTTCAAATGATTTCTCTTCTTCGCGATACACCAAATTTCATACAGCAGTTTTTCTTTTTTCCTCCATTCATTTTCGCTTTCTGACTTTAAGGAGGCCTTGACTTCTTCTTCTTCTCAAACGCTCTTGTTACGCGACTTTCGAGCGGGTCATGGTGTATCTCGCGCCAGCGTACTTGGTGGCGCCCGAGACCGCGTGGCTGGCTTTGAAGACGCGTTCTTGGCGGGCGGCCACCTTGGCGCGGTACTGCTTCTCTGCCAGGGTGCGCTTCGTTTCTTCGATCAAAAGCTTGAGCGCCGCTTTCTCCTCCTGATGGCAAGAGAGACGAAGGGAGAGGGAGGAAATTGAAAGGATGCTATCATAATAAGTAGAGGAGTAAGGTATTTAACCGAACAGCACATAACAAATGTAACCAGTGAGACGTAGAGGGTGCAAACGTGAATTTGTCACTCTTCTAAAAATATACAGACATGTCAAGAGTGAGATCCAAACAAACCTGCATTGCAAGGTATACAAAAAAGCGGCAAGAAGTTCGCACCGTAATGTCTTCGTTTTTCTGGAGCAAAGCGGAAATGTCGTCGCTCTTGGCTTGCAGCGACTCCTCGTCGATCATCAGCTGGTCGTCCAAGTCTTGGTCTTGCTCGGTCAATTCCGACACGTCCGCCTTGAGGGCTTTCTCTTTCTCCGCCTAAAAAAGAATCAAGAATCGAGGAAATGGGACGAAATTAAGGGCAGAAGTGAATGAAAGAATTTCAAGTGAAAGTTGCAATTGGAGGTTACATGGGAAAGAAGGATTTGAGGATTTAAAAAAAAAAGAGAAGTGGGATGGGCACTGAAACAGAAATACGTGCGAAAATTGCCGTGGTGCAAACACGAAGATGAAGGGAAGGAAAACGAAAACAAAGAGAAATGGAAAGAGATAGGAACTGAAGGAACGGGAAAACGAGGATCGAGTAAAAAAGCTATGCCATGACGCAATTACCAGGGTCGTGCTTTCCACTACTCCCGATTCCAGGGCGGTATCTAGCTTGTCGTGTTCGGCTTCTCTTTCTTCCGCTGCTTTCGCCAGCTGAGCCTCGAGCTCGGCTTGAGCCAGATTGGCCGCCGACAGCTCTGCTTTAGCAGCGTCCAGTTCCTAAAGAGAGGAAAAAAATGACAAAAGATCGAGATTAAACATGGCGGCAAACGGCAAGAGAGGGAGAATGGGAGGGAGAATATGGGAATGCAGGTTGAGCGGCTGGAGTCATGCAATTTGCTGCCAGAGGCAAAGCTCTGAGACATGTTCCTTTCTTGAACGGTGTATCATGCTTCTTTTTGGGGGGGCTGACTTCGCAAATCGCAAGAAAACATCGAACACCAATGTCGAATACGATACAATTTGAATGTGAGCGCTCCGAAGGAAGGAAGTGGGTAAAAAGAAGCGACGTAAAAATTAGTGGTACCTGAGATTTGGTCGTAATAGACCCCACGACCACGCGCGCGTGCTCTTCGCATTCCTGTTAGAAGAGCCAGTGTCGTACGAGACGAAAGAAACAAGAGAGAAATGTCAATGAGATGAAAAAGAGCGACGTAGAAAGAAACCAGAGGATAAAAATCGAAGACAAGGCACAGATTCGTTCAGAAAGTCTCTCAAGTTGGAGAACGAACTGAAAAGTCTGACGCGTTGCACCATGCCGCCAAATGCACGCACACATACCGCAATGAGACGTGACACGCGATGGATCGCTGCCGCAGGAGCTGGTGCTGGTGCGGCCGGCGCGGGCACGGGCGCTGCAGCTGCGGGTGATGGTGCAGCGGGTTCTGCGGTCTTGGGTGGTTGGGTCTTCGGGGGCACCAGGGTGCCGGCGCGAGGCGATGCTGGCGGGGACGCCGCGCTGGACGCGGCTGACGCGGCTGTTTTCAGGGGCTTGGGCGCACCAGCCTTGGGAGGCGACGGTGTGGTGGCGGCCGCTGCCATGGCCGCTGCTTTGTCGACCCGCGAGGGCAGCGCCTGGCGTTTCTCAGAAGCTCCGTTGTTGGTGTTGGCCGCGGCAGCAGTCTTTTCGGGCGTGAAGCTGCTCCTGTTGTTGTTGGGGCTGTTGCCACCGTTGGCGGCTCCGTCGGGTTTCGGGGGATTTTCGGCAAGGAACGTCAGGACCTGTGGACATGAGAAAGAGAAGTGCGTACGGGATTTTTTTCAAGCGTTAAGCTCTTGTTCAGAGTAGAGCACGCAAGCCCCAGTCAAGAAGGAATGGACTGGGCTCGGCCAATAGAATAGAGAATTTTGCCAAAGTTGTGAACAACCTTCGTAAGCTTTTTCTTGTGAATGAGCTTCATTTTCAATCCGCTGATGTCTGTGTCCGTCATGCGCGCCATCTGTAACGGCACACCCAAATTAAGTTTCGGCACGAACGTTATGGTCTGAAGCTTTAGAGGCTCAATGGACAAGAAGAATACGGGGAACAAGAGTGCAGCATCCTCGCTCAAGCGTAGACGCAGGGAGCCTTAGAATGAGGGGTAGTGGGGGGGGGGAAGGTTGACAGACCTTGAACGGCGTGTCGAAGCCTGCTTCGCAGAGCATCTCGGAGTATGGGTCAAGCCCGAAGTCACGAAGGAGTTTCTCCATAGCGCTCTTCTTTTCAATTGAACTTGAGGCTCTACGGTTGCTGTCGCTGGCGCTGTCGTCACAAACTTCGTCGGCGCTGAGACTTCTGGAACTGTCGCTGCTGTCGCGGCGTGGGTGAGCTGCAGCTGGAGCAGGGAGGACGGCGGGCTGATTGAAGCTGGCCGAGCTGGCTGGGACAGTAACGCTGGACACGAAGAGTGGATTGCTGGTTACTGGCGCAGTAGGCGGCTTCGCACGAGGCGGCTCTACAGCTGATGGCTTCGACGGCGCGATAGGCGGCGCAGGGGCAAAGGAAGACTGATTGGTCTGCCTCTTGCGCCTCGACGCGGCGTGCTTGTAACGCTCTTGCTCCTCGCGTTCCTCGCGTCTGTTTCTCCGCTTATCGAAGAAGTTTGAGAGGCCTCTTAACATGCACCGTGCACGGCAAAAGAGGTCTGGTCACTGCTCTCAGTAGATGCAGCGCCTTACTGTGTGGATGTACACGAACAAAAAATGATGGGTGACCAACGATCACTTACTTCTTACTTCTGAATCTTGTAGTACAGAAACACTGTACACGTCAGACAAAGAATTAAAAATATAGTCTTGAAATTTGCACAGGTCACACCATTGCCATGCTCCTTTGGCTCAGTCGGTAGAGCGTTGGTCTCATATTCACCTCCAGCAATGGAAGGGCAATCCAAAGGTCGCCAGTTCGATCCTGGCAGGGAGCAATTCTTTTTCGTTTTTGCAATTGCACGAAACACACTTTAACCTCACCACTGAATTGAGATTTAATTAGTCTGTTATCCCCATCGGCATCGACACATCGACAAAAAGCACGCAGCTATGTACTAACGAACCTTCAAGAACACGCCGGACTGTGCTGGAAGTCCTTCCTTCCTCGTGCATAATACAGAATGAAGGTCTTATCTTTTGCTCTCATGGACCCTTCAGAACCATTTCACGGAAGTTGACGTCAGTTTCGAGTACGTCCGCGATGGCCACTCCGACCTATCTTGTGGAGTGGTGTACCATTTCATTAAATACATTAAGCGGAATTTCTTTGTACTCGGTAGCCTACTTGAACATCCGGCCTCACGTCATCTTCGGGCATCCGTTCGCTTTGGCCGAGAACGCGCCACGCAGCCACGCAGCCAGTAAGTAACTGCCGTGGCGCCCGAGTCATGGGTGTCTCCACAACATGACCAGCCCTACGGAAAATTCGATTGCTACAGTATTATAGCTATCGTAGTCCATGATTTTCCTCCTTAACCAGCAAAGATCGTCAGTGTTCGCTTGCTCGACTCTGTCTGTCAATTGTAATAAGTTCATCCACCTATGTAAGTAGTTGGGTCATTCAAGACCAGCGTAGAAACATCGAAGAGAAATTGGGGATTTAATTTATTTTCACACCGGTCTCTAAATTCGAACTTGCTGCAGCAAAGTTTCTGAAAATCGTTTTGAACAGCGGAGAGGGCGAAGTCTCTCGCGCAGAATGAGCTTTACTCCAGGCAAAAGACCTCGAACAGCCGAGGAGAGGAGCTTCATTCTCAGCTCGTAGAGATATCACTTTATCACAGGAATATTCTTAAGCTTCGCACAAAACGCCATGTTCTTAAAGCCCCCCCCTCCTGCAAGTAAGTCTTGAAACGTGGTGCAGACTTTGGATTCGAGAAAGCCCGCGCGATCTCTACACCAGTCTGCAGCCTGCTTGCACCATGAAGAATTGCGTTTACCTGGGAAACGAAAACGAGAGAGCACTCAACCCTTCCTAAGTGTTCGGTTGGTATGCGCCGCTCGAAGCTTCAGGTGGCTATTTTGAGCGAATTTGCGGGTGTGTGACCAGTTCACTTACTTTCGTGCGCCTTTAAGACAAATTTGACATGAAGCCCGAAGGGGCTGAATCAAAGTGATAACAGTCAGAATGGGAAAACAACAATTCACAACTTATTTATATTACTCTATATCATCGTGTTATTGATCAAAATCAATTTTTTTATTCTTCTTTAAAAACTATCGTCTTCATTTCATGAGAATACAACTTAAAAACATTGAGGAAACTTATGAGGCATTCATGTCTGAAACGTTGTCTTGCTTTATGACGGGAAAGGAGATTAATTTGTACCAATTAGACAGGACTACTGTAGAGTGGAGTCAACCACAGTATCGAGAGCCATTCCTTAAACTACACCAGATTTCTTCGCGATGAATAGCATACACCCAAAGAAAATTTAGGCACCCCTTCGGCCTCCAACTGCTGTGGCGCCCTCGTCACCACGGTCATGCTCTCGGTGATTCCTGAAGTGTATTGTTCGCAACACAGGCCATATTGCTACAGTGTTGTATACGGCCATAGGATTCTCCGGTAAATTAGGTTATACTAGTAGCTTATTATAATTACAGCACTCCTCACTTGAAAAGAAATAACAAGAAACTTTAGCACGACACTCCGTGCCGATGATTTCACCAGAAGAAGTTTGACTGGACTGATTGACCTCTTGCATGATGCTTTTCGTCTTTTGCTCTCATCAGCCCTGTAGAATAAATTCTCAGGATTAAGCGCGGGCTACAAGTAAGTCCGCGATCTCAACTTCGACTATCTGTTTCAATGGCATTACTGGAAAACGGTGATTAGCTGCACCAAATGGGTGCTGTCTCAGGTACTAGCAGTCTCCGGGCTGTGCACTGCAGGTGATCCAGACCACTCGGACTGGTCTATAAATCCTAAAGAGGAAGAGAAGGAGACTTCCTGCGGAAGAGAGAAATTTTAAGCTCTTCTCCTAGTTTGCGCTGCTTTGCTTCGTTTTTCTGCCTGTTAGTCATCTAATTCCGGCTCTTCGTAGGCTGTGTCAAAACCAAACACAGCGAGACAGATTAATCCGTTAGATCCGGATACATCTTCCTCGGGCCGAGTCTTATACCGTGAGAAATACGCAAAGACCTCACGAAGAGGACGTTAATAATGTCACATTGCTGGCAATAAATTTGCCGCCAAAAAAAAGTCAATTATACCTCAGGAAAGGATAGAATACCATTCCAAGAATTTTACCGGAAGTCCTTTGCACTCAAGGGCCTTCTTACTCGACCGGCCCGAAGTTGGTCTCATATTCACCTCCAGCAATGGAAGGGCAATCCAAAGGTCGCCAGTTCGATCCTGGCAGGGAGCAATTCTTTTTCGTTTTTGCAATTGCACGAAACACACTTTAACCTCACCACTGAATTGAGATTTAATTAGTCTGTTATCCCCATCGGCATCGACACATCGACAAAAAGCACGCAGCTATGTACTAACGAACCTTCAAGAACACGCCGGACTGTGCTGGAAGTCCTTCCTTCCTCGTGCATAATACAGAATGAAGGTCTTATCTTTTGCTCTCATGGACCCTTCAGAACCATTTCACGGAAGTTGACGTCAGTTTCGAGTACGTCCGCGATGGCCACTCCGACCTATTTCATACAGCGATAAGCGATCAACTATTTTGTTTATGAGACAGTTGGAGCCTTAATTGGCCTTCTGGAGCGAATTCGCTAGCGCATTTGCAGCTCAAGTGCATTCTTTATGTGCCTCTGTGACTGCTGTGTACTTGTCTTTCTTTGTTTTTGGGAGAGTATTAACT
>Ga0307982_1001593_pt1 | contig 18461 bp, 19 predicted proteins | sample OrgLakmetagen989_FD_201847 | JGI IMG/M metagenome (GOLD analysis project Ga0307982, IMG submission 201847) | Saline water microbial communities from Organic Lake, Antarctica - #989 | ecosystem: Environmental > Aquatic > Non-marine Saline and Alkaline > Saline | place: Antarctica: Organic Lake... | reverse complement strand
AGATCTCGTCGGGGATGTGGGGCTTCACTTGCATCACCTGCCGCCCCGTGTCGATGGACAAAGTCCCGTGCTCGAACCAGTGCGCGAGCTTGTGGGTAAACGAGCCCGGCGTGGCTTTTTCAGCGATGACGTACGCCACAAAATCGCGGGTCACCACCTTGACATAATGAGATGAAAGACGTGAAGAAATCGGTGTACAACAAAGGAGGCCAGCGACGACGCACGCGAACAAGAAATATTCTCTGGAATGTATGGCAAAGTCTTCAATCAAGTTTCGAACCAAGAATAAATGCTTGGCTGGAATGATTCCGTGAGATTGGATTGTAGAATGCAGCAGGCACTCACTACTTCAAACCCCCTATAACTCCTCAGTCCCTATTCTTTCCCATACACACCATCCATTGGCTCCCATAGTACGCTTCGGCATCGGTGCCTGCAACAATGGGGTAAGGAAAGGCTTTCCGTTTGTGCCACTCCGGGTCGTATTGCGACCATGCTGTTGGCTTCAAGCCTGTGACCTGGTAGTAGTGGTGAATGAAAGAGAGAGGGTTGGTGCAACAAGCGGGTGATGGATGGATTGACGAACATACACTCAATGAAATGACGAAAAGAAGTGTAAATTCGTGAGTACACGAAGGATGCATGAAGAAATGGGTTGAGATTCAAATGAGAATACAAAGTGTGCAAGAAGCATGCAAGGGAGAAGGCTGACTTAAATGCATCAACAATACGCGTGTGAAATATTCGTACGCACCGAAGTGGAGCACGTGACGTAATTCAAGTGCCGGCCGTTGGCGTGAAGGTTGCGCCGGATCGGCTCTGGGGTTAGCACCTAACGGCATTTTTGTAAACATTAAATTAGGCCCAGGAGAACGTGCGCGATGCAAGTGTGCAAGACCAATCTCCACACAAACCGGCAATGGAAACACACATCAGCAGTAGCCACAGCCCACATATGAGACCCGTTAGGGAATAAAAAGCAGTTACCGGAAAAGCGTCTCCGCTGAGGTTGATCAAGTAGTCCCAGGGCCGCGTTTCTTTGGTGGTCAACAGCTCAGCCACCGTGAACCATGGCGCGAGCATTGACTGTGGCAAACGGCAACAAGCAAAGAGTATGGTTGAAGATAAGCGCACAAGTATTACCGCCATGAAGACACGTGGCGTACTTGGAGCGCTACAATTACAGCCAAGCTATCCTCAACATAATCAGCAAGCTGTGTGAAGGCGAACCACGGACTACCCGTCACAGCAGACGATAGGTGCCAAATATAACTCACCCAGCTGCCCCACTTCAGATTGTGCTCGCTCAATTTACGCATGTTGTGCCGCCGCCCGTGCGACATGACTTTCCACTCGTAATTGTAATCCGCCAGCTTCATTTTGGTATCAAAGTGCACGTAAATCGTATTGTCCTTTCAGGCATGGAACAGCCAGCAGATCAGAAAATGTAAAAAGTAGCAACCACAATATCAAAAAACATCAACAAAGGGTTGAAGGACAGAAGAAATGACAGACGTTCCAAAAGCGGTCCTTCCACTGCTAGGTCTACAAACATCCAACCATCCAAAATAAGAACTCACATTGATACTGGCTTTTGGCTCAGGTGATTCACATACGCTTAAAAACTTCACCCTCGGTTAATCAAACTTTTTACCTCATGCCACAAGGCGTCTACTAGCCGCTGGCAACCTTCTAGCGTGTCCTTGTCGTGCACCAAAATCAAATAGGCAATCCGCGGCAGCTCCGACGCTGGACACTCCTCGGCAGACGCTACAAAAGAGGCAGTATCAGGTGAAAGAGCTGCCGTTAACCCAGCCCACCAGCATGCTGCTAGCAACAGTAACCGAATCATTTTGTGACCCCTAGTCTGCGACTCCTATCAATAATGCTTTCAACCTATGCTCCGAATGTTTCCCATCACCATGGTGAGGTGCAAACCAAATAATTTCGACATTTCGACACGCTGCTGGCCGCTGGTCAGAATACAGGATACAGGGGGATATGAATCAGCCTGGTACACTGTTTTCTGTTTTCTACAGATACTACTTACAGCCAGTAGTTGCGGGTGATAAGAAAGCAGGAAAACGGCCAAACCCCTCGTTTCTTAGGCAATTCCTTAGATTTCCGCGTGATCACCCCTCGGTTTCGTAGGCGACCAGCGGACAGGCAGGGCAGAAAGGCCCTCGTTTCTAGAAACCAGAGCCAACACCAACACCCCTCAGTTTCTTTTAAAAATCACTAAAATTTAATAATTTAACCTCTCAATTTCCTAACGTGAGTGTTTCATTTCACCCACAACTGGCTGCACTGTACTAAACTACAGATACTACTATTCCACATTTGCATTCCCGATTCCACCATCTGCTGCCATCTAACCTGGCCATCTATCATATGCCGCATATACCATATACCACTCGGCCACCCTTGGCAATACCCAATAACCAAGACCAAGGAAAATACGTGGCCTTAAAAGTTATAAAGGCACGGGCAGTTCAAATGGGTTTTCTGTGGCAAAGCCGGGAATGGTTAGCAAATGGCGTCGGAAATCATTTTAAAAAAAGAATTACTCGAAAAATCAAGGCCCCAGCTTTATATCATTTTGTACATGTAGGCATTCCGCTATCAAAACTTGAACTTCTCGCTCAAAAGGAACCCCCGCGGGGCCGCGGTGCACCCACGGCAGCACCGATGCCGGAACCTTGGCCGAACCGATCGTTCGGATCGACAGCGCCCGCAGCTTCGCGCACTGGTGGCATATTATAATTGCCGCTGCTGCCGTTGTCACTTCCATTACCGCCGCCCCAGCTGTAGCCGTCTCCGCCGCCCCCGTTTCCTCCGTTGCCATTCCCGTTACCACCGTTGGGCGTACCGCGCTTGGGCGTTCGGGGCACGTTGCGCATGTGCTTGGGGCTGGAGAGCAGCTTCTTCTTTTGGGCCGTGGTTGCTTCGGCCTCGGGCGTCAGAGCTTCGTCCACGACGTCGTTCAGCCACGGGTGGTCGAGCGCAGCTTCGGCGGTGATGCGCGCCTTGGCGTCGCCTTCCAGGAGCTTCGTTAAGAAGTCCTTGGCGTCGGCGCTGATGTTCTGGGCCCAGTGCGGGAACCGGAGCTGAAACTTGGCCTTGGCGTCAGCGTCAGTGATGGGGGCAGAGTCGTCGTCAAAGGGGAGGCAGCCGCAGAGCAAAATAAACGCAATCACGCCGAGCGCCCACACGTCCACAGAGGCCGCATAAGCTTGCCGCTTCAGCATTTCAGGGGCGAGGTAGCCCCGGGTCCCGAGGAAGGATTGGGTGGTTTGCGTGGACTCCACCGGCAGCATTTTCGAGAGGCCAAAGTCAATGATTTTGATTTCCGCGCCAGCCCCGTTGCGCGTCAGCAACAAGTTTTCAGGCTTCAAATCTAATACACACACGCAAGAGATTGGCATGGGATAGGTGGAATTTGTAAGGGAAGGTGTCATCGCACCACCTTAATCGCGACTAGTTAGCACACGGACGAGTTAAGGTATGAACGAACGGCTAGTCCCAAAAATCATCGGCAGTAGTAGAAGGACGAAAAGCTAGTGAAGGCATAGCAAAACGAGGAAAGGAGTTGCTGAAAGAAGACGTTACCACGATGGATGATGCCCTGGCTGTGCATGTGCGCCACTGCCGAAGTGACTTTGCGAATCATGGTGGATGCTTCTTCTTCTGAGAGAGTGCCTCGTTCCACCACGTAATCGAACAACTAAAATGTACGTACATCATCGCATGCACCACAATCAAAACCACACAGGAAACCGTGAACACGCAGCATGTTAGGCAAAAGGAGGTCAAAAATAAGAAGCAAAGATGAAGAACTCAGAGCAGCAGACGCGCGAATACATCATGCTCTTTACTGGGCTCACGCAAACCCTAGCACTTCGAGGCACTTTCCTCTTATCTCTCTGGCTCTCCCGCGCGTCTTAATTTTCATGTACGCACAAAGAGAATAAATAGTTGTTGTGCATTTTGCCAAAAACGCACAAGGGCCCCTAGCAAAGTACTACCTCGCCGCCGCGCATGTACTCCATGATCATGTAGATCACCGAGTTGGTAATGTACACGTCTTCCAGGTGAATTATGTTCGGGTGCCGCGCAGTTTGCTGCAACCGCATCAGAACGTCAATTTCGTTTTGAAACTGCTCCATCACTGGATTGAACTGCGGCCCCACCTAGTGTTCCGTTACGCGCACAACCCTAGGCCATGAGAAGTCTCTTCTCTAGGTACAGTCAACTCTTTAAAATTCACACAGATGCTCCGAGTGAAGGCGTGAATGAATCGATAACAATTGCATGCCTGCCACATTGCTACTGCACATTGGCATAAAGCCCTGCGGTGGTCTCACTTACTAGGTGAACTCACCTTCTTTTTGTCGATAATCTTGCATGCGAACTCGCGGCGTTGTCCACCTCGCTCCCTTACTCGTCGCACGACACCAGAAGATCCAGTTCCAATGGTGTTCAATAACTCGTATTTGGTGTCAAAAGCCAACTGTTGTGCACTGCTGTTGCCACCAGTTCTAAAGGACGGCTGCCGAAGAATTGAGCTTCCGTTCATGGGCATAGCCGGGGTCTTCGCGTTCGTAGGATTTGGATTTTGAGGGGCTCGCTGGTGTTGCGTGGTGTCAGGCGCCGGTCCATCGGCACAAGGAGTAAGTCTTAATGCAATATTGCCCATGCTCAATAGTTGCACAACGCCGCTGACTTGCTACCTCGTAATCGCAGATGTCACGCCGTCGCCAATTCTCGAATAGATGCTAAAATCTGTGGAAGAGTCAAGAGTCGCCCGTTGTTGTTGATGTGATGACTTCGTGATGACGTGATTTCGTGATTTTGCTTGGCAACAGAGAATCAGAGACATCAGAGAATCTTGCTACTTGCTACGAAGCGAAAAGCTACAATAGTATAGCAATAGCAGCTGCACGCTACAAATAGAGGTTACACAAATGGATGCTACGCTGCATAGTTGCTTTCTTCAGAACGCCCGTGCCTCCCTTGAAGCCTAGGCTTGAGTACTCAAGCAAACTGCGCCGGAACGTGGACTGAAACAAATGACATATCTCTTTTGTACTCGAGCAACTGGACAATGCTAGAGACGCGATTGAGTTTAAGGCTGCTAGCATTGTAAAGGTATCACCGGACTCCTTGTTGTGCACTCGCGCTTAATTTATGGCAATATCCGAAGCCCGCATCCTCGTGGCAGTCGCTTTTTCTTCTTTCTCAATAGCTGCTTCAGTCAATTTGCTGCTGGGAGTTCCTTGGATACCTACAGTAGAAGGTGGAGCGATATCTTTCGGCTTTACACTTGTCTTAGGCATTAGCTTAACCTTGATCTTTATCTGCAGCAACTTAGCCCTTGTTGGTCGAAAACATCGAAATCCTCTGCTGCGCACAGCGTCCAAGAACGTTGGCACTCCGCCCATAAATAGAATGGCATCTCTGAGTTCAAGGGAACATACTGATGCCGGGGAGGCAGCAGCGCCCGCAAGCAGCGAAGAAGCCAATCGAACAGTTCTAGGGATAGCTTATCTCTCAACGGTACCAGCCACTGGTCGCCTGGCGCCATCGCCTGAGGACACCCACCGCATGCACTTGTTGGAAGAACGCTTGAACTCTTCTGCCGAATGCACCCCTGCGATTCAGCAAGCCCTCGTCACTTGGGTGAGCTACACTGGCAGGCACCAGAGTCTTGACCAGCGCAGCGCAACTGGAGTTGTGGATTACCGCGGTAAAGGGCTGCGAGCACTGCTGTTGCAAGTGGCGCGGCGGGCCCCCGCGAAGGCAGGCCCGGACGACATTGAAGCTGCGTGGAAGCTGTTGATCAAAGCTGCGCAGTGGCGCGCGTCGCATCGCATTCATGAAGTGTTCAAGCGAGGCTATCCGACGGCATCTCGCCTGGAGTTGAAGCACAGGTTGCTTCCTTCGTTTTACTACGGCCATGCCAAGGACTGTGGGTCGCCCATTTATTACAACTCCATGATCAGCGCGGCAGACCTCGAACATTCCGATTTGATCCCTGGCAAATTTCAAGAGAACGACTTGTCGATCATTTGGATCCAAGAGGCTGAGTACCGAGAAGCGGAGCTTTTCCCGGACCGGTCCCGTCAATCAGGTATTCTCGTGAACCACATGTACTCTGTCATCGATGTCAACGGAGTTGGCATGGGCCGATTGAAGCTCATGAAGTACTTCAAGCTCACGGCTGGACTCAACTCAGAGTATTACCCCGATTCCGTGAAACAAATTTTGGTGGTGAATTGCCCTTCGCTCATAAGTTGGTTGTATTCGTTCGTGAAGCCTTTCATTCCTGAAACCACGCAGAAGAAAATTGTGTTTTGTGACGACAACGGTTACTCGCAGCTTCTAGCCTGGACTGGCGATGCTGCAATGATCCCACGAGAATACGGTGGCACAGGACCGTCGTCTGCTGAACTTGTGAACGCTTTTGACCAAAAGTTGCGAGCCTATTGTGAAGAGACCGGCGGGTATGAAGAAGGGCCCGATGGCAAGGCCCGTGACACAGGACTTCGTGCAGCCCTTGGTGGCCTTGCTGAGGAAAAATAACGCGCAACTACAGACTGGCCAACGGCCTTTACCGAGCTGCCTTCAAAGCCATTCTGAAGTCAGACGTATTGATTTTCGTTGCGCGTCATCTTTTTTCCTCTCCGCTCTTCGGGTCTAGCAATCTTTCTGCCACAAGCCACCTACCCAGAGCTGTAAGCTTCAAGAGCCCAAACAAACTCGAAAATTAACAAGGAGCGAGGTAAAAGGGAAATACTCGAAGAGTAAGAGTACAGTATGACACAGGGGCCAGTGGCTTGTCGCTTGTCCACAAGGGCTTGACAAGGCCTTCGGAATTGAAAAGTCGAAAGCTATTTCCCATGTTTATTGGCTTTAGGATTTAGAATTGCTATTATGTGCTTATTATTACGACTTCCGGATTCGAGTTTTGAAATGGCCCTCATCCCTCGTGCAATTTCATTATAGGTGAGACAGAGATAATAGTCGCGCGAAGTAAAACCAGATGCATCTGCCATTGCAACTTACAACACTGCATGTGCTTTTCTAGAACCCATTTCTGTGCCCAGCTCGCATTTCGCTTCGGAAATTGGCCGTTACGCGGGGCAGCACAGTTCATCGCAGAGCAGCATTCCTAGCGCCGCCCCCCGCGGCCACCACCACCGCCGCGCCCGTCACGCCCGCCCCCGCCGCCACCGCGCTCGTTACCACCGTTACCGCCAGTGATGCTTCCTCCACTGCCGCTGCGAGGAAGCCCGCCACGATCACCGCCGCCACCGCCGCCACGGCCACCGCGGTCGCCGCCGCCACCACCCCGGTCATTGCCGCCACCGCCGCCGCTGCGGTCACCGCTGCGATCACCGCCTTTGCCTCCCCGGTCGCCACCGCCGCCGCCTTTGCCTCCCCGGTCGCTGCTGCCGCCACCGCCACCGCCACCGCTGCTGCTAAACGAAGACACGTTTTCGCGGCTGCCTCGGCTGCGCTCCAAGCCTCCACCTCCATTTCCTCCCTTGTCGTCGCCGCTCCTCTCGCTAGTCTTGTCGCTGCGGCCTGGCGGCGCGCTGTCTTCAGGGCGGTCGCGCTTTCGGCTGTAGTTGTCATGGCTGCGCCCGCCGCCACCGCTGCCGCCGCCGCTGCCACCGCCGCCACCCTGAGGAGACCGGTCACGGCTCGTAGGTTTCTCCGAATGCTTGTCCGATCGGTCGCCGCGGCTCGAGGACGATGACGCTGGTGCTGCACCATCCGCTACTGCGGCTGCTTTCTTGGACGAGCTAGACGTAAATCCTTTTTCTGCGTGTGAAGAAGGAGACGGGTCGCGCTCTCGCTTGCGACCGCTGCTGCTGCCGCCGGAGCGATCTTTATTTGAAGACGAAGACGAGTCATTATTTTGCGCCGAAGATGGTGATTTCTTGTCGGACACGCTGTCGCTTCGATCTTTCGACCGTGGGCCATTTCCTCGTTCCCTGGCCTCTGATTTACTGGAGTCGCTCGCCCTAGCATCGTCCTTGGACTTGCTCTCAGAAGAAGAAGAACTTTTGGTTGGCTCTTTTTTCGACGACGACGAATTTGAAGATGCAGCGGCAGCCTTCTTCTCAGCCTCAATCTCATCCAATTCCTTAGCGATTGCGGCGGCTTCTGCGGCTGCTGCAGCGGCGGCGGCCGCCTTCTCAGCAGCTTCTTTGGCTTCTTTCTCGCGCTGCGCAGCGGTTTTGGGCTCTTCGAGCATCGAAGTCTTGCGGCGCTCAAGTTGAGCTTTCAGAGACACGGCGACCTGGAGTGTATCATCACAATAGGAAAAAATGAGTCCCTCGATGACGACTAGAGGTACAAAGGGAGATGTCAACGAGATGAGCAGGGAATGAGAATAGTTGAAACGAGTGCACGAATTCATGTCTCCTGAAATTACATCCTACACAAGGCACGTAAAAAAACTGCGGCCTCTAATTACTCACCACATTGATGTCCGAAGGCGGGCCGTTGGGGTCTTCTTTCTCCGCCAATTCGCTCAACCGCTCCACGAACAGGGCGTGGCCAGTCTCGAAGCAGGGAAACAGGCGCACTACTTTGGCAAGCACGTTGAGGCCGGCGCGCTGCTCGAACTTGCTGAATGACCGCAAACACTGAAGCAGGGTGTCCACCTGGACGAGATAGAAGAGGAGAGGAGCCCCCCCCCCAAAAAAAAAATGAAAAAGGAATAAGAATTAAGAAATGAGAATATTGCGTGCGCGCGCGCAGCCTGGTAGTCAATACGGAAACGTAAACAATGCAGACAAATGAATCTGTTTTAAAAAAAATTACACTTCACGCATGTAAATTAGAACACTTCCCTATTTCCTTACAATTTTCTTGTGCCACGAACTGAACACCGCGCGAAACTGCCTGAATTCGGCCTTTTTGCTGTCGGGTTTGGCGAACGGTTGCACCAAAAACCCGGGCTTCGCTTCGGCCTCCTTGCGGTAGGCGCTCTTGGAGCTCACCCATTTCACGAGAGGCTCCAAAAAGGCCGCCAGAAAAATGCCGAGGTGAGTGGCTTCCCGCTCGGTGATGCAAAACACGCAGGGAACCACGGTTTTGACGATTCGGTCAAAGCACTGCGAGGCGAAAAGATTAAAAGAAAAGAACAACGATCGAAAGTTGAAGAGACATAAAAGAAAACATCATTCATTTATTCTTCAAAGTAAAAAATAAATATGCGCGTTTGGAAAAATATGAAGCTCACAGCAACAGCGTTTGTTGACTACGAAGGCGGTTCGTAAAAGAAAAAAAAAAAAACATTAAAAAGCAAACCTGCAAGCTGGAGAAATCGGGCGTCTCTAATTCGTGCAACAGGAGGGACATGCGCGCACAGTACAGGGCGTCTTCTTCCGACAAGAACAGCCTCGGCAACAGGCAGTGCTGCAGCAAGGCTTGCTGAATGAGCACGAAAGGTTTTTCGCCAGCGGCGGCCTTGTCTTTGTCTTCCTTGTCGCCGTTTGCCTTGCGCTGCAAATACGCCGTCACCTGTGGGTCGTTGGGATGAGGGACAAAACGGAAGTATAAGAACAGTGAGTTCACGGGGACGGAAAAGAAGAACTACGAACAAGCAAAAACAAAAAGAAGATTGAGGACAAAACGATGGGTTGAATGCAATCATTCAAAACACGGACACTCGGTGAAGATTTGTTAGTTATCATGAAGCAGCAAGCTTTCCTCTTTTCTCGTTTCTCGTTTGTTAATGGAATCTTACCACGGGCAACTCTGCAAAGAAAGACCCTTTGATGGTTTCCAACAGTTGCATGGTCTTGGCGTGGGCCGCGCTTAGCGCTTTGCATTCGGCCGCGAGCTCGTCTTCCTTCCGCTCGCACGCTTTGGCTTCGCGCTTGTTGCCGTCGCGGCGGTGCTTGTCAGCCGCAGTGCGCAGAGCTTTTTGACGGCCTTCGTACAAGTCGGAGGGAACCTGCATTTGATTGTTTGTTGTGATGATCCAGACCAAAATGAGTGAATCGAGAAGAATGCGCATATTTGTTATTTGCCTGGCCTTTGATATCGTCCCCTCATTCAATTCCAATGATTCACTAAGTAACACTTAATTGCATGCAACCCCAACCTAACCTACGTAGTACACCAACAACCCTAAACAACCCACTCATATACCCACGCACACATCAAAGCGTGAATGCATCCTCACCGACACGTCCTGCAGGCTGAGGCCCCAAAAAGTGCTGTAGAAAGACATGCTCAGCTTCGACCACACGTCGTCCGGCAGCACTTCGCGCACTTGCGCCTGCAACCCCTCCGACTGCAAACACCACCCACTCATGGGGCCCGTATTGGCAGCGGCAAGCGCAGCAGTCCTAGCCGCGGCATTTGCCGCTTCTTCAGCCTCCTTGACAGCCGCCGCTTCTGCGGCAGCCTTCGCCTCTGCAGCCGCGGTTGCTTCCTTGTCTTCTTCCTCTTCTTTTGCAGTATCCATCTCCTTCGCTCCTGCCCCAGCGGCAGCATCGGATGACGCACCTTTCGACTCCTCGGCACTCACTTCGCCTGCTTCTGCTTCTGTGCCCTTGGCCACTCCTCCAGCCTTTGCTTTTGAAGTTGCGTTAGCAGCGGCACCCTTGCTAGCGGAGGCAATACCACCAGCAGCACCAGCAGCAGCAGTCGTAGCCGTAGTTTTACTGGGAAGGTTCGCCCCAACTGCCGCTGCAGCGGCCGCATGACTAAAGGCTTGTTTCAGCAGAGGGCGCGCCATCAGGAAGGCCACGTGAGGATCCAGCTGAAGAGGTCCGCAGAGACGACTGAACGGGGGCAAGATTGTGCTGTAGGCTTCACGACGACGTCCCAAGAAATCGACCAGTTGTAGAAGCACCACCTAAAAGACCACCAATGCACACACGCAGCGACAATTGATACGGGTTAGAGGCTCATAAAGCTACATACATGCACATCAAAATAAAGGAAGTACTGAGGAAGACATGATGAATAAATTTATTCTTTTCCAAGCATTGTCCGTCGTATCCTGAAATCATGAGATGGAACACGAAAAGAGCTCAATTGATTACCAACAAGAAGCACGCATGCCATTATCAATTAAGTACACACACACCTGGCAACGGTCAAACTCGTCTCCGGACAGTTTCAGGTTTTTGGCTTCGGAGTGGAACAAAATCACATTGCGCTGCTGGGCGGTGAGGGCCAACAGAGGGAGGCCGGTGGCGGGCAAGAGCAACGCGTCCCGGAGGGCGCGCTGGCCGGCTTTGCGGCTGGGGGCGCTCGCTGCTGTGGTGGCCCCACCCCCAAAGAGGGCTTCTCGCTTGAGGGCTTCGCCGCCTGCGAAGGCCGCTACCTGATGGGATTTATATTTGAAAACAGGGAGAAGTATGGCAAAAATGAGGGCTAAAAACGATGCGACTGAAATGTAGAGGAGGCGCAGAAAGACGCATGAAAGACAAGGCAATTTAAAAAAAGAAAGGGTGAGTGATCAAGGTGGAATGAAGGAGTCGCTCAGGGTACTGATTGACGTGCTGAAATGAAAGGAAGCTGCTGCTAAGCTGACACTTAACTAACCTGCTCGTCCGTGACTTGTTCCACCAGCTCACAGTTGCCGACTCTGGCCAGCACCTCTCGGACGATCATGAGCTCTTCGGTGTGGCCGCAGTCCAACTGGCGAACCACATACCTTAAGAAAGATACAGGGTAGGTTGGATGTGCATGATTAGTAAGAAGTAAGTTAGTAAGTAAGTAATGCAGGAAGTGGGAAAGAATGGACAATAATAACAGGCACGACACGACTGAAAACATGATTAAGAACTGGGTAAACAAAACGATGACGTGTACTAAATAATGCTCCACAACGTACTGTAGGAGGCCGACGATTTCCACGGTAGGGTGCTGCAAATAGAACGCGCCGATAAACGTCGCCATGTTTCGGAACCACCCTTCGACCGCGCCCTCAAATTTGGAGCTCATTTTGCCCGCACCGCCGCGCCCCGATTCCAGGACTCGCACCTGAGAAGAGATTTGTGCAAGAATACACCAGTGTTATGGCTGTCCAAAAGCCTAAGCAATTCGAGCTAAGATTTCCAGAGATCTTTTGGTCATATTACTTTCAAGACATGAAGCCCTGCAATTTTGGCTTCGCCCATGTTTACTGCTGTGTGGTTTCGCACCGCCATCATTTCACACTTGTTGTACCGCGCATGCGGATACAGTGTCGTACCATCATGAAGGACGCGCAGTCCAGGGCAAAGGGGGTCATGAAGGCGCAGCACTCCACCAGGGGCGCAATTTGGTTGTCGTAAGCCACTGCGTTGTTGAGGATCGCCTCCAGGACCACTACAGGGGAGGAATGCGCCAATCGGGCTACCGACCGGGCGTCCTGCTTGAGTTTTTTCTTGTCGCTGGATATGCGCTTCAGGAGCTTCTTGGTCGCGTGCCGGATTTCCGCCTCGGCCCAGACGACTTCCACGGATTTGGGGCGCCCGCCGCTGCCGGAGAGCCAAACCTGTCCACGGAGCAATCATGAAGCTAAGTTAGTCATTGATCAAGTATCAACCGTCGGCACGCAAGTAAAATTGAAAATAAGAGGGACCAAGTGAGAATGTAAAATACAATGATTGTCTCGTATAGGATAATTCTTTGTGTTGGCTACCTCACCAAGATAGAAATAACAGGGTGAGATGGACGTTCCCACGCTTACCTCATAAAGACGGCACCGCAAATCGTACGGTAAAACCACGATCACTTGCCACAGCTCCAAGGTGAGGCCTACAGAAAAAGAAGTTGAAATTAGAAAAATAAGAACAAATGAAATAAACGTATATTGCTTCTTTTTTTTTCAACTGAAAGCCAAAGGATTATTTATTGGCAGCAAAGGTCAAGACAAATGGGTGCGTGCATGCACGAGCGTGCATCTTCGCTCACAATTCTTAGGCTTTTAGTTGTATATACCGGGGTTGCACGGCGCGGCGTTGAAGTTTTCCAAATCCATGCCCGCGCCCAGCCGCGCACAAGCCGGCAGCAGGCAGGTTTCCAGGATCTCGAGCACGGCATCGCGCAATGCTGGGACTTCCCATAGACTGCCGCTGCCGCCACTGGCACTGCTGGCAGTCAGAGCACGGCTGCCATCAAGAGTAGTCGCCGTAGCACTCGCAGTGGCGTTGTCGGCTTTGAGGAGGCCTTGCAAGAGGCGGCACAAGACGGCAAAGAGTTTGGGGTCTTCGCTGAGACCAGAGCCAATCAAGCGAAGAGGCTCGAGCATGGTGGGCAGGTCGGCAAATGAAGCAATAGGTGCCAATTTGTCTTCTTTCGCTACACTTTCACTGCCGCTGCTGCTGCCTTCGGTTAAGGCAAGGTCGCTGCTGTCGCCCATTGCGCTGTCGTTGGCACCTTGGCTGGAAGTGATAGTTTTACTTGACGAGGTACCGTCGGTGCTCTTGTTCTCAACGGCATTGTTTGTAAGCACGAGGCCTCTCGAACGCAGAGACACCGTGGCATCGTACAGAGGCTGCAGGAGGTAATTAATCAGGTCCAAAAGGGCGCGTCTTATGGGGGCATGCGTGGCCACGTGCATGCACCCCGCGCTTTCGAGCTTGGTGATGAGTTCCTTGACACAAGCCCATGCCCCGTGGCTCACGAGAGCGGCTAACAAGCAGCAAATCTATTCGGGATTCCCCAGACCCACGCACACAGATACAAATGCATACGAAAGACATGCATACAAGTGAGTTATAACGGCAATATACTTAAACTGCACACCTCACTTCAAAACCGCACACGCACTGAGTAACACAGAATACACACATGTACAAAGACAAAGACAACGACAAACCTGGTTGGCGCCAGCGACGCCGCGGCCGTTACTAGCACCTTCGCCTTCTTCTTCACCTTCTTCTGCTCCTCCGCCACTAGGGCCTTCGCTGCTGCCACTGCCGCTCTCAGCACTGCTGCTGCTGTTGGCGGCGCTAGCACCGGCGTCGTCATAGGTCGGAATGCCGTCCATGTTGCGACCGCTGCCGCTGCTGCTGTTCGCCCTGCGCTGCTTGGACTCCTGTGCCGTCTCGTTCAAGTTCACTCGTCCCACAGCCTGCGCCGCAGATGCCATGGCGCCCTGGCGCCGCGCGTCGAGGCTCGCGCAGTCTTCCAACGTGGGCGACAAGTGAGGCAAGATGTCGTCCAAGGCCACGAAATGTTTGGCCAGCAGGGTGGCAGTCAACTGGTACAGGGATGAGGGAGCAGCCGCTGGGCTGATGGTGGCGGTTGTTGTTGACTCTCCGTTCGCCTCCTCCTCAGCCTTCTTCTTCTTCGTCGCCTCAGCATCGGTTGCCTTTGCGGCAGCGGCGGTGGCAGCGGCGTCGGTAGCTTGCGCGGCGTAAAACTGAAACTTGAACCCGAGCACGTGGGGTAAGTACGCCTTTTTGAACTGGTCGATGAGCACGAGGAAAGCGCCGTTGGCGGGGTCGCACTCGTAGGCGTCAAGCACCAGGCTCAGAACGCGGTTCGGGTCCAAGTCGAAGAATCCCACCTTTGGAGGGGGTACAAAGAAAGAGGAAAGGCAGAGAGGGAGAAGACGAGAGAGAGAGAGAGAGATGTCGATGAATGAGTATGAGTGAAGGCGAGTGTGAGGGGTTGAGTGAAATGGAAAAGGAAGATGACTCGACATACACCTTGACTGTCCTCTTTCTGCCTTCAAAACACCTCTCCCTGTATGATAAAAAAAGAAAGCGCCCGATTTTACGCGGAACAAGAAATTGTGTGTGCTGATTTATGAAAGACACACATACCAGTGATCGCATTTCCGTGAGGGCAGCCGCGCAGTCTCCAGCCGTCAAAGTGCCGAGGAGAACTACGAGCTTCGCGTACCTGGATTCCGAAAGTCAACACAACAGCAATGATTAGCTGTAGATTATTGAAATGCAGTTTCGGATTCGAAGCAAACATTCACCAGCCAACTTTCATCGAAAGAATCCGCATTAAATGACTTCAGACTCACCCTTCAGACTCTTCTCGGAGCAAGTTGTACTTTTGTTGCCGGTACACCGCGTCGGTGTTCAATTTCTTCAACTTCTTGTCCATCGACTCTGCCGAGACCACTAAACCTGCCGCGCACAAAAGCTCCGGCTCCAGCAATCCCATGAGCGTTAAAGCCGGTACCACTGCCCTTGAGGCTGGTCCTGCTGCTGCTGCTGCTGGTGCCACCGCTCCTGCTGCTTGAGCAGTGCCATCCCCAGCGCTGCCTTCGGTCAGGGCCGAAGCAGAAGCAGAAGGAGTCGGCGACGGCGGCGGTTCAATCGCCCAGCACTTCACGAGCGCTGCCAGGCGACTCCATGCTTCCGCAGAGGGTTGGCCGTTGGGCGATGCTTTGTCGGCGCTGCACTGCAAACCCACTGCCCACGCCACGTCAGCAAGCGCGTCCTTGCAGGGCCCCGGTGCCAACTATGAGTGGGTGTACAGGCATACAATGAAGTGCAAGAGAGAGAGAACGATGAACATTTCATGGGAACGCAAGCTAAGAGAAATGCGATTACATCACGCACACGATTGACTCCCAAGAAAACTAAGAAGGCGAAGAACTAAATTCAGCGATGCTGCAAATTCTACTTCCATGGCATCCTAACCTGGCTCACTCCTCACAAACTAGTGCCTCTTACCTGGAGTCCAGCCAAAAAAGCAGTCATACGCTGCGGCGGCACAGCGCCAGCACACACGCGCGTAACAGCTTCGTAGCACATGCTTTGCCATGCAGCGCGGCCTGCGTCTGAGGCCTCAACCTGCGCTGCACCTTCTCCATACACCTAAGCGTTATATAGGGTGGAGGTGCACGTACATTCGAATCAGGGGCTAAGGAGAGAAGTGTATTAGACATTGGGTGCCGAGATCAGTGCAAATCAGAGAGGTTCACGTTGTAGAATTTACTGATTTCGAACTTCTTATCGGAACTTGCTTCAAAACAAAGCAATTAAAGCCGGCCCATTTGTATCCATGTAAGACGAGACTGCTTAGTGTACACAAAGACTAGATCAACTTTCTGCCTAGTTCATTCAGGGTGCAATACCTTGACAAGAGCCGCAGGCGCTTCATCAGTTTGCCATGCTGAGACCACAGAATCGGTTATGTATTCGTACTTTGTTGGCTCAATAAAGCCAGCCATGACTCCTCGCCCAAGCCCACCAAGCTAATGGTGGTGTGCTGTGTGTGCTGGCCTTTTCTTTTGCTTGCTTTTTTTTGTTGCAACAAACAAAGAAGTAAATATTTTCTTGAAACAATATTAGTGGAAGTTTAAGACCTCTTGCTGATTGCTGAGAGGGTTCCCCGCTTTGGTTTGAAAGCGGCACCGACCGACGACCGACTAGCTAGAGCCTCAATGCCTAAACTGCTCAAGGCCTATTTTATTACTCTTTAGTGGTAACCAGTGCAATTTACTGCTCGAATAAAGACTAGCAGCATTCGATACATAGACTTAATAAACTGCGGGACTACCCTTCTTTGGGTCGTGCAATCTTTGTCGGAAGGTCACATCGTCTCCTCTTGTTTTTAGAAGTTTGTTCATACTGAAGATTTTAGTTTTGTGGTTGGTTTCATAGATTGATAGTATTAGGGCGATGGATGCCCTCATGGGTTATGGCAGTGGTAGCGACTCCGAAGCTTTGGATGACTCTATGGCGAACTTAACTGTCGACTCGGAAGGACAGGCAGTCGCCGACGAAGTCGATGCATCGAAAGAGGAAGACGCGCTGACACCAAAAGCAGCGTCAGAAGAAGATTTGGCTGAGAATATGACTTCAATCAAAGGCAGCGCAGAAGAAATCGCGCCAGCTGAGTCATCAGAATCTCAGGATCCCCACCATAGCAAGTCCTCTGAAGGTGGCCACTCCCTATCAAGCCCCGTTGCCACCTCCAACTCGGCACCTGGAGACAAAGTCACTTCTCCTTTGAAGGACGGCATTCCCTCAACAGTGCAAGACACGCTAGCTGAAGGAGAAACACCGCAGGTTTCACCGCCACTGGCGATTCTGGGGTCACCATTAGCGAAGTCGCCCTCGAAATCGCCTCTGCTGTCACCTTCGTCACCAACGCCACCACAGTTGCTCGACCAAGAAGCTGCTCAACGGCTCGCAGAAGACGCAGCGGCGGGGCCCTGGGGCGACCAACTGGACTGCCTTGGCGGCAGCTTGAACTGTGCGCTGGACTGTGAGAGGTTGGGTGTGGTGAAATGCCCGTCTTCCTCGTATGGCGAGTACGGTAGTCTGAAGGTGAGTGGTAGAAGCAGAGGAGACAATGGCTTGAAAGCCGCTTATTTCTATGCAACAGGGGCGGTTTGGTTGACTCGAGCCTCTGCATTATCTTCTTAAACTGCCAAGGATTTTTTTTTTTAATTGGCTCGCTGCCAAAGATTTGTAGTATTGCAGTGCGCAACTCATTTCAAACTTTTGGCATCTTTCTCTTTTGATCAGGTGCTTTGCAGCCGAAGCGCTCACCTTGTAGGCATGACCGCCGACAAAGAAGGTGCCATCGTGCTCGGCCGCAAGTGCGTCATTGACGCAGACGCCATGTTAAGAGGTGACTTGGCGCGCGTGCAGCTCGGGGCTCACTGTTTCGTGGGCTTGCGCACCGTGCTCCGGCCTCCTCGGCGAATTGCCTTTGCCGAAGACACGACCAAGCCCTCTGCTCCACGCTCAGCAGCCGGTTCTCTGGCCAACGCAGAAGTCACGGGCTCTTCTTTGCTGTTCAACTCGCCACCAGCGTCACCACCGCCACCGCCACCACCGGCAAGGGTGTGCATGTGGACGAAGCTAGTAGTGGGCTCTCACGTGGTGTTTGGGCGAGACTGCGTAGTGGAAGCCTCTTCTGTAGGGAGCTTTGTGCGGGTGGGTGATGGATGCGTGCTGGGCGCTGGTTGCATCGTGAAGGACTGTGTTTGGCTTATGCCGGGCACTCTTTTACCGCCCGGGACCATCGTAGCGCCCTTTTCGATTATGAGCGGCGCACCAGCTCAGAGGGTAGGCGAGTTGCCAGAAAGCGCGGCAGAAGAATTCCGCTTGCATGCCGAACGCACGTGCCGCCGGCGTGTGTACCAGAAAGTTTAGATATTTGTGCTTGTGGTGAAGCTTTTAGTGCGATCTCAGAACTAGGAGACCAGGAGCCTATGCCGATGTGGATGTGAGATGTGCCAGGAGTTCTAAGGCCACCCTCCACCCTCCACCATCCACCGAACTCGAACTAATACAAACCCAAATGACACAGAAGCCAATGCTGCGGGCAGAAGTGTACGCGCGTGCGTTGCGCGCAAGTCAAAATCGTAAAGAGGATAGTGTGTAGAGGGCAGAAAGCATAATACTTCCACCCCCTTCTAAAGTGGAAACTGTTCATGAAATAATTTTGAAACCGGACTTAAGTCGTTTCTGCGTCTGTTTCTGCATTGAAGAGAGCGCGCCGTTGTTCAGTCTCCTGGG
>Ga0307982_1001592_pt1 | contig 18466 bp, 14 predicted proteins | sample OrgLakmetagen989_FD_201847 | JGI IMG/M metagenome (GOLD analysis project Ga0307982, IMG submission 201847) | Saline water microbial communities from Organic Lake, Antarctica - #989 | ecosystem: Environmental > Aquatic > Non-marine Saline and Alkaline > Saline | place: Antarctica: Organic Lake... | reverse complement strand
CATTTCTACCGGCTGGTACGACGGGGTTTTGCCGCCGCCTTCTCCGCCTTCTTCGCTCGCTTCTGCCTCGCCAATACCATCCGCGTGCAAGCAAGACTTGTATCTAGATGTCGCATTAGCATTAAGAACCGATGGTTGATGAACAAAAGTGAAGGGAGGTCAGTAGAAAGAAGAAGAGTCCCACATGAGACAATAATGTTAGATGCGAGAGCAGTAAAGCATGCGTTCATTTTATTTCAACAAAAAATCCTCATTCACAACTTTCACGGCATATACTATTGCTTACTTGACGGGCACCGCAACGTAAGCGCCCATTTTGGGCACGCCAAAAAACTTCATGTTAGGGTGTCGAACCACGTTAGGCACCACCACCTAAAACCAAAAAAACGTAGGCATCAGAGTTTGCAGTCACGATCACATTGTCCCCTCCCAAAGGTAAGAACATGACTAAACTTGGCGAAAAGCAGCCTCCCTCACTTGTCTCTCTCCTTATACATTCTAGAAAATACAGCACTGGCATTACCTCGCTAGGGTAAATGAGCGGGTCCGCGCCTTCCGGCAGTGGTTCGTCGCCCTCGGCTGGCTCCGGCGGTTCTGCCCCTACAAACAGGTCAAAAGTCACGCCTTCTGCCTTGGACTCTTCGTCGTCCGGGTTGGCGCCCACGAGCGCTTCGCCTGCCATGCTGCTGCCGGACGTGCCCGCCAGCCACGAGATCACAGGCTTCGCCGGGTCGCCTTCGCTTTCCGGCTCGGCCGTGCCTTTCACGCCCAAGTAGGCGTGCGTGGCCCCAGTCGCCAGCTTCACCAATTCAAGCACTGGCTCGTACATGGTAGGCACGTCAGTGGCTGGGTCCGCCAGTGCCAGGTCCACGGAGGACTGGCCTGGCAGTAACTCAGCTGCTTCCGACTCGGCCGCCTTGCTTTCTGCAGCCTCTGCTGCTAAGGCCTCTTCCTTGGCAGCTGCCTGTGCGGCGGATTGTGCAAAGAGTTCTGCAGTGGCAGCTTTGCCTTCCTCGCGCTCCACGAATCGCAATAGGTACTGACCCAAGTACTATCATGGAGTTACCAGCGCGGGATACAGAACGAAGTCAAAAGAGATAGAGATGCGTATGAGACTCTGGAAACGTTAATCAGGGTGACCGAAGCACTAGTAACTGATCCTTTACATAATGACTAATAAATTTCGGACGGTCTTCTTACCTCGACGGAGTCCTTAGGCTGATCAGTGACCATAGCCGTGAGAGCATTGGTAAGCGCCGGTCCAACCGTGCGTTTCAGGTAGTCGGCGTCCTGGACAATATGCAAAAGTCGGCAACGATTAGATGATAAGGAATGAGAATGACGTAACGAAAAGTGCCGCAGCGATGGCTAAGCATCAAATGAAGCCTGCAGTTCACACCATTAGCCGAACGCGCAGGCCAAGAGCGCAAGTGCCAACGAGCCAGCAACGAGAACGAACGGAGTCGTTAAAAACAGACTGCTCTAATTTATATTTTATCGCGATTAAATTTGTTTTGTTCAGTGCGGATTCGTTGTTTTGCTGAGCGCTGCAGCGCAGCCGCCAGCAAGCTCTCTTGCGCTTGGCGTTAAGGAGCATCGCCGTGCGAGGAAAGCCACAAGGCTATGAGTGCCCGAGCCATGGAATCGGGACGTAATCCTATTACTGGTGAAATGCTCTCTGCTCGATTCGGGAGCATGTCGCTCGCGACTGAAGGGCGATCTACAATTCGTAACGATAAGCAGGAGTTTTTCAAGAGCCTGAAGCTTGGCCCTGACGCTGGCCGGCCAACAAACATGGTGGAAGATATCGAGGGTGCGCAGCCACAGAGCATGTATAAGTTCACCTCCAAGCCATCTTTTTATGATCCGCGCGATATCAAGGGCACCACATCGACCCAGCTTATCCGGGACACGAACGCGGTAGACTACGCCCTCAAGCTCGATGACATTGAGGGGTGCGTTGCAATTCGTATAGCCTTACGCTTGGCAATCTAGTAACTAATCATATTTTTTCCTCAATTTACTCATCAGGGCGCAGCCACACCCGTACACGTTCAAGACGAATCGTGTGGTTGACCCTTTGCTGCCAGCCTACAAGCTGCCGTCAACTCAGATGGCTGCCTATCCTGAGCCCAAATTCGTCCGCGACTCGTACAACGTTAGTGACATTGAGGGAACGGCCCCACGGAAATTGTATGCCCATGCGCAGCGCTTCAACCACACATGCGACGACGTGGAAGGCGCGCAAGTAGGGTGGCGACCGCGAAACGAACGGGTGCGGATCGAGGGCCCGCCTCTGAACACGCAATACGACGTGCGGGACATTACGGACTTCGGCTTCAAGTCGAAGCGCACCGTGTGCCCGTTGAAGCCCGAGTACCGCATCCATGGCATGGTAATTCAGGACGACCCGAAGTACACCAACCCCAAGCCGCTGCCTGCGGCGGCGACGCACGATTTTTACAGCCTGAAAACCGACGACATCGAGGGCGCGTGGCCCGGGTGGATTCCGCCCCACGAGTGCCAGCCTCCGCTCGAGGACCGGCGGCACTTTCGGAACACCAACTTCGTGGGCGATATCGCTGGCGCGCAGGCGGACTCCGTGAAGCACGCCATTCGAACGTTGCGCGTGGTGAACCCGCTTTCGGCGACCTACGACTCGCTCGACGGAGACCGGCTCAGACCCCCTTGCACGCCGAACTTGCTCAACGGGGACCCGGCCAAGTTTGGCCTCAGCCAGCCGGACGACTGGAAAGATCAGCAGCGCCAGGGTGGTTTAGGCAACGTGTCGCAACGCCCACCGCTCAGCTCGAGGCCCGAGGTGGAAGTCGTGCGCGACGCACGGACGTCAGCCCCGGCGTCCGCGCGAGACCCGGGGCCCGCCATGAGTGCGCGCATGGTGAGCGGCCGGCTGGACAGCGGCCGCGTTGGGCCCTCTCCAGTGCCTCCGCTCTCAAGCGTGCGCGCAGCTTCTCAGGACGCGACAATTGCGCAGCTCGAGTCCGAACTCCGGGAGTTGAAGGCGAGCCGCATTGGCGGCGGTGGAGGTCAGCAGACATTGGGCGGCAGCGGAATGATGGCTGGAAGCGCGCGTGACTGGCGGCAAGCCAGCAGCAGAGGCGTTGGCAACATCAATAACACTAGTGCAATGCCTCTGCTTTCGCAGCGCATGAGCGGGCGGTCCAACAATGGCGGCTACAGCGGAGGTGCTGCTGCAACGCAAATGGTCAAGTCCGCGCCTGGAACAGGCCGCAACAACGGCAGCGCGTCCGCACGGCAGAGCAACCCTGCGACCCGGCGTGCGGCCGCTGCATTGCAAGCAGACATCAACAGTGTCCGCGAGCTATAAGACTGCGCATTGCTGCTGGCTATGTAGTAAATGTCCTTGATTTAGATATAGAACCGCGCAATTCGCATCACCACAAGTGGAATTCATTGGGAATTGCCTATTCCCTATTATCAGTATCAAGGCTACTAGAAAAGGCGCAATAGGCGGGCACCACTCGACTTAAACTTTAGATGATATCGCGATAGGACTTTCGAAGCTCTATTGGAGGAAGGAAATGAATCGAAGGAAGAATATGCGGCTGTATTTGCATCGTCACTTCACTTCATATTCATATACCGGCACTTCGAACTTCGAACTCCGGCATTCGAGTATTTTAGAAAGACACAGAAGGCGACCAGTTTTCAACTAATTACATCGGAATTCAGTTAGCAGCTAATATGTCTCATCATCTGCTGTGTTTGGCCTCGGTAAACTCGCAGAAACCGCATGCGAAGAAGGCGAAGAGGGCGATATCGCGTCCGCGGGGTGGCTCGCGATGTGAATGCTTTTGCTGCGCGCTTTTGGCGCGCCCCGCGGAGACACATAACTTGATCTAGTCGTCGCAGTCCCGCCGCTACCACTGCCTGCTTCCAGGATGCTGCTTCGCGCGCGCGCCGGCGGCTTCTTGAGGGCTTGCAGGGCCTGGCTGTACAGGTCGTCGCGCCGGGTCTTTTGCAGGGTCCAGGTCTCCATGGCGTTCTCGAGGCTCCGGTCCGGCGGTGGCGGCGGCTTGGCTTTCTTGATCTTCACTTTGGTGACTCCGCTCTTGTCCTTCACTGGCTCCTCGGGCGGCTTTTCTTCACTGCCTTCACCTTCGCCTGGCGTTGTTGTTGCGCTGTTGCCACCAGCGCCTTCAGAGGTGATAGCGGTCGCAGTGGTGTCAGCAGCAGCAGCAGCAGCAGCAGCAGCGCTATCTTTTTCTTGCTTGGCTTTGACTTTCTGGTATGCTCGGTCAACTTCTTGTGACTCAAGCTCCTCAGCGGATAACGGCATGGCTTCGGGTGCATCAACGACAGGCGGATTTTGAGCATCATCTCCAGCATCTGTTAACGACGGTCCAGTGTCTGTTTCAGCTGCTGCGCTTGCTGCTGTGTTTGGCGCATTTTCACCACCTGTTGAAGTTGGAGCAGCACTTTCTGTATTTCCTGGAGATGTATTCGTCGAGGGCACAGCAGCAGCAGTAGCAGCTGCAGTAGAAACTTCATCTTCAGCAGGGGAAGCACTTGGCTCGAGACCTTGTGCCTCAAAATTAGGTTTACGACCATTCTTTGGAGGTGTTGGATCTTCTGCAACGTCCTTCTTGCTGCTCCCTGAAGGATCTGATGTTGGCGCTGCTGCTGATGCTGATGCTGCTGCAGCGGCGGCTTTTCTTGCCGCTTGCTCCAAAAACTCTTGCATTTGCGGCTCTACTCGTTGCTCCTCCTTTTGTTGGACGTATTCGTCTACGGTAGGGAGCGGTAGGAACTGTGCAGCTCGGTGCGCTGCGATCCAAAGATCAAAGCTGATGCTGTTGCCCGTCTTGGGTGGTTTCACGGGCTTCGCTACTGCTCCTTTTGCTCCTCCACCTCCTCCTCCTCCTCGACCACCACCGCTGCTGCCTGGTCGAGCTTTGGGAGGCGTTTTGGCAGCAGCAGCACTACTGCTTGACTTCTTGGCCTTCTTTTCAGGCGCAGTTGCTGCGACCTTGGCTGCATGAGCAGCTTCAACATCAGCGGCCAACCGCAGAAAGTCGCCGCGATCCACCGCCTAATGAGATGATAACATAGAAAGGAAGGAATAATTTATAAGGCGAACAAAAGTACACTCTCAGAAAAAAAAAGTCTGAAGAAAAACTAGTTTCAACCACAGAAATAGCTTTAAAGATTTGCAACTGTTACTGGTCTAACCTTGATAGCCGCCCGAAGGTCGGTGCAGTCTTTGTGCAAATAGTCCACGCCGCCCCACTTTAGAATGGTCTTGAAGTCGGCAGCACTTAATCCAGACGCGTGGTAGGCGTTGTTCTTGGCCAGGGCCCGGTCTCGCCCGCACTGCTTGAAGAACTGCTTCGGGCTGAGCTTCCCCAGCCGTGAAGTCGGGCCCCCTACCAAAGGACGGTACACCGAGTCCAGGAAAGCTTCCAGGGGGGCTACGGCTTCGCGGGCAATCGCCAATTCGCTTTCGGCGATTCGGCGAGCTTCCTCGGCTCTTGCTTGAGCTTCGGCTTCCCGGGCCTGTAACTCTTCTTGCATCGCCAATTCGCGGTCGAAGCTCCCAGCGTCCCAATCCTCTTCGTACTCTGCAGGGGCGTTACTGCTACTACCATCAGGAGGGTGGTTGTCAACGAGAGCGCTCTCTTCCCCAACTTCTCCTTCTGCATTACCACCATTGCTTCTACTTACGCCTCCCTCAACCTCTTCGATCAGCAACTCTTCGTCATGCACGCCGTTTTCCAATGCTGCAGCAGCTTCTGCCACAGCTAGCCGCATCTCTTCTGCTTCGGCGTTTGCAGCATCCAAAGCCGCTTGCCCGGCATCATCATCCCATACTGAAGAAGTAGACGCCTGGGGATTGTTGGTGTTGGAAGCAAACGGAGGCGGCACGTGCCGCACGAGGTCGCGAGCTGAGTTGCGCGCTGGCACCCAAGTAGGTATCTCTTCGTCGTTGTTGCTACCTGCTACCCTCAACCAACCTTCCACCTGCAGGACAAAATTGGAATCGACGTAAAAGGTACATCTTTCAAAGGACAGAATACGACTTCATTCGTGCAAACTTCCCTAATTTTGACACACACAAGACCTGAACGGTCACTCTCATTTGCCCTTGAAGCGCGCGCATGTAAGCTTCACTTACCTCTTCGCCGTCGCCCCACGCTTCAAAAATGTCGCCCTTTTGGAACGGCGCCACGTCCAACGACAGCGGCGCGTCGCGGTGCCGCCCTTCCCGGGGCCGCAGCAGCGCGAGGGCTTCGAAGTACACGGCCTCGGGTGGCGGCGGCAGCGGCGGTGGGGGCGGCAGCGAAGGATCCGCAGGCCATGCCGCTATTACTTCTATGCCTTCATCTTCTTCTTGTTCTTGTGTGCCAGCTCGAAGGTTCATGCTACCGGCATCTCTGCCCCATTCGTTTTCGTAACCTACTTCTTCTTCTTCATCTTCATCTCCGTAGAACCCTCTGTAGCTTCCCTCTTCTAACTGCTCTTCCTCTCCTTGTGGCCCGCCATAATTTGGATCCCATCCACCGCTTGGATTTGCCATTTCTTCATATTCCTCCTCTTGCGCATCCGCACCGCCACGACCTACAACTTCTCCTTCTAAAGCTGCCACTTGAGCTTGCAACCGCATTGCGGCCAGCGCCGAGGCTTCGTGCACAAAGGACGCCACGTCGCCGCCACCGGACTCGACGATGTCGTCCCCGAGTTGAAGGAGCCGTTGGGCGAGGTTGCGGCTTGCGTCTTTCAAAGTTTGCACCACTTGCGAATTGGCTGCGCGCTGTGAGGTAAATCCTGCCACAATATCATCGTCGTTGCCGGCGTTGTTGTGAGGCATGTCACCACCACGTCCATCATTCTCCTCGCCGAACCCACCACCATCGTAACCGCGTGAGTTCGTCTTGTTCCAAGGCCAAGCAGACCCCAGACCAGCTGCAGCGGCGAGCGACGACCCTCTTCCAAGCATGAGCGGCCGCTGTGGGGGCGGCGTGGGCGTTTTCTCGCGCGGCAAAGGGCCCATGGCTTCAACGGCAGTGGCCAACGAACTGGCATTGACTGTAGCTTGCTTAATGGCCGCTTCCATCGACGCAATCAACATTTTCAAGCCGTCTGGGTCGTCTTCGATGGGTGATGAATCCCTGGGAGTAGGGTCAGTCGATGATTCTGCGGATGCTCCCGCGGCAGACCGCATCACTCCTGCTCTGGCAGCGGCTTGCAATATACTACTCTTCCCACCAACGTTACTGTTGCGGCTGCCGTTGCTGTTGTTCACTACAGGCGAGGGTTCTCGAGGAGGCAGTGGGCCCATCGCATTGACCACGTCAAACAATGTCTCTGCTTTCTGAGCAGCGACAATGGCGGAGGCCTCCATGTCGGCCAGCATCATTTTCATCCCGTCAGGATCGCTGCTGAGCGAGTTGCTCCGCAATGCAGCGAGGTGGGACGGGTCAGGCGATCTCCTGTTGGGTGGCGCTGCAGTAGCTTGCATGTTACTGGAGGGGTAACGCCCATTGAACAATTGCCCGCCAGCAGCCGCCGCTCGCAAGAGGCTCGGCTTACTGGAAGGCGGGGGTCTGGGAACGCGCATGCGCTGCGACGATGGCCCATCTCCTGAAGGTGCTTCCCCAGCAGCCGACGAACTACTGCCAGTGTTAGCCACGTTGCCGAATTGTGCTCTAGCTCCAGCGCTCGCTGCGGTCCACAAGCCACCGTTGATTTTGCTGCCGCCTTTGCTGTGGTTGCCGTTAGTGTTGTTAGCATTGCTTTTGAAGGCGTTGCCCATCAAGTTGTCGTAGCTCTCGCGGAGGCGGCTGAGGCTGTTGCTGCGGCTCCTGCCTCGATGTTCACCGTTGGCAGCGTCTCCAGTGGTAGGCCCCAGGCGCCCCCACGAGCGAACAAGCGCTGCGGAGAGCGACAAATGCGGGCGAGACACGACAGTGGCCACCCCTGGGCCAGCACCGCCTTGAGCGGCGTTGAGTAATGCAGCTTGTTCGGGTGGCACGACCGACGGCGGCCGCACCGCTGCGAAGACTCGGCTCCGGGGCACCACTGGTGGAGCCGCTCTGGCTGCCCCTGATGAAGATGATGCTGCTGCTCCTTGATTGAGCACACTTTCGTCTTGAGCGTACTCCGACCCTGCTTCGACTGGCACGGCATAACTTTCTTCGGCAGATTCCTTTTCCATCCAGGCCACCTGCCGTACGCTCTTCGGTGGTGTGTTTCCAGAAGCCCCAGACAGCGCTCCAGCAGCGGCCATCAGAGTGGACCCTGGCGTTAAGCGGCGCCGAGGACGAGGTCGCGCAGCGGTTGCATCAGTGCTAGTTAAGGTGGCAGCAGGAGGTGGAGCTCCCGCTTGACGCCGCGGCGGTGTTCGGACACGTGGGGGTTGTGAAGGAGAAGGTGAAGCAACGATTGGCCTCTGAGCCCAGGGTTTGATAGGCTGGCGAAACTGCGCTTCTATATGTTTCAAGCGATCGGACATGCCTGCGGTAGGCTGTTTGTGACTGCTGCTGCTGCCGATAGATGCATGAGCGGCGTCTAAATGAGCTTCGGCCTCAGCTTCTGCCTTCACTTGCGCCCACTTCTGCAGCGCGTTTCCTGCTTTTGGAGGGTTTCTGTGACGGCTGCTGCTATGATTGTTGCTGGAGTGATGGCTGCGGCCATTATCCACCGCACTCCGACTACGGGTCATTCCACTGCCGTTGCGACTCCAGCCAACAGCACCACCTCTGGCTCTCGCACCACTGCGGTCGTGACCATTGGCAGCTGTTGAATACGCTGGATCTTGCCTGCGCGGCTGCCCGCTTTGCAGCCACGGTGAAGAGGCAGGCAGCGGCGGCGGTGGCACTAGAGGCGGACCGTTGGGCCTCGAATACTCGAAAGACTCGCGAGGAAAGGCATAGGAAGCTGCCTGGTGCAAGCGCCGCGGCAAGCTCTGGGAAGGCACTCTCCTATCACTGGTGTCTTGCGGCTCCTCATAATTGTACAATTCGTTGTCGTCGTCGTTGCGCGTGTATCTAGAAGGCGCTGCATTGCGGTCGTCTTCGCTGACAGAAGGCCCGCCACCTACGCTGCTGTACGACTCACGGCTCATGCTTCGTTCCATGAACTGCTGGTCGTCTACTTCCTCTTCATCATTATAGGCTAGCTCATCTTCATATTCCTGCACATCTTCTACTGCTTCTTCTTCTTCTTCTTCGGTGAGTGGGTCATGCAAGACGAGCTCTTCTCCTTCTTCTTCGCCAATCACATGGCCAGGAGCTCTCACTTGCACCCCGTCCACTACCAAGGAAGGCTTCAGCCGGCGCGATGTACTTTTCGTCCCCGTGACGTAGGGCGGCAAACCCCACCTCACTGCACTCTTGCGCAGCGCCTGCTTCTTGCTGTCGACTGCAGCAAGCAAAGTTTCGCCGTCTTGTTCAGTGAAAAAAGAGGCGCCATGCCCGTAGCGGTCGTCACCACCAAAAGGAGAAGGCTCATTGTTGGCAGAGAGGCAGCGGAGCAAGGTGTGCATGGAAGGCTCGTCAAGCTCGAGCGCGTCATCCAAACTCCGCACCTGGATATACAGGCATTTGTTCCGTCACATTAGCAAAAGGAAACATCCGTCAACACAAGATACTTGTTATGTGGCGCGCAAGGAAAAGGAAATGACCGAGTCAGAATGGAGGTTATTTTCTCTGCGTTCTACTTTTGTTTAAGCTATACCCCCGCTTCGAAGAGGGGTTGTCGGTGCTTTTCAAGGCCTGCCTCTGTAAGAAGCTTCTCAAGCCTAGGCGAGTCTACGCGGCCCCTTGTGATCGGAGGTGGTTGCGGCGGCAGCGGTGGCGGCGGCGTCAACAAGATTCGCACCGTAGCGGTGGAGCTGTCGCTTGAAAGGTCCACGCGGCCTCCTAATCGAAGCAACACAAAATGCAGAGGTGCCGGAAATCACTACAGAATCTAAAGTAACTTTTGAACACAGCAAGCAAAAGCGTTTGAAAAAAAAAACACGCAAATTTGTACGAACCGTCATTCGCTGCGTCATTTCCTTGATTGGAGAGGTGAAGCGACGGAGCTTTGAGCACAGCGGTGAATGTCAGCGCAGTTGCCTCGGCCACCGCAAGAGCTCCTGACTGCATCTCGTTTAAAGGTGAATCTGGATTGAGGAACGTCAAAGGGTCTGCTTGGCGAGTCTCCCCGAGCCCTCGACCGCCTTGCCAGCGCCTCGACAGCAGAGGCACCCGCACTTCGCCCTCGACTTCACCCACGCCCAATTCTAGGACCCCAAAGCAGGGCAAAAACTGCACACCCGCTTCTGCCGTACCAGGCACCGTACCGTAGCGCACTTTGACGGCACCAAGAAGACCCGTACTAGCACGGCGTACGCGCAGCACTGCTTCCGGTGGTTCAAGGTCAGTTAAATTGGATCCGAGCAAAAGTTGCGTGCTCGACGCAAAGTTCACGGTTTCGGCCGCCGCTGCTGCCAGGGCCAAGGCACGGCTTTCGGGGCGCAAAGCAGGCATTGCCACCCAGCAAATAGTGTCCACAAAGCCGACGCTTTCAACGGGAGCAAAAGGAGTGGAATTTTGCCGCGGCGCTCCGTCGGGTGACGGTGAGTCAAACGAAAACACTAAGGGCGCATTGTCGTCGTCGTCGTTGGCACTTCGTACTCGATTCAATGGCTCTTCCGGTAAAGGATCGTGATGAAGCGTCGTCGAATGGAGCTTCTTCAAGCGCTCTGCGATAACCTGCTCCGCCTGAAGACATTGATAATACCGAAAAGCAAATCATTAGAACTCCGGGCGGTAAAGAGTATTTGCACTATGGGAGGAAAGCACAGAGGAGGGTTAAAAAAAGTATACGAGGCTACAGCTGCTCTCTTCGTCAGTATACCAATTGGTTTGCCTCAACTTCTTCGGCTCGTGTCAATGGCGGCGGGTCATGCGTGGCGTGAGTGGCCATTGCCGCCACCGCCGCCGCCACCCTCGTCGACTGACCACTGGCACCTTCGCTCAGGCCTAAAGGGTCGCGGCGCTCGAGGTACGCCACGATGGCCACTGCTGAGAGCATGCGCTGAAAGCCCACGCGCCGCAAACTCATGGGAGGGGGTTGGTTCTCGGCCGCACCAGTCGCTGCGGCGTTTGATTTCGGAGCGAAGACGCGGAAGAGCCCCCGCGAAGCCTCGAGCGGGCCCAAGAGCTTCAGCCAAGGCCGGTCTTCAAGCAACTCGGCCGCCTAGTCACAGGAAGGAATTGAAAAAAAAAACTTTTAAATAAGTAGCGAAAGACGGCGCCAAGAATTGATACGCTAAACATTTGAATGTGCGGCGTTAGGAGCTACGGTTTTGCCATGGATCCAAGTGAAGAACTTCCCAAATGAAAAATGGATGAATGCGTTCATTTCTTTCGTCTTACCTGCGGCACGAATTCCTGAACGGAAAGCGTCGCTGCTCCGTTGGATGAATCGCTTAGAAAGCTCAGCTCTTTGAAACGTGCGTTCGCTCTCATTCGGAACACGTCAGACTCGAGTGAACGTCGCAGCGCGGTAGGCAGGACCTGGAGGACGCCCGCAAGGGATTCGTCTACCCGAGACAGGCTCTCCAAGTATAAAATGAACTCGTTTTGCGCTACTTCCCATGATGTCGGTGAAGCGCCATCAATTTCAGCGGGACTATTATCTAAGCCTGGTTGAAATGCTCCTAGCTCCCATGTGCTTTCTCCTGTCGCTGTATTCACCCAAAACGAAGAGCCCGTCCTCCGAGATAGTGCGCGCTTCCATTGGCCGAAGCTTGACGCCATACTTACTATGCCTACAGAGTTTATTCACATTAATAGTGGCGCAATTATAGGTAAGAATGACTCTTTAGCTAGAATAACCCAACGTATCCCGCCTAAGAGGAATTCGCATACTTTTGAGTCGGGGAATGTTCTACGTCTGAAAGCTTCGTTTCTACGAGTGAATAAGTGCCGGCAATTTTAGATCTCAAGACAAGGAGCTATTCGTCAAGCAGTTCCTATCTAAGCACTAAACTAAGCTTCTTCCATTTATTCTTCTTCTCCATCTTTTAACTCCATGCGTCATGCTCCATGCTATACACATACTCGTAACTCGTTACCTCCACAACGAGAAACACATCAAGAAAAAAAAAAGCGAAAGCTTTCAACTGGTTGGTGAGTATGTGGTGATTTTTGATTGGCTGAGAAAGACCGAGAAAGTTTCAGATGTCATCCCTCCATCCTCTTCCGGCTTTTGCTTACAGGTACATTCTGTACACAGAATCATTACCCCTTACCCCTTACTCTTGTTCCCGCTTCCCGCTTATGGGATCTTATGGCATGGATGTCACCCATACGACCAGGGAGTCTTAAAAGATAGATGAGTTTGTAGATTAGATTTTTATACTCCCCAATTGCAAAGAAACAAAACAAAGAGCATAACGCTGAGATTTGGTGAATCCTCCAGAAACAAATCTGACTGGGCTGAGTGTCCTTTTGCGTAATGCAAAGTTCATCTTTACTCTTATGAACCCTGTAGGATCAATTCTCGGAAGTAGGCATAAGTTGATCGGATGGAAACTCCACTTCTCATGAGCACGAACTTCTCGGGGCCAAGGTCAAAACAATTACAACTAATTATGATGTAGTTCAAGGGAGTGGAGTGCTCGGGGATGGGTGGCTCTTCAGGGTTGCTTGAGAGACATCGCTGTAGTTGTAGTCCTCTCCTCGTCCTCTGCAGAAAGGAACTCTTTTCTTGAGTTTTGAGCAGCACTCTCAGAGCACCGGAAAGCTCGTCACTCTGGGCCGCTACCATCACCCCTTATGTCGTTTTGTAATGCGGAAATATATTCAAGCAGCAAGGAGGGAGAAAGATCCCCCCCTGAATCCTGGATGGTTATAAAATTTTGGTTGTAAAATGGGGTTCGTTAGGTGTAGATGGTGCGTAGTGGGTAAGAGCACGGCGCTTTGGCTTGAAATGCGATTAATTGATGGTTATGTGTTCTTTATATGGGTTTAAACATATTGCATATATGAACATGCGTACTTGGTGTTCGAATTGGGTCACTTCTGAAAGATAGAATTGTGCTGCCTATATTGTACTGTCTTTCTTTGTACCGATAAGTTTGAATTGCACATATGCAAATTACTCTTTTGAGGTGCTGGCCCTTGTTGACTGTTTTTGGCTCTATCTTGGATCCCTCAGGACCTGTGTCAAAATCCAAATCCATTCCTTTGTACCTTCTAAACCTTCGCATACTTTAAACGCATTTCGCTTCGCCTACGCTACTGCTGCTTCGGCGACGCGCCGTGGACTTAGAAGGAAGATTGACCTTCGTTTTCGTTTCAATCACTCCACCATTCCTCTGCTTACCTCCACTGTCACTACCACCAACACGGAGGCGCCAATTGTCCTCAGGTCGAGAACTCTCAATGAATTTTTTCAGGAGCCCAGATGGTGGCTCTTTTTCTTCAAGCTTATCGCGAATCTTAGCGAGCTTTCGAGCGTCTCGTCTCAAACCTCTCAATGCCTTGCGGTTTTCCATTGTCGTAGTGATTGCTGCTGCCTCGGTGATCATACCAGCATTTGGAACTCCTGCGCTCAGCTGAATGGGCATCGGTTCCTGTAGAAGTTTCGCAGAGAGTGAAGAAAGCATCCAGAGGCAGCCAGGTTTTGGCGGAAATCCATTTTTGCGCGTAAATTCAGTTACACATCGTCTCCAAATACATGCCTCAATATCTTTTATGGTGTGCATCTTCCAGTTTTCTAAACTTAATCGTAGTCTTATGGACTTCAATGCGATTGCAAATTTTGAGAGCCCACCGCAACCAATGATAGTGATAACATGAGCGTCAAATTCTGCAATAGCCTCAGCATCGCCTCGCCGCCGAAGGTCTGCTTTTAAGTGCCGCCATTTCCCTAGGTCGCGGCGTTTTTGGCGCGCCTCTTTCTTAAGCTCTTCATTAGCCTCAAAATCAGCGACAGCATCTTTGGCCCGAGCTGCCAGTAGAACGGCCACCCACTTTTCCCAAGCATTACCGTAGACCTTCACCTGCCAAGCATCGAGGGCTTGGTCGAGTCGCTCCAACAAATGTTCCGCTGCGGCGACCTGGCTGAGCTCTTCGCCTGCTTGCTTATGCTCGGCTTCGCGTATGTTTGATAGCCGCTCATTCACAACCTTGTCGAAGTGCCGGCTTTCTTCTGCACTCCGAAGATGTCCTACTGTGGGTCGATTGCCTGCTGACTCCCACTTACGGCTTTCCCTTTCTAGAGACGCCCGACTTCTCTTCTGACGGCTGTCTTTGGTCTTCTGCTTTTCTTCTTGTTCTTCGAGTGCAAATTCTACAGCTTCTGCGCTATCGAGAAGCGCAAACTTTCGCCGGGCTGTTCTCGCACGTAAAATCGCTCGGCGCTTCGGGTCAAGCTTTTTCATTTCAGTATCAGACGCAGATACTTTGAGCCTCGCTTCCCCGCGCGGCCGTGGTTTGTTCTTTTCACCTTGTTCCTGCGCCACCTCCAAGTTGCGGCCTTCGCACGAAAACTCGAACCCTGGCAGAAAGCCAGGTAGGCCAGCATCGAGTGCGACGATAAAAGAGTTTTCCTGCTTTGCACCGTCGCCTGATTTCCAAGCTTTTACTACGCCAGTCCAATTATTTAAAGCTGTCAAATCAAGGCTTTTTAAGTGTACATTGAGACCAACGAGCGTATTTGGATCTCGATCATCATCGAAGCTTAGCATCTGGGGCAGGTCTCTGATCTTCACCCCACCTGCTCCATCGATGTCAACCATCAAACTTGCCCAATCAGGTACTCCGAAGTCGCCATTTCCAAAAATCATTGGGTCCATTTCATTTTCGCCGAATAAGTGCTGCCCATTTTGAAAGTATCTAGAGACCATGTCCATGCGCGGCCATGGTGTCTGACCTTCGGCGAGCCCATGCTCACCTTTTGAAATAAGCTCATTGTACCGCGCCACTATCTTCACCAGAGCCAACTTACGAGTCAATTTCTTGTCAATTTCTTCCTCTACCTTCATGTCATTAAGGTAATTGTCGTAATCAGTGAGGGGTTTCGCTGGATCAAGCAATAAGCATGCCACTATCCTATCAGGCCGCAGCAAAAAATCTCTTGACCTGGGTTCTGGTTCAGACAAGATCTCTAGAAAAACCTGTGGCACCATGACCGAAGTGTTGCGCCCTCCTGGTGCTTGGCGTAACACCCGCGGTTCTGCAGCGTATACAAAGCACGCATCAAATTTGTGACCACCACGCATATTTTGTAAGTTTTCAGGGTTCAGTGTATCTGCAGTCAAATTTTCCTCGTACTCGGAGCAGCCGAGGCCGTATGATGCTGGCGACAGGGTCGTAAAGTAAATACCGACGTCCTTCACGCTGTGAAATGAGTAGCGGAAGCCTTTCTCAGCAATTGCTTCAGCAGCTGCAGGCAATGTGTAATGATAAACTGGAATTAGGCCGCGTTTCTCGCATTCTTTTCGGATTTCCCTCATTCGGCCAAGGTACTCTTTGCATGTCTTTATTTCAACGGGCATGCGCACTTTTGGAGCAGAGTCCAAAATGGATTCTTTGAATGAAAACCTCATGGAGGAACGCCTTTTGAGCGGTCTGAATGTATCCACGTTTGAATCAGACTTATTGACTGAGAATCATCTCCTTGTACGATCATATTGCGAGCTAAAGTAGGCAATATCACTCAGCACCTCGGGACACACCAGATCCTTGAGGGAACAGGTGAGTGATTCATCGAGTTCTGCATCTGGAACTAACTGGTACGCCCTCAATATATTATGGCTCGCAAATGTCACTGGCGGGAATGTGGAATTTCCACTAGTGGCAAAATCTGACCTTCTTTCAGTGTCCTCACTAATAACAACACGCTTGTCATTTTTTTCTCCGGCTGGCACATGGATGTTCTCGACAGTCCCGACAGGCGTGCCACAATTCACATCTTTTTCATGATTCATTAGATTTGAAGCTGATTTTAAAGACGTGCCCTCATCAGTTTCTAAATCCAAGTCGTATTTGCTATCAAATCCTTTCTCCATGAATGCATCATCGTATGCACAAGAATGCAAATGTTGGGACGTCGTATCTAAGTATGCTGCATGAGCTCGCAACGACGTTCCTTTGTTACTGTTGAGTTCATTATTGTTGAGCGCTAATACAGGCTTCTTGACATTCAACTTGGGACCCCACCTTCTCATTTCAATAATGATTTCATCTTTATCTAGCCCACTACGACTAAATGCAGTCAACACATCGGTAGGGACTACCACCAAATGATTCAACGCCTCAATTTTCTGAGCTTTCAAGAATGTCGCATCATTCGTAGTCACTTTAGTAAGCTTCATCTTTGAAGATGTAGACGTCCCATTTGATAGTGCAGCAATTTTATTGAAATCATAGTCATGCACAGATGATTCTATCACAGGCCAGAGCAATTCTCGGGGTACAGCGACACACAGGACAGCTTCACGGCAAGCACTCAGTGGCGACATCTTCTCGAGGCACGGATCACCATGCTTGATCTCATGAGGTCCTTTCAGCGAGAAAACAACACCTTGACATGCATCCACATAAGCGGCTGACCAGCAGTTGTATTGATGTGTGGTGAAGACGGGAATTCCATTTCTCACATAATTTTTAGCTGCCGCGATAGAGGTGTAGTGATAGACGAGGACTGTAGACTGCAAGAGGGAAGTCTCACTTACATTATCGAGGATAGACTCGAAAGTTTCGTCATCGTATTGGACTGCATAATCAATTTTGGCAATCTTCCGTTCACGTCGCTTCATATGATCCAAGTCTTGTAAATACACAAACCAAGCAGCATAAACTGCGCCTATAACTACAATAAAGTTCGCAAATAATACCGAGTCACCAAGAGCGATTTCTGAAATATTAAGCGTATTTCTTAAGGCTCCAGAAAGCATAAATAGTGCAGCCAGATATACGAACATAATTTGGTACTGTGCCAATACAGCAAGGAGATTCGTGAATGGGTTGCGGCTGGGCATCATCTCGCGGAAATAAATCGTCATTGCCATTGCGGCCGCTGTGCCGATGTACGCCTTGGTCACTGGTTCCTCAGAAGTGAGTGGCAAGACTCCAATAAAAAACATTCGACGGTACATGTCGAATATTTCATGATACCAGGAGGTGACATGCAGGTCGTCGAACAAGAATCGAATGTGATCAATAGAGCGATCCAAGTCCCGAAGCCGTAAAGCGGCATCCATATCGCCATCGACTTTACTGACAGGCTTGATCTTGTCAAGATTCATGTACAAGATGCAGAAGAAGAGCAAAATAATGGACTGGTAGAAGATGATTAAAAATACATTGTAAAAGAGAAACGCTTGGTGCTCCCCGCTGTTGCAGTCGATGGACGAGTCGGTTTTGAGAAACGACTGAGTGCTTGCTTCGTAACTGAAGCAGTTCATACCTTGAAACTGTGCCATAGCAGCGGTTGGCAAAAACATGTATGCGCACGCAAGGGTCCTCTCAACGTATACATCGAAGAGTCTTTTTCGAAAGTCTCTCTCGTCTTTGGCGGTAAATGTGGCACCGTGGGACAATTTCCAGGCACGCGCAGCACGCTCGACGCAATACGCGAGCCAAAGGCATGCAACTAAAATTAACGGAAAAGCTGAAGCTGAATAGACGTAAGAATGAAAGTTGGTATCAACTGAACTACAGCCGACGTCCAAAAATTCAAGGTTTAGCATTGAAGTGTCCTCGTTGAATCTCACCATGGGGCCAGGGAAACTGAGGTCGAGGTTTTTGCCAATAGATTGCACAATTTGAAAAGTCGACCATATCAGTTTCAGCTGACATGACGGAATTGATGCAAGTGCACCCATGAAAGGCAGCTGCGGGTCCTTCTTGAGATGTAACGCCTTCTTCAAACCTGCTGGTAAGTAGATTACACCGCGGTATTCGATGACCCAACCTAGGAATGCCAGCACGAAAAACGACGATAAACCAGCGAGCACCCCAAGTACACTACTGCTGGTGCATTCCTTGCACGTAAGGTCACCATTTGAATCAAAGAACCAGCCTTCTTCGCAAGCATGGCACAGCGGTCCATATGCACCGGGCATGCAAATATTGTCCTTATCCGAAGGATCAGATGCCATAATGCGACCAACACCCTCATATATAGTTCTATTAGTGCCATTTATTGCCAGCGCTTTGCGGTGACCTAATTTCATCTCTAGAATGGGGTCGATTTCTTCCCTATTGAAGGAATGTTGGCCAAGGCGACGATGCCGCTCACCGGTTAGGTCGGGATATGAATCGATGTGCCAGTCGGAATAACACCCTTGGTCAAGAGTAGGGTACTGTGACATCTACGGTCCCAAGATATGGACATCTACGGTCAAATGGGTTTGATTGGTTGAAGGTGTTTCTGCAGAAAAACAGAAAGAAGGGGACTCTGATTACTTCGTGATACACGTTGT
>Ga0307982_1001591_pt1 | contig 18469 bp, 13 predicted proteins | sample OrgLakmetagen989_FD_201847 | JGI IMG/M metagenome (GOLD analysis project Ga0307982, IMG submission 201847) | Saline water microbial communities from Organic Lake, Antarctica - #989 | ecosystem: Environmental > Aquatic > Non-marine Saline and Alkaline > Saline | place: Antarctica: Organic Lake... | reverse complement strand
TCGGAGATTGCTGCGCGAACCCTTTGTTAGCCCTGGGGTTGCCGCCAAGTAGGTCTGCAAGGTTCATCTCTAGCCAGGATAGAAATTTCCCTACGCTTTGTTTGGATGCTCTGACTTCATGACTTCATGCTTCATGACTTCATAATTTTAAAATTCTGTATTTTTAGATAATATTATAACCGTGAGCAACAAAAAAGAACATTCCCGATTCCCAAGTCCCGAGAGCTCTTGGCTCTTGGCTCTGCTCTACAGGGTAAGAATAAGCCATACGTCCTTTATATTAAGACCCACTTCGTGTAAGATCGGCCCGGGATTTGTACAGTCGGAAAATTCCAACTTTCTCTGGGTGGACAGATACAAGGTTGCTATCAGCAAACAACTGAAGGGGAAAATCATGCATCCGAACATGGTCCAAACTAGAGCTGAATCAGCCTCGATGGTCAGAATCTATGGCGTAAAAGGTGTAATTCTAGCACTACGAAGCTACGAAATGAACGCCAATAAGTTGTGATTGTCGAGTTCGACACCTTCCGGGCACTCCAGAGAAAATCTGAATATAGTTTAGTAGAGTAATTTGAGTCTCCTCTTTCCAGTGCTGTTCTCAGATTTTTTTAAGGGCACCAGGAAGGTGTTGGACCAAAAATCTTGGTGTCTTCTGACGGCATCGAGAACAACGACTAGATGCTGAAGTTCAGCATGAAGACAGCGTCGCCCGAGAAAAAAAATTGTAGTTCCGGAAGATGTATGATTTTCCCCATGATTAACTTGCTGACGGCGCCTTACTCCCCGTCCATCCTAGAATATTCCCCATTTTCGGGCTATACAACTCTACACTAGAGCCCGGACCGATCTTATACGAAGAGGGTCTTAAATGGATTATCGACCGTGGTTCGTGGTTCGTGCGGTTCGTGTCCGACGTATATTTTTGGACGGACCCGTATATGAGGGGGAAGTGTTTTCTGCTCTGTTCGTGCTGTCGCACACCAACGGGGCGAGGAGGATCACGGGCACAAGCACGGGCACGGGCACGGGCACCACGAGAAGGACGCGCGCCGAGATACCAACAGCACACCTCCTGTGTGCTGCTGCGAAGTCATAGCATGCTCTAAACCGCACATTGTGCGGGCACCTGAACTTGTAGACGACTAAAGAGTCAAGAGAGGCGGCTAATATCTGTAGAGACTAGCTAGGTGGAGGTTGGGAGAGATGCTCCAGCTTCAATAGTAGTAGAAGTAGAACAACGTTCTCGAGAGCTAAGCTTCGCAGTTTAGCCCCATCATAGCCATCTAGGCTAAAAGTGCTGTAGAAAAGTATTTCGAGAGCTAGCTACTACTAGTAGTAGTAGGCAGCACGCACAAGTATCAACAGTAGTCTGTAGAGGATAACTAGGTTTATGAACTACGGACAATCTTCGAATGGGAGTGTACTGACAATAAAAAGAATCAATTGGCATGCGATGAGAAGATATGGCAATTTCACTATAAGGTCCGACACATTAACCTACACGCACAGAGTTGCCACCTCAGGTAACCGCACGCGCGATACAGTTGTTTTGACAACATTCAGGCACGAATGAAGGTGCTCGAAGAAAAATAAGATGCCAAAGCTTTGCCTAAGGTTTGCAGCAATAATTGCGTACTCGAGGTCCCAATTATCCAGTGAGTCTGAAGATTGCTCCTTCCATTCAGATGGTAGTTCTGCACGGACGAAGTTTGACCTGAAACGTGGAACCAGTGAAATCGGTGATGTTTGCATTGATGGACTTGATGGCAAAATTCGCTGTCCAAGACACTGTCGCCAAGAAGTTGACTCAAGCGGTGCAGTCGTGCCCCCGTATTGTGTCGATCTTACTAAGAACTTGAAGCCTTGCAGGATAGGCTCGCTAGTTACGAGTACTGGAGAAGATACACTCAACATAACCAGTGACGTTCAATTCCCGAACGGCAATCTTCCTTCATCTCTCCCCGGATTCAAGCTGACTTCTGAAGCTATCGCCAATTCAGCTGTTAAAAGCAACACTAGTATAATGGGTGAGAAGCCATGGTTGGAATCACCCACGTGGAGACCTCCAGATTTCTCGAGAGCTAGCTTTTGTGCCACCGGCACATGCTGGGATTCAGAAATCAATAGCGGGTTCGACCAGGTCTTCAATTCGACAGATTTTACCTCCTCTGCCCTCCAATTTTCTCATCGTCAAGTGCCGACAACTGTCCGCTTGGTTGCATCTTCGCCAGGCAGATGGGAATCTTCAGAAGACTGCTCAACCCCAAATCTGTGGGTCTTCTTGTATGGACAGTACAGATCTTTGACCGTACTCGAGGCAGTCTTCAAGAAGTTATCAAGCGCACGGCAGGGCCTTGTTTCTTCGTTTCTGCAGTCACTTCTGAAGAGAGCGGAATTCCGTTGGCAACAAGAGGTTGGAAACACGACATCAATGTCGTGGAGAAACTGGTTGACGCTCAATCGTCAACCTTTCAAGGCAAAATGGCCTATTCGGTTGTAGCAAGAACTGGGATGTACACTAGGCTTGATAGCCTCGAAGGTTTGTTGGACTTTTTCTGGTATGCAACATATATGACAAGCCAGTTTGCAGCGAAATTTCACCACTTTACTCCGAAAGCTTCATCCTTGTTGATACGGACCAGGTTCGATATGTTTTATGATTCTTACTTTAACTTAGTGCCCATCACTTCATACTTTTCAAGAGGAAATCGTGGAGAACACTTGGGGTTTGCTCAGGAAGGCTCTGGCCAAAGCGATTACTACATGATGACGAGTTACGGGGCGTATTCAAGACATATCGCTGGAGCGTATGAGCGAGGCATGTACCGTTTAGCGCGCTCAAATGGTTGGGGGTTTGGATTTTCGTTGTGCGGCTTTCATGAATGTTGCGCGCACATTGATAGACGAAATGGCCCATCGCTGGATTTGTCTCCTGCATGCCGCGACAAACGCCTCCCTTACAGCAACGAATGCTGCGCTGCAAATTGGCCGTGTATGATGACTTTTGTGAGAGCTAGAAAGGTTATTGGGCAGTTGTTCATACAGAGAACGAATTCTACACTGGGTGTCGATCCTGCATCCATTCAAACATCAGCCCTTGATTTGACAACAGAACTCAACCTATACTGCCCTGCAAATATTGACAAGACCTCGTGTCCTGAAGGCAGATCGAGATTTGCGAAATGGGCCTTGAGCACGAAAAATGCAAACCTTTCAACGGTATCCTACGTTGGCTCTACGTCAAGCCCATGGCCAGCGGAATGCTAAGTGCTTAAAAACTTGATCTCCCTCTGATATAAGCCCAGCAGAAAATGCTGTATAGTAATAACATCAAAAAACGAATTGGTCTTGAGTGAGGTCGCTAATATGCGATATGCAGTTGCTGGTTTCTTTGGGTGCTATCAAACCATCTGCCATCTGTGATCGGCATCTATATCTTTTATCTACCGAAAACGGGGGATATATCATCACGCAGTTCTATTTACGAATGCCTTGTCTGAATCGGCCGAAACGCCAAGCAAGGGAGCTAGGTAATTCTGTTCTTTGCTGATGAGATCTGAAATCGCATTGATGTGAGGTAGAATCGGAAATTTACGAAGTATATCCGACAAAACAAGGGTCTGTAATATGATTCGTAGAAATCGAATGAAAGATAGAAGTCGCACACTAGAAATTGGCTTGGCTCGGATAGTTTTTGGGATGTCCTTGTCTAAATTTCTTCGATTGAAAGTAAAATAAAACCCACTCACACATGAATCCGCCTCGTGCCTCTTGAGTCAATATGAGACAACGGGGTGGGGGGCACAACAACGTTCACCGGGATAGCCTCGAATTCTTCATTATCCACATGTCAGAGCGTACACGTGAGGCTGTTTTCGGACTTCGAGCACTGCTTTACCAGCGGCGGCGTGCGGCAGGGCTTTCCCGCCCGAACGCGCACGCAAATTCTTCGTCTTCGTCGTCGCCCCTACCGCCTTCTAGTCATACCTTGCCACCGTCTGAGTTTGGGTCCTTGGGCTGAGGGCTGGGCTTCCCGTACAGGTACACGGCATAGTTCACCAGAACCACGCCCACCTTGAAAGTGCAATGCGTTTGATTCGGCGCATCGAGAAAACGAGATCAAGAAAAGACGGTTGAGCGATTGAACCAAAGCAATAGCAATGGCAATATCAGCCACAGCAACAGCACACGTGGGAACCAAGAACAACAAGAAAACAACAGCCGAAATGTCGACTCTAACAATACTGCCCGTGTAATATCTGCGACCACATACCGCGAAGAGGAAGCTCAGCTGGAACCCCATGAAGAACCAGGAAGCCAGCGCGGAGAGGATAATGGAAATGGCAGTGGAAAAGTTCTTCAAAATGTTGTCGGCGTATTTAATCACCACCGCAATGATCAAGCCCCCGCAACCCTTGAAATAGATACACAAACCAACATCAGAAGGAAATGAGAGAGAAAAACAAGTGATTGAGGTGTGCGCAAGTATTTACACATGTGACTAAGCACAGCAGTTACACGTGTGTGCATGATATGGTACATACCTGCACAGCGACGTTGAAGAAGGTGAGCGGCGTGTAGCCGTGGAAGAAGGTGGGAGCCAACTCGCCCGATGTGGCTAGGGCCTGCACCTCTGCGGACCAAGCCACCAAGCCAATCACAATCGAGTACAAGCCCAGCTGCACGTTGCGGGTCCATAAGCTCACCTGGTTGTTGATGATTGTAAAAGTCGTTTCAGTTTTTACGCGTACATTTTCTGAGGGTCAATCGATTCGATATTACTACTTTGCTGACAAGAACCTCCTCAAACACCACGCTTTAGGAGTGCCGAAGCCTTGCACAAACAAAAGTCAAACACACTACCATCGTTTCTGCTCATCACCCTTTTACCTCCGACTTCTTCAAAATCTTTTCAAAGTAGACCCCCGCCAGGCCCGAGCAACAGCAAGCTGCCAGGGTCGCCGCTAAACCTACGGTCAAATTGACGTTGGGCTGGGGCGCCTGAAAAAAAAAAGAGCAAAGGCGCACCACAAGAACATTAAAAAGCTGCATAGATAGATAGATAGAGAAACATGCTTCATTGTCTTTGCACCCTCATAAACTCCCAGCATCCTTTATATACCCTTCCCGCTTCCTCTCTCGCACAATTCTTGTTGGCGTCTCACGTTGTGTCCGCCGGTAGGAATGGAGCTGATTTGCACGCACGCCACGCCAGCGGTTAAAATGCCGAGGGCAGCCCACTGCTGCCGGCTGATGGTCTTGTTCAGAATCAAGACCGACATGATCGCAGTCGACAAAATCTTGAGCTGGTACCTATCGAAAAGACAAACAAGAAAAATTACATAAAAACAGATGCAGAAACAGAAAGTAACGAATAAAAAGAAGCAAATAGCCGAAGAAAACAAGGACAATTGAATGGCGGATAATCTAGAACCAGGAGTTAAAGATAAATCTGCACGTGTACTACAAGTGCTCGTCGTTTACTTTTGCAGAACTCTTATTCTAATCTCTCCCTGCTCGTTCTGCCATCCTGAAGTCTATGAATAACCCATTCGCTTTCGCTTCCTTGACTCACGTGACTTGATAAGTAGCAGCACTCATGTTCGAGACGGCAATGTACTGTAAGTTGTTTTGAACTAAATACAGGAAAGCTGGCACGCCCGTTTTGAGAAGCTCCACGGGGTTGGCAAAGATGGACGAAAGGCGCTCTCCATTCTAGCAACGGTCATCACGCACAGAAGAAGGAGGAAGTACTCACACAAGTGCAGATTTTAGGTGACAGAGGGAACAGGTATAAGATAAACTAGAAGCAGCCAGTAGAGTACGTAGACACCAATGCAACCATAAATGCGTACCTTCAAGATGAGAATGATGGACACAAACACTTTCATCATCTCGCCCACGATCACGGCAGTGGACGTTAAGTATTGGCTCTCCGAAGGAATCGAACGCGTGTAGCCTGTACCCAAGCACCAACGAGATTAAGTTAACAATTTTCGCGTAATTAACTCGCCAGAAGTATGTGCTTCCTACGCAACATGGTTTGGTATGGGGGCCTCGTCCCAACTGTTTAAACATGGTCGAGATAATTTCACTCACGCATGATTAGCACGGCGCCAGTGTTTTGAAGTGTTAACGCGACAAGGCTAATATACTTCAGAGGGACCCCGTACATCGCGTTGGGGTCCCCTGATCCCATTGGCTTGGCCGAGGAGCTAATCTTGTCGACAGATGGGCTAGAGGCCTTGATGGTGGGAGGTGGGAGGACACAAGAGGTCAAATGGTCAAATAAGACGACGCGACTTTTCGAGTTTCCATATGTATTACAAGTTCAGGTGCCCGCGCGATGCGCGGCTTCGGAGCAATGTGTTTGCTGCGGAGGAGTAGGTGCGTGTTCTTAGCACCTCTGTGCGCGGCCTTGAGATGCCCGTGGTTGAGTGCCCTTGTAGTGCCCCGTGCCCCTTCTTGTGCCCGTGGTCCGCCTTGTGTTTTTGTTTACTGCACATGTACAACAGAACTGTACTACGTACTGTAGTACAGTACGAAAAAAGGGCGGACACGAACCACGAACGAAATTCCATTTGATAGAAAGGATTTTGAGACAGGCCCCGAAGGGCCGGAATTAGAAGACTAACAGGTAGAGAAGAAAAGCCAAGCAGCGCGAACTAAACCTAAGAAGCTAATCAGGCGCAATAGAAAGGATTTTGAAGTCGGTCGTCACGTGACGCAAACTCTGCACTAGTATAGTACAATAATAGAAAGTAGGTAATTCTCATTTACAGAGTTTCATCCCTGTAATAATGGCGCTATCTTGCAGCAGCTTGCTTTCGTCCTCCCAATCCAGTAACAAAAACGAAGTGTAGCATAGAGGAGCTCTTGAGGAGTGCGGCGCCGATTCTAGGCGCGGCCATAGCAAGAGAATGGACGTGCCCATGCTTGGGTCGCTAGAGCCCGTGTTCGGGTTTGGCGTAAACGCCCTGGTGCGAGACCACGTCATTGTGACGGACCAGGGTCAACGTGCGGTAGTGTGCGTCGGCAATAGGCTAGCGCTCGTGAGCGCCTTGCCGCACGATGGCCATAGTCAGCGAGCTGACGCACCGCCGGAGCCCATGGTGTTTTTGCCGAACGCCAAACATGTCAAACAGGTGAACATAAACCGGGATGGTGAAAGTTTTATTCAAACTGATAACACTGAAACATTAAAGCCAACAAGAACAACGGTAACGCTTTTGATCATTTTGCCATATTAAATACTGTAACTCTCAACATAGATCACGGCAGTATGCGCGGATGAGAAGAGGCGTTCCCTAGCTGTGTGTGTAGAGATCGATTTGTTTGCGGAGGCTGCTGAGAAGGCTGCTAAAGCGGAGTCCATGAATGCTAATTCCAGTAGCACCAGCAGCAACAACAACATGGGCGCTGCTGGCTCGTCGGCAGCTGCTAGAAGAGGCAACGGTGGAGGTGGCCCGTATCCCGTGAGCCCTTACCAGGTAATGCTTATGCACAGTAACAAAATTGTGAAATGCTGTCTGCTCATGCATATGAGTTAGCGCAAGGTTCTGGTTTCAAAGGAATTAGCTCTCAATGTTCCATATCTCCAAAACGTACAACCCCCAACCCCTCGTCTTTTATTATGCGTAGGTGATCGTCTACAACTTCACGCAGCGCGATGCTTACGGCGCTCCAAAATTAGTACGCTCACTCACCTATGACCCTGCTATCCTCGACCCGCCACCGAAGGGCAGCCCTCTATACCGTGAATGGGACGCTTACTTTGGCCCCTCTGCACGCTCGTCCAGCACTGGAGGATCCCCTTCTGGTGCGGAGCTCAGAGTTAGCAGCGGCAGCAGCAGTCACCTAGAAGAGCCTGCTACACCCGGTGGTGGTAGTGGTGGTGCTACTGCGTCTGATGTCAACGCCGCCACGGCCTTCGATGGGCCGCTTCGGCCTTTCGTGAGCTGCTGCTTTTCTCCCGACGGGAGCCAGGTGCTCGCCGTGTCGGCGGCGCCCGAAGCCAGGGCCGTCTGTTGGCATTGGTCCAAAAACCAGGTGGCGTTTTCGAATCTGGGCCTGCTCCTGGACCCCCGCGACGCGCCCACTGGCGAAGGGGGAGGAGGAGGAGCTGCAGCTGCAGCAGCATTAGGCAGCAATGGCCTAGACTCTCCTGAACCGCTGACCCCAAACGGCAGCAGCCAGCCAGGCAGTTCGAGTGGACGCATGTCGCAAACGCCGCAGCCCGCCAACGTGGGCCGGATTCGCTTCCACCCTAGTGACCCCACGCTCGTCTCCACCACTGGCCCTTCGCACGTGCGCCTGTGGCGTGTGTCGCCGACGCCAACAGATGACGAGGAGCCCGATAGCGCCAAGCATTCATCCGCGGGGGGCAAAAACTCTCGCCGCAGCAACGGCAACGGTGGCGGTGCTGACGGCAGTAGCAGTGGTGGCAATAACAGCAAGCATGCACCTCGCTCAGCTGCAGCTGCGGCTGCAGCTCTAGGCCTAGGCCCTCCGAAGCTGTGCTTGCTGCCGCTGCCCCCCGTGCGCCGACTGCCAGCGCGCGATGAAGGCGAACGGTACAGCGACCACGCGTGGCTCGCCGATTCTCGGCTGGTGGTGTGCTCAGATGCCGGGCACCTCGTTGTGGTGAGCAAGAGCCTTTTCTAATGGGAAGAATAGCCCATGAGAGAACCGCACCAGCCCTACTTTTTGATTTCCATTTCGGTCTATTCCTGCAAAGCATATGAACTTTTGATTTGACAAGATACCTGCGCGCTCGTGTGCAGCGATTGTTACCTCAAAATGGTTCTTGCTTGATGTATTCTTCATAACCACAATATATATATTTACACTGTACTTGATGTCTACGATCGCAGGTGGCAGACAACTCTGCGAATACTGAGAGCGGTGGGGGCCTTCTGAGGTTTGTGTTGGGGTTCAATGACCGCGGCAGCCGCCCTGCGCGCGCCCTGTGCGCCTTGCCACCGGACGCTTTACGGCCTGAAGGCTTCGAGTCAGGACCACTAGGGGTGGGGCTAGGCGGTGGGTTTTTGTGCGGGGGAGACGACGGTGTCCTGGCGTGCTTTTCAGCTGATCCAGCCGCGATCATGCCTGCCGTTGGGGACGACGATGACGGCGGCGATGGTGGTCGAAACAGAAGTGGCAGTCGAGGCAAGCACAGTGCACCGGTGGCAGTGTCTCGGCGGGCGCCTTTCAAGTGCGTGGGGCGCTGTGTAGGCCATCCTCTGGGAGCGGCGGTCACCTCCATTGCGTTGGACCCCACGGCGCAGAAACCCGCGGAAACCATGGCCCGGAAAGCGCTGGCAGTTCAAAACGCCAAAGCGGCCGTAGCAGCAGCATTACCGGCCGCGAATGCCACCGACGGCGCATCTACCGCTTTGGAGGTGCAGCAGCAGGACTCGATGATCGAAGGAGGAGAAGGGAAAGGCGGAAGTGGAGGAGAAGCCAATGCTCAGTTGGAGACGTTGATGGCGGAAGGTCCTTTTGCTGCCGGTGCTAGCATGGCAAGCCGGAGCGGTGGAGGTGGTAATAAGAGTGGCAATGGAGGCGGCAGCAGTAGTATGGTGGGCAGCGGAGCAGAAGGCGTGGAGTTGTGGCGCCGCTCAGGGGCCGTAATTATCGCGTTCAAAGGTGGCCTAGGAGTGATGCCCGTAGAAAGCATTCGTGAGACGCCAGAAGAAGAAGCGGCCGCTGAAGCCGCTTTCGAAGCCAAGGCACTGGCTGCCGCGAAAAGGAAAGAAAGGAAGACGACGGACGCAGGAGGAGCCGCAGCTGCAGTGGTGTCCACAACGTCCTCCTTCGACACGAGCGCTATTGCAGACAGTAGCAACACAAGTGGCGGCAGCGGTAGCAACCATGACGATGGCGTCGAAGAGGGCGACGACGACGACGAAGAAGAGGAAGTAAAAGCGGGCGGTGGCGCGTCTTTCACCACCTTGACGAGTGGGCCGGGGACTGCTGCGCTGCGCAGGAAAGCGCCGACTACTTTGCGGCACAAGTGGGCGGTGCCGGTGTCCTGCTTTCGGCTCGGGGGCAACGGCGGGGGGTGGCACGCGCACGGAGCTCTCAACGGCTTGAGCGTGTGTGGGGGCGGCGCCGCGAGGAGTTTGGTAGCGACGTGCAGCGGTGGCAGTGGCAGCACTAGCAACAATGTCAACATCAGCAGTGGCGGCAGCAGCGGCGCCAGCAGAAGCAGCACAATTATCAGCGGCGGCGGCCTAGCTAGCGAAGAAATCAATGACGCTAGCGTGCGTCTGTGGGACTACCGCCAGGGCTGCTGCGTGCTGCGGCACAATTTTGCGGGGGGGTTTGGACACACGCCCCTCGCAGTGGCACTGCACCCGCTGGGGACCAAACTTCTCGTGGGCTTCGACGATCGAGTAGAGCTCTATAATTTGCTCAACGGCAACCGCTTGCTTCTCGCGCACACAGAGGTACAAGCCACCTATACCACATGTACTAGTAGTACTAGTAGTATTTGTGTCAAATTACCAGCGTTCCATTTTTGCCTTCTGCCGGCAATACTTTCATTTCCGATGATCTTGTCTCGCAGGTAACCAAGGGCACCTTCACTCTTCTCGGCACCGGCGAATCCCTGAAGCCCAAGGAACCTCCTGCCGGTCAAGGCGGCGGAGGAGGTGGGAGTAATGCGGTCAGCCTGGTAAAATCCAACGCCAAAGGGAGTGGCAGTTTGAGCAACATGAGCCCGCCGGGCTCGCCGAGCGCCACCAGTCAGAACAGCGACCCATTCAAGAATGCCTTGACGAATGGCGAAGAGGCCTCTTCGAGCACCGCTCGTGCTTTCGTTGCTCTCGGCACCGTGGCGGAGACGTGTGTGGTGACCGATAAAGTGTCGTCAATGAGCTTCAGCCAGGACGGGGGGCGGTTCGTGGTGGTGACGGGCAAGGTCGCGCAGGTGTTTAGCCTGGCGTCGCCCCAGCACGGGGGGGGAGTTGGCCGCACGCAGCTCCTCGTCGGCCACGCGGGGGAGGTAGCCACTTGGAGCTGGGACGCGGACGAGCGGAAGGTGAGCGGATGATTTTTGGTTAAGGAGCGAATGGGTGAACGTGTGAGAGTGCGATGACTAATCATTTTAGGGACGTTGATGACTTATATGAATTTGTCATCTTGTCTTTTTAATTTATTTTGGCTTCGTTCCTGTTGTGCGCTGTTGCTCTGCCTATCACCTGCTTCTTTCTCACCTTCACATGTGACAACTGCTTTGGATTCGGTTACTATGCCTCGCGCACATGTTTTACAGGTGTATTCCTCCGGCGGTGCAGACGGCACTCTGTACGAATGGGCACCTGGCTCCCGTGCGACTTATGGCCGGGTCCTGAGCAAAGTCCGGGAATGCGTGCGCGATGACTTGGTGTACACTTGCGTGGCGTCCAGCGCAGATGGGGGGCTCGTCGCGAGTGGGTGGCGGAACACCGCGTTGCCTCAGCCACGGCGGAGTGCCATTGGTGCAGCTGCTGCACCAGAAGCTGGAGATAGAGCTGCTGGCAGCAGTGGAGGCCCTGCCGCAGCTGCAGTTGCCGCTGCTCCTGAAGCAAAGGAAGTTCCCAAGGGCCAAACAGGAGAAAATCGATTGTCAGGAGGGCCTGGGGGCGTCACTTACTCGCACGGCCCGCCGTCTAGCCTGTCGCGCGCACAAGGGCAACAACTGCCGCCTCCCACTAGTGAGGCAGCGCCGCCACAGCAGCAGCACACGCCATCTTTAGGGGCAGGCATGCGGGTCTTGACAGCAAGCACAAGGCTGAGGCGCAAGGCGGCGCAGCGCAAGATCGAAGAAGCCGAAGCGCGCCTGGCCGAAATGGGGCCGGAAGCCGCGGCCCGGGAAGCGACTTTGGTGAAGGACAAATGGGCCAATCACCACGCGACCCTGTGCGTGTGGCCTACCGCCGATTTGGAGAACGGGCGGCTGGAGCTGCCGTTGCCCTCCGGTTTGGGGTGTTTCAACACCCTGGCAGTGAGCAACGGGGGCTGCGGGGGGCGCAGCGGCTTGCCTTCGGTACTGCTTGCCGGGCGCCTCAACGGTGGTTTGTGCGCCCTGCCCTGGCCGCTGGACTCGGAAGGCTGTAGCCGTGCTTTAGCCGCGGGGGAGGCTGCATCCGTAGGGCCAACGCTGCCCAAACCCCCACCTCAGGGGGCCAAAAACCGATCGGGTGGTTTGCCGCCGCCGCCAGTGGCCTGGTGCCCTACCCTTGCCGTGCCTCTGGCCGTGGCGGCCCACGCCAGCAAAGTCACTCACATGGCCCTGAGCCCAGCGGGAGACATGCTCATCAGTGCTTCTGCCGACGGCTCCCTCTTTGTGCATACGCTCGTGAAGCGCGGTGGCGTGAGCAGCAGCAGCAGTGGTGGGGGGGGGCTTCCGATTTGCACCTCGGCACTGGCGGCCGACACGCGAGACAAGCAGCCATCGTTCACCGTCAGCGACACGGATGTAGTGCTAGCGGAGCGAGCTCATTTAGCGGGCCAGCGCGCAAAACTGATTGCCTTGAAGCTCTCGCTGCGAGGGGCCGAAGAACAGGTAGCCTTCGCGGACCGTGAAGCCGAACAGAAACTGAAGCACCAGGCGAAGGAGAACGCCGCAGTGGTTGCTGAGCTGAAAAAAGCACAGCGTGCCGAAGTCACTGCGTTGCAGCGCCAGCTCGCCCAAGAACAGCACGAACGGCGTCAGGAAGCCCTAGAAAACGAGAACTCGTTTGGGGCCGCTGCGGACGAGCTCACGGTCGCGTACGAGGCCAAAATGGAGGCGGCCGCCAAGCGAGAACAAGCTCTGAGTGAGCGGATCACTCACGTGCAGGCGGAGATGGAACAGCGAGCAGAAGCAGCTGCTGCAGCCTTGGCAAAACAGGCAGACGAAGCCGCCGCGGCGCTGGCGGCGGTGAAAGCAGACGCTGCCAAAGAGCAGAGCGTGATGCAGCGATACGTGGAGTTTGTGCGCGAAAAATACGACGGGGTTATGGACGAAGAAGACGCTCGGCACGATGCGCAGGTGGCCCAGATCGCCGCCCAGCAGCACGCGGAGTACGCGAACGTGGTGAAGGCGCTGTCGGACGCCAAGGCAGAGCGTGCGGGCTTCGAGCGCAAGAACCATGATTTGCGCTCGGCGCTGGCCACAGCCCAGGAAGACGCCCACGCCCATGCCGACGACGCCGCACGAGCGCGTGAAGCGCTCGCCGCCTGCGAACGAGACTTGGCGAGCCGAGACCGAGCCCTGGAAGCCGAGCGCGAGCGGAGCGCAGCGTGGGAGACCGCGGCGGCGCGGCAGGCCAGCGACGTGCAGCTGTTGGCCAAGACGAAAGCAGTGCGCGAGCACGAGCTGCACGAGTTGAGAGCAGAATTGCCCCAACGCGACGCCGACGCTGCGGCGAGCCGCATGAAAGTGGCCAACTTGCACCAGGCGATGGACGATGCCTTACAGAAAGACATCGCCCACGCAAGGGCGCTCAGGGAAGCGCAGGACAAAGCTGCGATGCTGGCGAAGCACCTGAAAGCCAGCCGAGCAACCTCGGCCACACAAGCGAGGGCCCTAGCCTCCGTGGCGCAACAGCTGCAAACTTTGGTGGATGCGCAGCAGGACCCACAACAGAGTGGCGGCACGTTGGACATTGCGGCATGGTTGTCGGCCCTAGGTAGGCTGCACAGTTTCATCGCGCCCCTGGTCGCTACCAAGCTTGACGAAGTGCCCCTGGACCTGGCCACCCAGCAGCAAGAAGCGCAGCTCAAGCAGCTCAAGGTGCTCGAAGACCGCGTGGCGCTCGCCCGGCATGCCACGCAACAGGCCGAAGCCGAAGGCAAGCGCGCAAGTGCGCGGCTCCGGAGCGAAAACGAACAGCTGCTGGAGTCCACGGCAGGGCTGAAACGCGATTTGCACAAGAAGGACGCCGTAGAGAAGCAACTGCAAGTGGAAATTGCCGGCTTACGAGCCGAGCTCTTGAAAGTGCGAGGGCCCAGCAACCGAAGCTCGCTGTGGCAAGACGGCAGTGATGACGGAAGCAACCCTATGATGACAGCGGCTGCCTCTCCAGCCCAGACGACTGCTGCGCTTCTTGAGCGTCTTGGGAATGGTACTACGAGTAGCGCTACCGCTATGGGTCCCGCTGCGCCAATGCCGACTGAAAATTTGTCCCCTGCAGAGTCATATCGCCGTCAAACTACTAAATCTGCACACCCGCTTGCTAACGCGAAACACAGTTTGAAGCCCTTTCGAGTCGGAGCTGCCGCAGCGTTGCCGCCGCCCGACCCGCAGGCAGCAGGGAGTGGACGGCTGGTGGTGCCAGGCCCTGCGCCTCGCGACAAGCAACAGCGCGCGGTGAGCTCGGCCATGGTGCCGTCGAATCTGGCCAGAGCAGCAACCCTGCGCGCGGTGTCCACGGCCATGAAGCACCAAGAAAAGACCAACACCATGCAGCGCGTGCAGCAGCTCGAGCAGCGCCACGCGCAGACGTTGGCCGCGCTGAAGCAACAGCAAAGTGTCGTCGCAGCCCTGGAGCGCGGTGCTCTACAAGACTTGCTTGGGGTGGAAGGAGCGCGCAGTGCAGTTTTGGCGGCTCTCCGGGCTGCCGCGCCTCCGCCCATGGCCACGCCGGGCGGGAACGAGAGCGTTGGGTCGATGGACGACAGCGCTTCGTTTGGCATTGGCTTAGGGTCTTTGGACGGCGATGACGCTGACCGTGGAAACGCCATTGCGGTGGCGAGGCAATCGCTTTCGGCTGGCCCTAGTGGAAGCGGAAACAGTGTTCACTTGCCCACGCTGCCTCCGATTGGCTGAAATACCTGAAGCGCGCTGCACAGTTCTAGAGCCCTCTATTTAAGTGCAACCATTTTGAAATTTCCCGAAGGAATAAAAGCATGGTATTGTGATATGGCCGATTCCAATTGGACTTCTCCTATGTCCCTAAACCAATACATCGCATTAGGTATTCTATGGACCTAGGCAGAAAGTGCCGTCCGACTTGGGATCAATAGAACTCAAGATACATATAGATATAGCACAGGGCAGTTGCACATAAAAATACAGCGCAGGAAGTGAGGGTATCATACTATAAGGAAAGGATTGAAAATCTCAAGACTTTTTTTTTTTTCAAATCAGGAAGCGCATACATCGGCGCAAACCTAGTCCTCATCCTTCTTATTTGCCTTTTCTGCTTCATTTAACCTCAACTCCAAGTCCGTGGTTTTAGCCTGGGCTGTTTTCAGTTCAAGCTGTGTTTGTTCCAACTCAGCAAGAGCCGCCTGCTCTGCCACTCTTCGCGCTTCGAGACCGTCAAAAGCGCCCCGCAGTACCTTGCTCGCTTTCGACTTCGCAGTCGTTAATTCGGTGCGCGCCTCCGACAACTTCGCTTTCCAAGCCTCCTCTGATGCCCGAGACGACGCTTGCATGTCAGCGATTTCGTTCCGAAGAGCAGCCAATGTTTCAAAATCCAGCTCTTGGGCAGATTGTGATTCGCAATTTGGTGAGGCCTTCTTTTTGGAATCAGCCTCGAGCTTGCCAATTTTTTTTAGCGTTCCCTCCTCGCTCGTGTGCATGTTTTTTTCCTTCACTTCCTGAATTTCACGTAAAGTACATGCTTCTGAACTCAACGTCGCTACTTTGATCTTGTAACTCTCGATTTCTTCTTGCAATTGTGCAATACGATCTGCTTCATCATTTGAACTGCTTTCCATGTCATCTATACAAAGAAGAGCATCTCGAATGCCCAAGAGATTTGTAAGAGTGCCAGCTGCAGCGTTATCCAAGTCCGACTGGAAAACATCTACTTGCTCTAATTCTGAGCGTACTCGGCTCAACTGTTTCATGAGATGATCAGCTTTCACTTCAGATAAGTCCCAGCCATTTCTTTTGTTCACGGCAGCGTCTTCAAATGTCTTTCGCTTCCGTAGTGCAACTGCATTGAAACCATCGCCCTCAATAGCCTCGGCATTGGGGTCACCTTTCTGATTCTCAACCAATTGAGCGTCAAATAGACTTGCTTGAGAAACATTACTGTGGAGTGTATTCTTTTCAGCGTTCGCCCCGTCCTGAATATCGTCATCAGTATCCTGCGCACAGGCGAGCTCCTTTCGCAAAGCTAGCAGTAAATCTTGGGTGGTGTGCAACCTATCTTGATCCTCGGTGTCTAGCGGCTGGGCCGTGGTTGTTGGAGTTGCGGCCTGCTGTGCTGATTCAGCAACAGCGAAACTACCGTCGCCCTCAACTTTAAACGACGCTTCGCGAGCCACCATCAATTCAGCACACAAGCGTTTGGTTTCAGATAATTCGGCCGATAAACGAGCCAGCTCAGATCTGTTTGAAATAAGTTCCGCTTCAATACATGACTTGTCTGCGGCTTTATTCATTGTATCTTCGAGCTGTTTTCTCAATTCGGTAATTTCCTTGTGTGCAGCACTAACTGCTGGCGAAGGTTTCTCAGTATGCTCAGCACGGATGGTATTCTGTCCAGAAGGAGTGCAAGCAGCTGCAGCTTCGGGTTTATCCTCATATTTCCGTGCTCGATTCACACGGTGTAGCTCCGGTGGGTTATTCAAAGTCGTCATCGTTGTGGGCAGTGCTGTGTCGGCACTGACACCAGCCCAAAGGCTGGCCAAGCGCCCCTCATTTGCAACGTACCCCTCGGGATCATCGATAGTTTTGAGCCAGGCATCGATCTCAGCCTTGGGGGCACTTGAGCAAAACTCCCTAGCCCAGGTTGTCATCGCCGCATTACGGAAGGCCAAAACTTGACGAAGGCACCTCGTAAAATTTTCCCGAGTCAAGTCTCGCTGCCCAAAAGAAAAAATAGCTTTTGGTAAACCCCGGCCTTCAGGAAAGTGCACAACGTACTGCTCGCCTTCAACGTCGTCAGCATTCACGCGCTTTATGGCGTAGAACCCCACGGGAGTCCCGGCGTCACCGGTCAGTCTAGACCGCAGATTACTTAAAGCTTGAGCATACGACTTTGCCCGCGCTTCACTGGCTGAAAGCTCTACATTAACTTCATGAAGTTTCTTTCGGAAAGCTCTCGCCTCCACTGTTGTGGAGCCTATCATTTCAGCATTTCGCATGAATGAGGAATGACGAGCAATAATATTTTTTACATACAAGAGAAACAAAAACACCGTGTGCCTTCAGGAGGAGCACGTGAAAGCAGAAGTTGTGGCAAAATAAGCAACAAACCCACAACTCGCACACTCGCACCGAAAAGCAGAACAAATTGGGTCGAAGTCGAAACACAGGAAAAAGGAAACAAACCCGAATTTTGAGTCAGGCCCCGAAGGGCCGGAATTAGAAGACTAACAGGTAGAGAAGAAAAGCAAAGCAGCGCAAACTAAATTTTGCGCGTGTTTCGTTTCCAAGAAACAATAAAAGTGCCGCCCTGGGCGTTTCTAGTTACTAGAAACGAAACATACGGGCTTCGCGCGCCAGTTCTCTTACCATTTACCTGGATATTTCGTTTCCATCTTCTTGTACGTGGAGCGCCACAGGTGGGATCGGCAGTCTAGTCTAGTTAATACTCCCCAAGATACAAAGAAACACCACTGTGGCAAATAGCAACAGAAAAATGTAACCTCCAGAACAAGTCTGACTGGGCTGAGTGTCCTTTTGCGTAATGCAATTGTAATCATTTTCTCTCGAGGTGTCCTTCAGCCGTCAGGCATCAGGAGGTTTGGGAATGGAGTGAGTCATGCACTTAAAAGAGGCAAATAGCGAATGGCTATACTGAAGCCCCATGCATTTGTTCGCGAAATCCTAATCGATAAAAATTCCCGTCATAGCACCAATTTAAATGTGATCCGGGCTAATCCTCGCCAAAATCTCCTGAGGTGCACCTACTCTTGGGGGCGAAATGGAAACGCAACCCGAAACAAACCGTAGAAACCCCGTTGTTTCGTTCCCACCAGGGAAAAAAAACAAGCAGTTTGCCTTCCAGGCCCGTTTCATGAGAAACGAAACAGTACAATTAAGCTCTTTTCCCGGTTTCTCGTTCACTCTGGTGCACCTAAGAAACAATCCCTGAAAAGTCTGTGTTTCGTTTCTTCCGATTTTTGAGACAGGCCCCGAACTCGAACTCGAACTAATACAAACCCAGATGACACAGAAGCCAATGCTGTGGGCAGGTGTGTACGCGCGTGCGTTGCGCGCAAGTCAGAATCGTAAATAGGAAGTGTGTAGGGGCTAGGAAGTTTGGACCGAACTCGAACTCGAACTAATACAAACCCAAATGACACAGAAGCCAATTCTGCGGGCAGAAGTGTACGCGCGTGCGTTGCGCGCAAGTCAAAATCGTAAAGAGGATAGTGTGTAGAGGGCAGGAAGCATAATACTTCCACCCCCTTCTAAAGTGGAAACTGTTCACGAAATAATTTTGAAACCGGACTTAAGTCGTTTCTGCGTCCGTTTCTGCATTGAAGAGAGCGCGCCGTTGTTCAGTCTCTTGGGCACGCCGCGCCAGGAAGCTCC
>Ga0307982_1001590_pt1 | contig 18476 bp, 8 predicted proteins | sample OrgLakmetagen989_FD_201847 | JGI IMG/M metagenome (GOLD analysis project Ga0307982, IMG submission 201847) | Saline water microbial communities from Organic Lake, Antarctica - #989 | ecosystem: Environmental > Aquatic > Non-marine Saline and Alkaline > Saline | place: Antarctica: Organic Lake... | reverse complement strand
GCCCCGGGCTGCATCCCAGCCACACAGCGGCCACGGCAGCTGCGGCTCTCAGATCCCACCGCCACTGCGGTTCGATGTGCGTCGGCGACGCTGCCTGTTGTGCGTCCCATGCCAGGACTGCGGCGAAGTGCCCCCCCCGCAGGAGCTGGCTAATGGCGTGGCACGCCCCCAGGTGCACACGGTGCTGCAATGGGAGAGAAGGGGGGTTGAAAACAAAAGATGCTGCATCTGGATGTTTGACTGTTCCTGGCGTTGCCTGCATAGCTAGGGCACTGCTGCTGGCTCGCAGCTCACGGGCTGGTGCAGCTGAAGTTGATGATGCGCCCCTCAGGGGCTGTGGTGTGTGTGCGTCAGTGACGCGGGTAGCAAGGCACGCCTGCACCTGTGCCCGTATTGATGCTGTTGCACTAGGTATTCCCTCATTTCCGGCGTCCCCGTTGGCCACAGGGCGCAGGACGTAGTGGGCAGACGGGAGAGTGGGGGGGTTGCGGAGTGCCGCTGTTGCAGCTACAGGGACCGACTTGAGCAGGGCCAGCGCGCTACGTACTGCACCCTGCGATGCGTTTCGGCCTGTAGCACGCGCAGCTGTGACCACCTGTAACGCGCAAATGCGAGCATGCTGCATGTTGCCAGATGCTGCCAACGCGTGCGCAAGCAACAACATGCTCTGGACAGGGGAGAGCGGGCCACTATCAGACGACTGCAGAGCATTTTCTTGAAGTATGTCAGATTTCAGGTGGGAGGGATCTGCTGATGCGGAGTGCATGGCCTGATGTATGGTGCTGGGTGTCAATAGAGCTGCCGTTACGGCAGTGGAAGCTGACAACTCTTGCAGCTCATCAGCAGCGCCATCAGACTCCTGCAACCAGTGATGCACCATATCAGCAGCTACATATGATTGTGTGGATGGATCCCGGGCAAGGAAATCGTGCAGCCTGCTCAGCTCGCACCCCAGCACACTGCTACGAGAAATGCAGGTAATTCCAGTAGATTCCAGTTCTCCATCATCAACAAGTGCCGCCTGCAAATTCAGTCGAAGGATGCACGCAAAACGACATTATTACAGTGTCATATGTTGCATCTTACGTGGATATTGTCAGCCAAGGCGTGGGCATCCCGTCCTCCGGCAATGCCTTGGAGAAAGCTCTCCACGTGCTCCCAGCGCGCTTGCCCTACTTCGCCGAACTGTGCACACCACCACGTGTGAAAGGAATATGGTGTAGCCGAGTGATGCTTTGCAAACAAAAGCAGCTTGCTCAGAGCAAGCGCAAGTGTGTGACGAGGCAGCAAGTCGGTTGCTGCTTCCGGAGTTGGCGCCAGCCAGGCCGCCGCCACAGCCAGTTGGTGCACCTGCATTTCGGAAGCGCGGGGTGACCTATGCCCACCGAAGGGTGCGTAACAGAAACGTGCATGTATTATGACTGCCCATGACACAGCTGGCACTTGCTGTGGCAAAAGTCCAGCCCCCCCCTGGAAGGCCGTACAGGGGCTTCTCAAATTTCAATCTCGATTGTGCGCAGCCGCTGTGCCTCTCTTGGTGGCGGCTTGTTGTTGTACCGGGCCATGTACGCCAGTAAGCTGCGGCATGCCGGGTCGCCTGCCACACTGTGCCGCCCATCCTGCTCAGGGGGGGGTCGCCACGGCGAGAAGGACCAGTCGTGGGGGGCCTGCACGGAGCGTGACTGCGCCACCAGCCCCTTGGAGATCTTCAAGGCGAACTGCAGACACAGACGAGCCCGGTCCCAGTCCACAGGCCCCAGCACGCCTGGGCGAAGGGGCACCTGGGGAAGCTTTCCAGCTGCGCTGGCTGCTGCTGCCTTGTCCTGAATGGACCAGGTGGTAAGCAGCCGGTTCAGATGCCGTACTAGCTCCTGCAGCGCCTGCACACCTGGGGGCAGAGCGCCCTGTTCGCCCCCCTCCATCTCACTCCATACCGTGTTCCACACCGCCACCACCTGGATGAGCTTGTGTCGGGCGGCGGCAGCAGACTTGGCGTCACCCTGCATCAGCGCCAGTCCCAGGGCATACAAGAGCCGGAAAATGTACCCAGGGCCTGCCCGCGACATGCTGGCCGTGTCATGTCCTCCACGGGAGGAGCCCACGCCCCCCAGTTGCGGGTGCACGTAAGCACAGTGCACCCCCACATTTGATCGGGTCACCCCCTCCCGCAGGTACACAAGCAGAGGGTCATGCAGCCACACAGCCGGGGAGTAACCCCCTTTCCCGTATGTAGCCTGCAGCAGCCTGGCTGTAATGAGGCCGGCAGGCTCGCTGCGCTGCTTGGAGGCCCCCCTGCCCCCAGCTTGACCCCCCCTCGCCATCTCAAGCAGCTGGCTGCGGATGGGCAGCCTTGTGAGTGCTGCCACGGACAGCTCCCGTCCCAGGGAGCCCTTGCGCTGCCGCGTTCCCGCTGCGGGCAGCTCTGTGTTCACAGAGAGCCCCCCAGTGGGCAGCCCCCCTGCCGGCGGCGGTGGGGGGGTCGCAGCTGCCCCTGCACCCGAGGCAGCCGCACCACCCGTCATCCCCTGCGCGTCCGTCCTGCTGCCTGCAGGGTCCAGCTCGTGGGATGACATGAAAGCCGAGGACACCCGTCGACCCAGAGTGCGCACAAAGGAGCCGAACTGCGCTGCAGGGGAGGCATCGGGGGGGGGCTTGTTGGTGGGAGAGCCCCCCCCCTCATCGCTGCTGCTCTCATCGGATACAAAGCCGCTTTCCTCCACAAACGAGTGCTCGATGCCTGTGAGGGCATCCACGTGGGCGCTGTCTCCGGAGGCACCCCTGAGGGGTGGGGAGGCAGAGACGGATGGGATGGAGGCGCCCCCAAAGGATGCGGTGCTGCTGCTGCTGTTGCTGGGGACACGAGTAGAGCCCCGCACACCCAGGGACAGCACAGCATCCGACAAGCACACGGTACGCTGGCTGCTGGGAGTTGCAGCAGTGGAGACGCCAGACAGGGCTGCCAGCCACGAGGCCAGTCCAGCGGTGGCGGTGTCGTATGTGTACACGTCCACTGCGCGCCCCCCCCGTGCGGCTGCGGCCTCGGGCGTGGCTGCGCTGGCGTGCCGGGCACCCGAACATCCCGCGGAGTCGTCATTGGCGTCCGTTGCGCCTGTGGCATCCGCCCCCCCGAACATGCTGTGCCGAGCTGCGGTCTTTGCCACCATGGCAGCATACGCTGGGGCGGCCCGAAGGTGGGAGGCGGCGCCTGCAGTGGAGGAGGGCACCACCACCAAGCGGTCCAGGCGCCGCGTAAGCGCCCGCGCCACGGGGGTGAGCCGCACCACGAACTCGCCTGACATGGTGACGGCGCTGCCCAGGGCGTCGCCTGCTTGGGGAAGGGCTGCAGCCAGGTCGGGGCCCTCACCCAGGAACACGCTGTCCACCTTGCGAGGGGAACCAAGAACACCCTCCAGGGCGCTGCCAAGGTGCAATCCAAACGACAAGCGTGGGACAAAAACTGCTGCTGCCACAGGGGCAGCCCCAGTGCTCGACGGTTGGGGGGAGGGGGGGGTGGTCGTAGACGGGGGGGTGCTGCCGTTGCCCTCCTCCAATGGGGTGTCGCTGCTGTCGCTATCAGAGGACGAGTACTTGTCCCCACTGCCTGTGTGCTGTGCGATGCCTTCACTGTGCATGCTTCCCTCGCCCTCGCTGTCGGTCCCGCTCCCTTCGCCACCGCTGCTGACGTGGGCTGATCGTGAGCGCGAGGTGTCGCGAGCGCGGCGAGCCCGGCGCGCCCGGCGCGCTCGGCGGGAAGGAGACTGTGTTTTGCGTGAGGCTCGCTTGGAAGACACGGGTGCGCCGCTGCTGCTTTCAAGTGCGCCTGATGCGCGCTCAAGGTCGGTGCCTCCTGCAGCACTGCCCACCCCCCCCTGCTCATTGCCCGGGGGGGTGGTGGCGGTCAGGAAAAGCTGTTGGCTTTCGCTGCTGCTACCCCACTGCAGTGCAGAAGGGCGCGTGAGGAACACGTCTGTGGCATACCCCAGGCGACGCAGCACCTCTGGTGGCTGCCCTACGAGAGGAGACACCCCACCCCCTGGCACAGCCGACAAGACCAGCCCGTGGAGGGCACCAGAGCGTGTGCCTGCGGCTCTGAGCCCATGAGGCGACACAGCACCACCGCCATCCACCCTGCTTGAGCTGGCGCTGAATGAGATACGGGAGGGAACAGAGTGTTGCCTTGGGGTGGAACCTACTGCCCCAGCAATGCTGGTGGAGTGCCGGGGGGCAGTGGTGCCGCCGCCGCTGGGTGCTCCCTGCACCAGCAAAGGTGCCATGAAGCTGCTGTCTTCACAGCGCCAGGGGACGCAGCGGGGGACGGCGGCGGCGGCCCATAGCGCACCTTGCAGAGCCTCAGCTTCAACTTGCACTTGAATTTGCACTTCTGCCAATGCACGCAGGCATGCCAACAGTGCCAAGTCAGCTGCTGCTCGTTCAGAGGACACAATGTTGGGGGCTCCCATCACTGGCCGGCGGAGGGGGGGCTGCTGATTGCCGCGTCGTGGGGAGCCCCCAAATGAGTCACCTGTTTGCATGATTGGCAAAACAAGGTTGATGGTGCCAGCAGCTGCTGCACATGGAACTGGGTCAAGGGACGTCACAGGTAACTGGGACCCCCGGCGCTTTGAGGGGGCCCCTGCAAATGGGTCAAACAGCGCTGGGGGGGCCTGCAAGAAATGCCGCTCATGGCAGCCACGCAGAACCCGCTGGGCCTTGCGCATGGTGCGCTGCCTGGCTTTGACGGCGTTCACCTTGCCCCCCCTTGACACGGGGCTTCCAGCTGCAGAGCCCCCCCCCTCCTCGACGTCAGAGTCCTCTGGGGAATCGAGCCCCGACTCAGAGCCCGAGCTTGAGTCACTGTCGCTCACGTACGTCACAGCGCCAGCGGTGGCATTCAAAGCAGCCTGCACTGAGCTATTTGGGCGAATCCCTGCTGAAAACTGCGCGACCCCCCCCGCGGCGCCGCTCTGGGGGGGAGTCACCAGCTTTTCAGCAGGGACGCCCTCCCCGCTCAACTTCCACATGAACACAAACCCATCGTCCCCATTGCGGACAATTGCGCCACCGTGCTCCACCACCACAGCATGCATGATGCTGGCGACACGGTTCACGAACAGCGTGCTTGCGCGACGCATGGTTGCCACGGCGCTGCTCACAGCTGGCTCAGAGCCCTTGTCGCTGATGGCGTGTCCGTAGGTCAGGGGGGTCACGCCTTCAGCGATGGCTTGCGGCGACAGCAGCAGGCGCCCGAGGGGTGCTGCCAGCGCATCCACCCGTGCATGTACAAACACCCCCCTGATCTCTGCCCCCGGTGCCGCCATGTCCAGCTCCCCGTCCGCATTCACACAGGAGGTGGCAATGGCGGCACCAGCATCACCAAAGCCAGTGCGCAACAGCTGACCAATGTTCAGCACAGTGCGCACAAGCAGGGCAGTCTCCAAGCCCTCCTGTGCCTCGGTGGTGTCAATCCCCCCCCCCCCCTCACGCCCCATGTTCAGCTGCACAAGAGGGTTCGTAGACACCTTCCGCACCAGAGCCACCACTTGCTCCAGGGGGGTGAGCACCAGGCGCTGCAGGTCGTGATTGAAGCTGTACGCTCCCAGCGCCAGCACCATGAGAACCAGCAGGGTGAGCCCCAGGGAGAACGCAGCGCTCTGCCGGGAATTGTCCTCGGTGTCGAACCACGCTGTCGTCTCGAAGCTATCTCCAGCGCCCAAAGCTGCACTCTGCCCAGTGGACAGCAAGGTGACACTTGTGCCGGGCTCCGCTTTCACCTTGACGATGGAGAGCTCCACCAGGCGGAGGGCATTGAAGGTGTCTTCATCGTCCACAATGAAGCTGCCGTTCACCTGCAGCCGCAGCAGGGGCGCGTTCACCTGTTTGCGCATTTCCGCCACCGCCAGAGTAGCCTGCGAGGCCAGGGCAGCGCCGCCCAGTAAGCCAGCTTGCAGGCTGAAGGTGTGCACCAAGCTGGTGCCGAACTCCGGGGCAGCGTCTAGCTCCGTCACTGTGAGCAGGGGGACCACGATCATCATGAGCAACACGCCCACAATGACCCGGCGCGTGGTGAGGTCAGACAGCTGCTCTCCCACCCGGGAGATGTTGCTGCCGCCTGCTGTGCCGGTGGCCTTTGGCCCCCCCCGCCGCTGGCGCAGCAAGCGTGCAGCGGCCTCCATGTCACCCCCCTCCACCCCGTCATCCTCCAGCTCGTCCCCTCGCCGCAGGTCGGCCCCGGGGCCGCTTTTGCCAGAGGGCCCCCGGGCCGCGCGCCGTCGCAGCGTTTCAAAGGGGTCGTCTGAGTCACTGTCCAGCGCATCCCCCAGTGCGTCTTCGTCGCTGTCGCTGTTGCCAATGCCCCTGTCCACAGTGACGCTGAAGTGCACACCGCGGCGTGCAGATGCACCTCCTTGTGCATCGGCAGGCAGCACGCAGCATAGCCTGCCTGCGCAGCGGCATCGCCACTTTCGCCCCGTGGCCTTGGCGGCAGCGGAAAGAGTGATGGCGTTGCCCCATTCACAGCCCAGGGCTCGGCAGGGGGGGACCAGGCCAGGTGGGGGGGATCGAATGCACCCCTCTTCTGAGCTGAGGGAGGCCAGAAGCACCTTGAAGTAGCGGTAGATGCGGATGACGCGCACCAAGCGAGCAATGCGCACGGCCCGCAGCACGCGGGCGGCGCGGGCAGCAGCGCGCGAGGCGCGCCCTGCGCGGGCAGCAGCACCGTCGCCCACAATGATGGTGTTGGCTGACTCAGGGGGGACGATATATGGGATTTCAAACACGAGAGAGATCGTGGCGATGGCGTCCAACCAAAAATAGAACGAGCCGATGCTGAAAAAGCGATGAAAGCGGCGAGGCGTACAGTTGCGACCTCGCCATTCAGGCACTGGCAAATAACCTGGCCGGGCAAATATTTGCAGCAGCACTTCAAGAATAAACATTGCAAACACTGTGGTTGAGATGGCCGCAAAAGCCTCATCCACGTCCTTGTTCAGTAGGGCCAGCCTCAAATCGTCTCCAAAGAGCGCATACACAGATGCAAGAGTCATAACCGCAGTCACCGATGTGCTATCCAATGCTATCAGAATTGACCGCTTCAAACGCTCAGCATTGCTCACGGGTGCAGCCCAATCATTGGCAGCCATTTTGCAAGGAAGTGGTCACAGCAGTGGTATGCCGCTTGACGAGCAACGAGCAAAGCTGAGAATATACACAGCGCCACGATAACACCCCAGCAATTATATTGGCAAGCTGTTCTCCGTGGGCCCTGAACGCGTTGCAGAGCACAAACAGTTGGAGCGGTGTTTGAAAGACTCCCCTATTTCCGCAGGCCAAGAAAGTCGAGCACCAAGGCATTATGTGTTTCAAATGTGAGCCAGCTGCTGCCAAGGGCTGATTTGCAATGATTTGCAGTGCCATGCAGCAGCAGTAGACTGAATGGAGCAGAAATCGTGTCCACGCCCCCAACATAACAAATTGGGGGCCCCAGTCGGCAAGCGACTGTCGCAGCAGCCTGTGTGGGCCCAGACCAGAGCTAGGGGCCTCTACGAACGCACGGAGAAACCAGCACACGCTGATTAGTTCGATCGATGTACTTTTGATAGTTTGGTAAGTCAATGTGCGACCAATGCAGAACTTGACGTGCGTCTGCCAAGCTGGCTACAAACACTTCACACTCTCGTGTGACAGTCTTGCCCAACTCACTGAGCTGCTTGGAGACCGAGTCTTCCCAGCAACCGCGCAATCTCAGGCTGGCCATTCTCACTCAACATGGCTGACTTTGATGTGGACTTGAATGCGCTCGTGAACTTCTCCAGCAGCCTTACCTTTGAGCCCTTGACGCTTGCACTGACCAAGTTGCTTGAACGTGTGAAATCCCAAGATGCTCGCATTGCTGAGCTGGAAAGCAACGCAGGGGAAAGCAAGTCCGAAGATGCTTTGGTTGAACTGAGTGACCGCCTGGGCGATCTTAGCAAGCAGGTGGCTTCTAATAAACAGCAGAGCGACAGTGAGCACGCGGAATTTGAAGTGCACAAAAACGGCGTGAATACATGTTTGGACGGCGTTGACAAAGCCACCGACAAGTCCCACACTGATGCATTGGATGCACGGGTGGCAGATTTGGAGGGGCAGCTGAAGGATGCCCTGGAAGCTTCCACACGCAATGAGGCACTGCTGGCCCAATTGGCAGCAAGGCCTGCACACGAGGCATCTGCCAGCAGCCCTGAAGCTGACAACAGCGAGATGAGTGCGCTCAAAGCTGCTATGCAGAAGATGCAAGCTGAACTTGACGCCCTTCGAAACAGTGCGGCGTCCAAGTCTGATTTGCACCGGGTTGACAAAGACTTGCGGAATATGGCGGAGCGCCTGCGAGACTTGGAGGGACAGGTCAAGGCCCTGAGTGTATTGCCAGTCTCCAGTGACACTTCCGATGGCACTGCTCCTGATGCTGCAGTGCTCCAGGCACTTCGCCGCCACGAGGGAGAGATTTCTTCCCTGGGCGGCCAACTGGATGACACCCGTAGTGAAATTGACCGCCTGCGCAAGGCAACGCAGAAGCAGCCCCTGGCTGCCCCGACCCCTGCACCCGCCCGACAGGCAGAGTATAGTGCAGCTCCCTCCTTGCCCGTGCAGGCGCCTGCCGACCTGGACTTGTCCGCCGTGTGGAAGGCGCTGCAGGAGACACGAGAGGTAGCGGACGACGCCCTCGCCGGCGCCCGCGTCGCCAACGCCTCCCACGAGATCGTGGACGAAGAACTGCGCTCCCTGCGCGAGACCCTGCGCACCCTGGCGCTGACTGTGGCCACTATGGGGGGGGTGGAGGCCGCCACTGTCGCCAGCATCATGCAGTCCACAGAGCATGCGGAGCGTCCCAGCAGCCGCCAGTCCGTTATGGAGCGCGCATCCCGCCGTACATCGGAGTTTACAAACAAGGACCAGAGCCGGCACACGTCCCCACGGGGGGGCTCCCAGTTGGACGCCCCAGCTGACCCCATGACGGGCCCTACAGGCAGTCGAGGGGGGGGGTCACACCAGGAGAGCAAGGGAGACGAGCCCGAAGGAGCGGGCTCCACCCGCTATGGCGCCATGGGCACTGCGCAGCCCCCTGCTTCCTCCACGGCGTTCACGGACGATGCGGGGCGGCGGGTGGGCCCAGACGGCGTGCATGGGCCCACTTCTGGCGGCTTCAGCGACAGCATGTCCTCCTCTGGCCCTGTGCAGCTGGACGCCAACGGGGAGCCCATCACGCAGCAGCGTGCCAGTGCTGCTAAGCTGGGCGCCGTGTCCGGCACCAGCACTTGGTATGGCTCGCCCTCCCGCCACAGCAGCCGGCCCAGCTCCAGTGCTGGCCAGCGGGACGAGAGTGCCACGGCGGTGCATGAGGCAGGGGACCCCCCCCTGTACCCCAAGGAGGTGGATGCCCTGGACGTGATCCCGCAGCTGCGGGCGCTGCAGGCACTGGCCAACGAGATCCAAAGCACCGTGGCCGCCAAGGCCAACAACTCGGAGGTTGAGCGCCTGCGAGTACAGGTGGAGCGCCTGCTGGAGATGCTGGCGATGCAGAACTCGGGGCGAGATGGTGCCAAGGGCGACAGTGGTGTGGATGCGGCCATGTTGGCGGGCATGTCTGCTGATGACAGCGCACGCTTGGGAGCAGCAGAGGACACCCTCGCCGCCCTTGCCCAGCGCATGGACAGTGTGGAGGATGCGCTTGCGCGTCTCGAGGCGCTGTGCCGGGACTGTGTCTCACATGATCAGCTGCGGGCTGCTCTGGCTTCCAGCGGCGGAAACAGCGGCGGAAATGGCAGCGCCATGGGGCTCAGCTTCGGCGGGGGCGTGACGTTGGACATGCTGGATGGCAAGGCTGAGCAGGATGAATTGATGAAGCTGGCACGCACCGTGCACAAGCTGGTCATCAGCATGCGCAATTTGAATGGGGGGCGCAGCAGCCCACGCCCCGGCACGGCGCCCAGCGCGGAGGGGACAGCGGCGCTGGTGACCCGGCAAATGGTCCCTGGGTACAAGTGCCTGGTGTGTGACTCGCCGTTGGATGGCGTGTCTGATGGGCGCACTGTGCTTCCTGCGCTGGCGCCATCCATGCCAGCGCCCCCTCACTCCCAGGCAAGCAGACACTACCCCGGACGCACAGGGCGGCGCTCCACCAGCCCCCTGGGCTTTGAGCACTCCACCTCTGCGGCCTCCTCTCTGGCAGACCTGGCGCAGAGCTCCACCGAAGCAGACAGGCGCCACCCCGCGTTCCCGTACAACACCCCCCAGGCGCCACACACGGTGCGGGACCACGGCAAGAACACACAGGGACAGGGGACCACGCAGTACGATGCGACATACAGCAGCGCAGGCAACGCCACGGGTCGCAGCATCGTCTCCTCCTCCCTGAAGCTGCCCAACGGGCAGGTGCTCCAACGCGCCACCACGCCGCAGCAGCGACAACGATGAGCAGCGACGCATGTGTGCATATGTGCAGCTTGGAATGTATGTTTTGATGGCCTTGACGACAGGCGGCTGCCGCTCAGGTGCATCCGGCTTCTGCCGCAGCTTGCTTCTTCATCTCCGCAATGGCCTTATTGGCCTCAGCACGCTCTGCGTAGGGCAGCTTGGAGTATGCTTTGCCAGTGGCACGTTCCCAGCGGCGTACGTCCCGTACACCGTGGGAGCGGGGCTCGTAAGAGGCGCTTTTGGAGAATTTTGAGTTGTGCGCTGCCAGCTTCTCAGCCAGTGCCTGCTCTGCTGTTTGCCCAGCCAGCTTGGACTTTGCTGTGACAGGGCGTCGTTTGATTGTTGGTGCTGCCTTGTTGCTGTTGCTATTTGCAGCTCGGCCTTGAGCCGGCTTCCCTGCTGCTGCGGCGGTATTAGCGCCTGACCGAGCACTGCTCGGCCCGGCGCGCCGCTTCAATGCAGACCCACTTCGGGGCAGAGAGGACGGCTTGATGTCACTGCTGCGTTCACGTTTTGTCCCGCGCGCTTCTGCCGATGGCTGCTGTGAGCTGCTTTTCATGGCCGATGTGCTTGCCTTCTGGCTGCCGTTACTGTTGCTGGCCGAGAGTGCTCCTGCACGCTTCGAAGCCACAGAGATCGGTCTGCGGATGCTGGAATCTATCGAAGAGGCACTATTTGTGCGGGGAGGCTTCTTAGGTTTTGATGCAGGGTTCGACTTGGTGCTTTTGGATGTGGTTGAGGAGTGCACTTTTCGTGACACACTGCCCACAGGGGCAGCCTGAAGCAGCTGAGCATGCGACTGAACGAACCATGCATCATGCTTCTGGCCAGCACGCTTCGCAAAATTTCCATCAATCGGCCTCAGCGGAGCATCAAACGAAAACGGGTCAGATGCCATTGTGATCCTGTGTAGTGGCTGCAACAGCGAATCGCCAAAAGCTGCAAACTGCTATCAACTCGGCAACGGTGAAAATAAAATTATTCAGATAAGCAATGCGGAGACAGTTTGCGTGCGGGGCTTTTTGGTTGTGTGATTCAATTGAAGTCATGTACACCACTAGACACCCCATAATTAAATTTGAGAGGGCCCTGCAGAGAAACCCACCTCCTGCATAGCAACACAGCAAAGCGAGACCATGCAATACACAGCTGCAGCAGAGGAGCTGGTTAAATTCCAACCAGGTTTCATCTTGGCAAGCAGTTGCTTGGATTTACATGCGGCTGAAGGCTCAGCTCATAGCATGGCAGCTAAAGAAATTGCCAGGCATGGTGCTACAGCCCATGAAGTAGCCTCCGCGAAAATCTTGATAGAGAGCCAGTACAAACGTGCCCATACCGACAGCTTCTTTGATTTTGTGGAGGCCCTGTTGGCTGCAGCTGTCCCGTCAAGCTTGGCTCCTACAAACAGTCTCCCGTGCACAGTTCGAATTCCAGTTTCGCCTGGCTGCAACGTTGAGTTGCTGGGGGCAATGCGCAACGCATGCACTGCGATAGCTGCTATGCGCAAACTTCCATCGGTTTCCCAACATCAACCACTCTCTTCTCTTGTCTCCCCTGCCCTGCTTCACGGCCGCCGGTGGTGGGATGCCCCGGAGTTCCACCCACTTTTGAGAGTGCCGCAGGCCACAAACGGAAAGGCCGTCCGCCTAGGCCTGTGGTATGACGATTGCAGCAAGCACGCATCATCTGTGGTACAAGCCGCTGATGGGGACACTGCCTGCGAGTACGGTGTTGCAGGCGACAGTTTGCCCTCGGCGCTTCTTGCGGCGGTGGGGGCCACCTGCACCCCCTTGAAGCGGGGCTCAAAACGCAGTAGGAGCACACAAGATTCAAGAGTGGTTGAATCACTCAAGACACTGGCGTTGCAGTCAGGGCAGCTTTTGGAACACGGGACACCAAAGGCGCGCCGCCAGGCTTGCGCCGGCGAGTGCTGGGACGGCATGGGGGTGACTGTGGCGGGGAGCGGAAGTGGCACAGGCTGGCGCCCCCTGCAGTGCACAAAGCATCAGCTGGATCAACTCTTGGAAGGTGGCGGAACGTCTGCGGAGCTCAGTGAGCTGTTCCACTTTGCGCACATCGCCAACGACGAGCGGGACTTCGGCATGCCCCTTTCACTTGGGCGGGCAGTGTGGCGTGAGTCACTGCAGCACTCCACACAGGCTGCAGCGCTCATGTGTGCGTCCTATGACCTGATGGGGCGCCGGCAGATGTCTAAGCTGACCCGCAAACTGCTCAAATATCGCGAGCAGGGGGCTTTTGCTGGGGCTGCCACGGGACCAGCAGCGCAAGTAGATGCTCATGTGGTACAAGATGAGCAGGCTGGTGATGCCTCAGGTGAGGAAGCGTTGCCTGCCGGCGCAGCCCCTCGTGCAAGCAGCTGTCCGGAGCGCCGGACAAGTCAAGCTGCTGGACGAAAATCACGGCGGCTTGATTGATAGTTATGCCACTGTTTGGTACACACTGCGGGTTGTATTAGTTGATTCTTCTCCCCATCCGTACGCAGGACCTCTGAAGGTGACAAGTCAATCAATATACAATTACTCATATACGTTCATTCCCGTACAGCTAATTACTTCTACAAACAGCAATGCAGCCCAATATGAAGTACTTTTGAGCGATTTCGGCATTTCTTCTGCATTGTGTGCTTTCTGTGTAGCAAGTACCAACTAAAACTATCACCATGGCTCAGTCTTTGAAGGGGTGAGTTTGCCAATCGTTGCCCTGCAGGCGGTGCGGAAATTGGGCCTGACATTTCGTCTGCGCGAGGATGCACAACTCGTTACCAGCGCCTGGTTCGAGCACCCTACCTTTGCATTGCGTTTTCAGTTTCCCGTGATACTGTGCTCGTGTTTTTTGCTTGTCTTCACTTATCGTGCGTGCTTGCAGTATGGAGGCGGATGTCGCCAAGCTCCTCGCAGCTCAGGCACACATTGGCACCAAGAACGTGGATGCCGGTATGGGCGAGTACGTGTGGCGCCGCCGCATCGACGGTGTGCACATCTTGAACGTTGCCTCCACCTTGGAGAAGCTCAAGCTTGCTGCCCGCGCTATCGTGACCGTTGAGGCCGCTGACGACATCTGCGTCGTGTCTGCTCGCCCCCACGCCCAGCGTGCCGTGCTCAAGTTCGCCAAGTACACTGGCGCACAGAGCATTGAGGGCCGCTTCACTGCCGGTACCTTCACGAACCAGATCACCCGCCAGTTCAAGGAGCCTCGCATTCTGATTGTGACCGACCCCCGCACTGACTTCCAGCCCATCAAGGAGTCCAGCTACGTGAACATCCCCGTGATTGCTTTCTGTGACAGCGACTCTCCCCTCGCCCACGTGGACATCGCCATCCCCTGTAACAACAAGGGCAAGCTGTCTATTGGCCTGATGTACTGGCTGCTCTCCCGTGAGGTGCTCCGCATGCGCGGCACCATCGCCCCCACCGACGAGTGGGACGTTCCCGTGGACCTGTTCTTCTACAAGGACCCCGAGGACATCAAGGTCATGGAGGAGGAGCAGGCCGCTGCTGGTGCCGTTGGCGCCGAGGGCTTCGAGGCCCCCGTTGAGGGCGAGATCGCCGCCGAGTACGCCGCCCCCACTGCCGGTGACTTCAGCGCCCCCCCCGCCGCTGGCGACTTTGCTGCCGCCCCCGCTGGCGACAACTGGAACGCCCAGGCCCCTGCTGCCCAGGGTACCGATGCCAACTGGGGCGCTGCCCCTGCTGGTGGCTCCTGGCAGTAAGCGGCATTGCCGCTGCTTCTGTCGGGCGTCTGCGACAGCCGGTTGATTTGTGTGTGAAAGTGTGCATTTGTGTGAGTGCTGCATGACCAGGACCGCCCCCCACCCCATAGCTGGTCAGTAACGCTGGTGGGTTTGGGCAGCTCCGGCTGCCCCTTTGCCCTTTCCCCAGCCACCTCGTACCGGGGTGCGCCGCCCTGCGCGGTGCACTGCCCACCCCGCTGCTGGCCTGCTCTGACTCCCTTCTGACTCCAGGTGGCCGCCTCGGCTCCCCGCGCGTCATCAAGTGTGCAGCACACTAGGCATGATGTGGGATCGCGTGGACCGTGTGCTTACCCCCCCTGCGTTCAAGCAGGGCGGCCAGAGCCGCACGACGAAAACTTGTGCTCACGCCAAAGGACGCTCAATCCAGGGGGGCGCGCATTTGCCTGTGCCGGCGGTGGACCCGTCCACCCTCCGCATACTCCCTTCCGCTTTCCTGGCCCCAGCAACACTTCTCAAGACACACCCTACACACACAACTACAATCGACTGGCTGGCGTTGTCGCTTACCCAGTCCGCTCATGCAATATAAACTTGCAAAACACGTTTCACATCTTGCTTAGCATGGGATAATCAAGAAACTGCATTCAAAGTCTACTTGCGCTGATAGGCAATGGCCAGGGCGACAAGTGCCCCAGCCGCGGCACCAGCTGCGGCAGCGGTGCCTGCGACCAGGGCAAGGCTGGGCACTGCTGCAGAGCTCTTCGCTATCGCAGGTGCTACTGCTGCTGCTGCTGCCGCTGGGGCTGCTGCAGCGTGGGTGCTGGCGGGCAGGCCGTACGCTTTTGAGCGGGGCAGGGCATCGATCTTCATGTCTGAGATGGTGCGCATGATGAGGGCCACCACTGACTTGGTGGCGTCCTTAGCCACCTGCAGCACCTCGTCGTGGGTGGGTGCGTTGTCCGGGTCGTCCCCTGGGCCCAGGCACGCGTTGGTGATGAGGCTGACGCCCAGCACCTTCAGTCCGGCGTGGGCAGCAGCAATCACTTCAGGGACGGTGGACATGCCCACTGCATCGCCGCCCAGGATGCGCAAAGCACCGATTTCATGGGCAGTTTCGAAAGAAGGCCCTGAGAGCCCGCAGTATACTCCATCGCGCAACTTCTGGGTAACGCCCTCGGCCTCGGCTGAGGCTTTGAGGGTCGCCAGCAGTGCAGGGTCATACACTGAGTTGAGGGATGGGAAACGAGGGCCGTATTCACCGTCATTATGTCCGCGCAAAGGGTGGTTTCCTGACATACCGGGGAAGTAGATGTGATCAGTGATGGCCATGAAGTCGCCCACAGAAAAGTTGGGGTTTACTCCGCCAGCAGCATTTGTCACCACCACGACCTTGGCACCCAATGCAGCAAACACGCGAATCTGGGCTGCAATTGTTTGGTTGGAATGTCCTTCATAATAATGCAACCGTCCGCGAAGGAGAACCTGAAATGTGGGGTATGCTCAATTGAGTTTCGCGCGAAACTCTCCTCACAGAAACCCTTACCACAAACTTGTCACCGATATCTCCGAAGACAAACTCTCCAACATGACCTGGAACAGTCATTGACGGATAGGTGGGCACATCCTCGAAAGAGATCGTTGTCTTGTTCTGCACGCCCTCAGCAAGCGAAGCCAGACCGCTGCCGCACACGACCGCTACATCTGGGACACGGCCTTCAACTCTGGCAGACAGAAATGCAGCCACACGCTTGATGTCAATTTCGCTTTCAGCCATCTTGGAATAGTTTATGCGACTATTGTTGTCAGCAATCGAGCTGTACAGAAGTTGGTGTGTGCACTGATTCACATGAAACTGGCGCCCACTTCACACGCTGCTGCTGCTGCTGCATGCTACACAATCTGACTTACATCTAGCAAATAGTTGACCGCTAGCTGGAAAATAAATTGCAACGTATGCATTCTCGTTCATGCCTGGGCAACAGGCTTTCAGATACTCCCACAAACTTACCCCGCTCCACCCCCAAAAGCCGGTCTCTGGCGGCAGCCGGCTGCGGGCTGCGGCTGGCAGCCCCGCTAAGTAGCCATTTCAAACATGTACATTGAGTCTGCGCGCACCGTTTTTGCATCAGCCTGGCATATCCAACCACATTATAATTGCCACGAGCCTAGGCAACGCTGCTCAAATAGCTCTCTCCATCGAAGTGTCGCATCGCTGTGCGACGCTATGGCATGTGGCTGCGGCATAGCGCCCGCTAGCATTCCAAGCATTGTCGCAAATGTTGTATTGGTTCTCAGCTGTGCGATGATGGCAATCGTGGGGCACCCACAATGTGCTGATGGGCAACAGCTGGTGCATACCCGCAACCACGCTGCGATCCTGCAGGGCTGGGTGACTGCGATGCTTGCCGCTGGGCTGTGTGGAATCTACGCATCTGGGGCAGCAAAGTATGCTTCATGGAGTGTGCGCCACAAGGAGTCAACCTCCTTGTCCCTGCAGCGCTCGGAAGGAGTGCGAGTGTATGTCACGAAAGTGCATTTGCGCACCATGCTGCTCATTCTGCTTCCCAGCGTGCTGCTTACAATTTTTATGAGCATCGTTCCTGAAAAGGTGTGCTTGACATCTGAAATTCGGGTGATGTTCATTGGCGCGACGTTCACTTCGAGTGAGTAAACCATGTTTCGGTCTGCCCGCGTCCATCACGCATCACTCATGTCATCAGGCATGTGTGGGCAGAGCATCTGCAGCGGGCTTCGGCACCTTATAACTGCCATCAGGGCATGCTCTGTTTCGCACCAGTAACCTGAAGTATAGCAGTGACAACACATTTGTTTGTTTGCAGTCTCCGAGTTTTTGGTTTCTTTGCTGTTTGTGCCCGCAGGGCTGAGCGGTACAACCTTGTATCGCTATGCACCCCAAGTGCACGCCACCAGGCAAAAGAAGCCACCTGGAGCCGCCAGGGAAAAGGAAGCTGCTCCCGCGCCGCAGGCTAAGGGCGCCATAAGTTCGTTCCGTAAACAGCGACACAATACCAGTCGAAGCGCAAGCGGATCAGGAGACAACTTGGGGGCTTATGGATCTGTGTATTTCAGCGCTCAAACCTCTGTCGTGCATATGCCGCTATTGGTGGTATTTGGGCAAACGCTTCCGGCTGTAGTTGGGTTGTTTCTGGGAGCCCCCACAAAAATAGCGTTTTTGGTCACGTCACAGATTGTGTTTGTCCTCGGCACTGTTGTGGCAGGCACGGCTGTGGCTGCCTTCATGATCAAACGCCCAACGCGGGCTCTGCAGAAGTATTTCTGGTTCATTGAGCGCGGCTGGAATAAGCTTCCGACGTGGAAAACTTGGTCTCCGCGATTGAATGCACGAGAGCGGGCCGGGATCATGGCCGCTCTGAAGCCTGCCTGGCGAACAGCGCTAATGAGCTCCCTTATCTCCTATGTGCCCATCCTGCATGAGCTGGCCCTGTCAATGGTATGCGCAATCGAGGGAGTTGCAGATTCATCGGACACCCAAGACAACCACTCCCCAGATGAGCACCGCTTTGGAACTTTGTTCTACTCGCCAGAAGCAGCCGTGCACGCCAACCAGTGCACCCTCGCAGCGTCCGCATCTGAATTCAGCCCCATCGCGTCCATTTGGACCACCGCACACCAAATCGTTTTCTTGTCAATGCTTCTCTTCACAGTTCTCTTGGTGTCCCTGGTGTCGTGGAATTCCGCATTCATGGGCGTCGCCCTGCGCACCCAGCTGGCCCAGCAGGAGCAGAGTCTTGCCATGCTGCGGTGGCTGTCACATGAGTGCCGCTCGCCGGTGGCGGCTGCGATGCTGACACTGGACTACTTGGTGGGCGACTGCTTGCCGCCGATCCAGCATGCGCTGTTTGGGCAGGGCAGCACGGCCTCGACGAGCTCCAGCTCCAGCTCGATGCTACCGGGGAACTTAACCGAGCCACGGCAAGACGAAGCGCACTTGACATCGATCAGTGCTTGCTCGCATGCATCTGAGTCTCCCAGATGCGCACTGCAAACACACGGACAGGAAGGAGTACCAAGCAACCACCAGTATAAGCATCGACAGCCGCACCCACCAGAAATCCATCCGAGGCAGGATGCACATCCATACGACACACAGTCTGGTCAACCTGGACTGCTTGGTAGCTTGCTCAGTGGACACAGTGCTTCCGCAGATGACGCCCGCCGTGTGCAGCATGACATGCGCGACCTGCACGACAGCATGGGCATGGTCATGCAGCCCCTCAAGTCACTGTCGGATGTACTGGACAACATGCTCCTGTACATGCGCCGGCAGCGC
>Ga0307982_1001589_pt1 | contig 18480 bp, 16 predicted proteins | sample OrgLakmetagen989_FD_201847 | JGI IMG/M metagenome (GOLD analysis project Ga0307982, IMG submission 201847) | Saline water microbial communities from Organic Lake, Antarctica - #989 | ecosystem: Environmental > Aquatic > Non-marine Saline and Alkaline > Saline | place: Antarctica: Organic Lake... | reverse complement strand
TATATTCCATTATTACTATTTTTTACATTGTTGATCATATAGTTTGTATATTATTTATTTACAAATGTTAAAATGTTAAATTAGAAAATAGATAACATAGTTAGAAAATAGATAACATAATTAGAAGATAGATAACATAATTAGAAAATATTAAAATAATAATAAAAAAAATAATAAAAAAATAAAAATAAAAAAATAAAAAAATATTAAAAAATAATAAAAAAAATAATATATACATATATTAAATAAATATTTTTAAAATGGTAAAATCTAAATCATCTAAATCGTCTAATTCATCTAAATCATCTAATTCATCTAAATCATCTAATTCATCTAATTCTAGTAATTCAATTAATTTAAATAAACATAAGCAAATAAATTCTCCTTTAAAAGTAGGTGCTAATGTTATTGGTGGTTCATTAGGTATAGTATTATTTTGTTCAGTTCTTTTATTTGGAGTATTATTCCCTGCAATTTTATTTGCTACTTATTATTACACTTATGATTTAGTTAAAGAATTACAAGGTAATAAAAAATGTTCTGGTTGCTTAAAAGGTGATTATATGTGTGATAAAGTTTTAAAACATACACCCATTCCATTAATGGTTATAATGGTAATTAATATAGTAATTAATTTATTTCATTTACCCGTACCATATGTAATTAAAAGTTCTATTGCATTACTTAATTTTGTAATGTATGTTTGGTTTGTTTTATGTTTATATAAAAATATGACTTATTTAACTGAAGAAAATTGTGAATGTGTATCTGAACGTAAAATTGTAGTAGATAGATTAAGATTAGTTAGTAAAGTATTATTAGTATTATTAATATTATCTGCTTTTTCTTTTATTGTAGGTATGGTATTTATGTTATTATTTAGATATAAAAAATAAATATATTTTTAAATTTAGTATTTTTTTAATTTAGTATTTTTTAAATTTAGTATTTTTTTAATTTAGTATTTTTTAAATTTAGTATTTTTTAAATTTAGTATTTTTTAAATTTAGTATTTTTTAAATTTATTTTGTTATAAAAAATAATGTATAATAATAAAATATAAAAATATTATAAAATATTCAAAAAATATGATTGAATTTAAATATTCTTATTTATATATAGCTATAACTATTTTACTTTTAATAATTTATTATTATTCTTATACTTTAATAAATAAGTTAAATACAGAATGTAATGATTGTGTTATAAATAATTATATATGTAATAATTTATTAATTAATACTCCTATAATATTAATTTTAATAATAATAATAAAAACACTAATATTTATACCTGTATTTAAAAATAATATAAATAAATTATTATTATTAGAAGTAGTAATATATATTGTATTTTTAGTATGTTTATATAAATCAATGAGTAATTTATTAAATAATAAATGTAAATGTGTAGATAATCATAAAATAGCAATTACCTATTTGTTTTATTTTAGTAAAATTACAGCAATTACTTTATTTATAATTATAATTTTATTAAATTTAAATATACTAAATAAAAAAAATAAATATAAATATTTATAAAACTCTAGATTAATAATTATAGTTTATAGTTTATATTTTATATTTTGTATTTTGTATTTTATATTTTGTATTTTATATTTTTATATCTAGATGATTTATAAAACTCTAGATTAATAATTTTATTTTAATTTTGTATTTTGTATTTTATATTTTGTATTTTGTATTTTATATTTTGTATTTTGTATTTTATATTTTGTATCTAGATGATTTATAAAACTCTAGATTAATAATTTTATTTTAATTTTGTATTTTGTATTTTGTATTTTATATTTTGTATCTAGATGATTTATAAAACTCTAGATTAATAATTATAGTTTATATTTTATATTTTGTATTTTATATTTTATATTTTGTATCTAGATGATTTATAAAACTCTAGATTAATAATTTTATTTTAATTTTATATTTTGTATTTTATATTTTGTAGTTTATATTTTTTATCTAGATGATTTATAAAACTCTAGATTAATATTTTTATTTTGTATTTTATATTTTATATTTTGTATTTTATATTTTGTATTTTATATTTTGTATTTTATATTTTGTATTTTATATTTTGTATTTTGTATTTTATATTTTGTATCTAGACGATTTATAAAACTCTAGATTAATAATTTTATTTTTAAAAATAAAAATATATTATATAGAATATAAAAAGATAAAAATTAATTGTATAAATTAATTATGCGTACTTATGCTCATTTATATTTTCTAATAACTGTTTTACTATTAGTAATTTATTATTATACTTATACTTTAATGGATGAATTAAATACTATAGAATGTGATGATTGTTTAACAAAAAATTATATATGTAATAATTTATTAATTACTACTCCTAGAATATTAATATTTATAATAATTATAAAATCATTAATATTTATACCTTTATTTGAAAATGAAATTAATACATTATTATTATTAGAAGTTGTAATTTATATATTATTTTTACTATGTTTATATAAAACAATGAGTAATTTATTAACAAAAAAATGTAAATGTGTAGAAAAAAATAAAGTTTTAATTTCAACTTTATTATTAATTAGTAAAATTGGATTAGCTTCATTATTATTAACTTTATTTATATTATTACAATTAATTTTATTATATAATAGAACATTAAATATACTTAGACAACATATATAATATTATAAAACCATTATATATTTTTAACTAAATATTTAATTTAAAATTTTTAAAAACTTATTATCTAGATTATTTATAAAAACTTATTATCTAGATTATTTTTAAAAACTTATTATCTAGATTATTTTTAAAAACTTATTATCTAGATTATTTTTAAAAACTTATTATCTAGATTATTTATAAAATTCTAGATTAAAAAAAAGTTATTATTTGTTTTGTATTTTTTTAATATTGTAAAAATAATATAATTAATGATTAAACCATTTAATAAATGTTTGATAACCTTTTTTCTGTTCTAAATTTGTATTTATTTGTGATAAATAAGATTTATTATTTAAATGAATACTTATATATTCAGCTATAATTTCATTTGGATGATAATGATTATTAAATATTCCAAAATAATTCTGATATTCTTTCCAATTATTTAAATTTTTACCTTCATTTCCATTATAATAATATTCACCATTTATACCAGTATATAATTTTAAACCAATATATGAAGCATCACCTAAATTATATGGTGTAATAGAATTAAACACTGCTCCTATCCAATACACATTATTATCTTCTTTACATTTCCATAACCAATTACAATCAACAGCATCTGGATTTAATCTATTTTTCATTACAATATCATTCATACCTTTAACATTTATTATATTATATTTTATAAAACCCCAATTATAATATAATTCTTCATATTTAGATATACCTAATCCTATTCTTTGGTCTATATGTACACATTCATGAATAAAAGTCCCCCATGATAAACTATTAAACCAACGAGTATTAAAAATAATTACATTACTATGTGTATGAGGCATTTGCATCTCTAACCATGATTGACCTTTACCTATTTGACAATTATTTAAAATATTTAATAACCATTTTAATTTTATAGCATTATTATTTTGTTCATTTTCATCAGTTAATTTTTCATTTTTATAAAAATTAGAAATTTTTAAATTAATAAATGTATTTGCATTTAGCATTTCTTCATTTGTAATTGTATCTAATAATGAATATTTATATTTATTTTTACATTTATTAATATCAATAAATTCTCTTGCATGTAAATTTATAGAATTCATATAATTTAAATAATTAATTTCTATCCAATTTGTTAATTTATTTACATCATCTAGTTCTACATTTGGATTTATAAAATTTAATTCTAATGATTTATTATTTAATTTAGACATTGTTATATTTTTATTATTTTTATTATTTTTATTATTTTTATTATTTTTATTATTTTTATTATTTTTATTATTTTTATTATTATAAAATAGTTTTTTATCTAGAGTTATAAATAAATTATCAATTTTGTTTTTATTTTCATTATTTTCATTATTTTCATTATTTTCATTATTTTCATTATGTTCATAATTTTCATTATTTTCATTATTTTCATTATGTTCATAATTTTCATTATTTTTATAATTTTCTATATTATAATTTTTGTAATTTTCTATATTATAATTTTTGTAATTTTCTATATTATAATTTTCATAATTTTTGTAATTTTCTATATTATAATTTTTATAATTTTTATAATTTTCTATATTATAATTTTTATAATTTTTATAATTTTCTATATTATAATTTTTATAATTTTTATAATTTTCATAATTTTCTATGTTATAATTTTTATTTTGTTTAATATCATATTCTTTAATACAAAGTAATGCATAGATTATAGATAATGTAAATATAAATATAAATATAAATATCCATTTTCTATAGTTATATATAATATGATTAAAATTATTAATTATATTCAATTTGTTTTTCCATAAATCATAAATCATATTTATTATAGTAATTTATAGTAATTTATATTTTAATTTTATAATTTTTATTATAATTATATGATAAAGTTTTTTAATTAATTTATAGTAATTTATATTTAATCTAATGTATCTATATTTAAATAATCATATTTAGCATCTGAGCTATTACTTAATTTGTTATTACTAATTAAACATTTTCTACTTTCGTCAAATTGTTTTTTATAAGTAGATTCTACATTATCATTTTTACCATTATTAAATGTATTTAAATAATCATATTTTTTATCTGTAGTATTTTTAGTTGTGATTGTTGTATTATCATTACATGTTCCATTTTTAACACATGTTAAATGTGATGTATTAGATTTATATTTAACTGATATTGGTAAAACGCCAAAAATAATATAATATAATTTTTCCCAAAATGTTTTATTTTTAGAATCATTATTTTTAATATCACCGATAAGTTGTCTTTTTTCTGGATATTTATTATATTTATCTCCTTGTGAAATAATTACAATCATAATAACAATAAATACAACTAATAATATATATACTATTAATATTAATAAACTAGTTTCTTCATTTTGTGTTTTTTGTAATTTAGCTTTTTCAATAGCATTTAATTTATTAATAAAAGTAGGAGTATATTTATATTCTTGACTAAATAATTTATTTTCTATATTTTTAAGTTTTGACATTTATATTTATTAATTTATTATTTGTTAATTTATTATTTGTTAATTTTTTATTTTCTAATTTATTATTTGTTAATTATATTATTTGTTAATTATATTATTTGTTAATTATATTATTTGTTAATTATATTATTTGTTAATTATATTATTTGTTAATTATATTTAATTTATAAACATCTAGATTAAAAATTAAAATAGAAAATAAAAATGTATCTAGACGATTTATTAAACTCTAGATTAAAAATTAAAATAGAAAATAAAAATAAAAATACAAAATACAAATGTATCTAGACGATTTATTAAACTCTAGATTAAAAATTAAATACATAGAAAATAAAAATGTATCTAGACGATTTATTAAACTCTAGATTAAAAATTAAAATAGAAAATAAAAATACAAAATACAAATGTATCTAGACGATTTATTAAACTCTAGATTAAAAATTAAAATAGAAAATAAAAATGTATCTAGACGATTTATTAAACTCTAGATTAAAAATTAAAATAGAAAATAAAAATGTATCTAGACGATTTATTAAACTCTAGATTAAAAATTAAAATACATATAAAAAAAAATTAAATATAAAGTATAAATTATTATTCTTCTATAATATCACATAATTTACTAAATATATTATTATTATTATAATCATAATTAGTATTATTAAATTTTACAGTATCTATTGGTTTAGTTTTTAATTTATTAATATCTAAAATTATTTTATTTATTATTTTATTTTTAAATTGTGTATCAAATTTTGAAAAATTTATAACAGGTGAAAAATATGTTAGCTTATTTTTTGTAAATAATAATTTATTTTTATTTTTATTTTTCATAAAATCAACTAAATAACCACATAATAATAATAATGCATAATTTTGTTCTTCTATACCATAAAGTTCAAATGTTTTTAATACCTTATTACTTACCTTAATTATATAACTATTATATTCCACATATTTAGACATTATTATTTATATTTTATGGATAAATAAAAAAACAATTTTAATAAATAATACACTAAATACTAAATAATACATTAAAAATATAATTAAATATTTTTAAAAAAAAATAGGTTGTTTTTTTTTTGTTTTGTTTACAATACATTTACAATACATTTACAATAATGAAGCCTTTGTCATCATCTTAACATCCATGTCGTGAGGACATAGTTGACGACCACCAGTATCAGGAGTCCCTGTGTATACTGGTGGATAGAAGTTCTCTGTGCTTCGAGCAATAAGTTCTTCTATAGACAATTTCTTGGGTCGTTTCTGCCATTTTTTTTCTAGAATAGCATAAGACTTGGCTTCTTCCTCATTGAGTTTTGCCGTGCGTTTTGCAACGCGTTCCTTAGTTCGTTTGGAACTTTTACGACCAACTGCAATAACTCCTTCACCATTAATTGTGTGGAAAGAAGATACATGAGGGGTTGCAGTTGCCTGTGGAGAGGCAGCTACGGGGGTTGCAGTTGCCTGTGGAGAGGCAGCTACGGGGGTTGCTGGTGTCTGTTGAGAGAATCCAGCTAGTTCTGATGCAAGTTTTCCTGTTGCTTCATAAAACTCTTGGGTAGCTTCAACGTCACTGTTGAGAGCATTCCGGAACCACAGTTCCATAGGTCCTTCGCCTACAAAACTATGTCCTTCTCCATTGGCACCCTCTGTGCTAAATTTTGGTAGGTCCCCGTCGTTAGACATCGAACCCGTAGAACTATTGTGTAGTCCCTCCATATAATTTGTTGTAGTATTAAATATTGTAAATAAATAATCAATTTTAGTTAATTTATTTTTTTTAGTAAAAAAAAACTTAAATACTTATATTATCCAATAAATTGGGCAAATACATAATATAATAATTCAAGTCGTAATAAATTAATTATACAAAATAAAACAATTTTAGTTAATTATAAAAATATTTATACATAAAATACACATAAAATATACATAAAATATACATAAAATATAGATAAAATATACATAAATATATATTATATACTTATTAATATAAATAAAAAAAAAACTTGAAAAATTACATTATCCAATAAAGGGAAGATACATAATATAATAATTCAAGTCGTAATAACTTAATTATACAAAATAAAACAATTTTAGTTAATTTAACATAATTTAATATAATACATATACTTTAATATAATTTAACATAATAAAACAATACATTATATACTTATTAATATAAATAAAAAAAAACTTGAAAAATTACATTATCCAATAAAGGGGAGATACATAATATAATAATTCAAGTCGTAATAAATTAATTATACAAAATAAAACAATTTTAGTTAATTTAATATACTTTAACATAATTTAAAAATAATACATATAATTTAACATACTTTAACATAAAAAAAATAATACATATAATTTAACATACTTTAACATAAAAAAATATAATACATAAAAAAAAACTTGAAAAATTACATTATCCAATAAAGGGATGATACATAATATAATAATTCAAGTCGTAATAAATTAATTATACAAAATAAAACAATTTTAGTTAATTTAACATAATTTAACATAATACATATACTTTAACATAATTTTCTATAATATAAATATTTAATATAAAATTGTTTGTATTTTAATTTAAATATAAATAAAATTAATTTTAATTTACTATAATATAAATATGTTATTAGACATACTTAATAAAAAAATAAATTACATTACAATATTTAAAAATAAAAATATAGATATTAATTTTTATAAATGGTTAAATTATATAATGGTAATGGATAGCTATAATTTTAATAATATGTATATAGATTTAATAAATGATAATTATAATAATACAATCTATACAATTAATTAAATAAATACAATTAATTCAATCAATACAATAAATTCAATCTATACAATTAATTCAATCTATACAATTAATTAAATAAATAAATACAATTAATTCAATTACTTTAATCAATACAATTAATAAAATTAAATATAAAAGTAAAATAATACATATAAACATAAATTAATACATAATATAACTGATATTATTTATTAGATTATATTATTAAATTAACTAAAATTGTTTTTTTTATACAATATACTAATTATACGATACTATACTTAATATTACCATTCAACCTCTACAGAATAAGTATTAAGTATAGTATTTTTTTTTTATATTTTTGTTGTTATTTGTTTTTTATTTGTGTATTATTTGTTTTTTATTTGTGTATTATTTGTTTTTTATTTTATATAAAAATAATTTTTATAAATAATTTATAAAAATTGTTTATATTTATAAATTAATATAAATATACATTAATTATTATTATGGAAGATATAAGTATTAAATTAGATAAAATAACCTAGATAAAAATATTAAGTTAGATAGGACTGTTAAATTATATAAAATAACTAATTTAGATACAATAGCTAATCCAAATACAATATCTAATCCAAATACAATAACTAATTTAGATACAATTCCATATATAAATACAAACGCAACTAATTCTGTATATAAATATGATAATAATTGTATATATTGTATACCTTTATGTTTTGGTTTACTAATAGCTTTTATAATTACATTAATAGTATGTGGTGTATTATATAGTAAATGTAAAGACGACATTAATTTATTTATAAATGTAAATTGTATTCTAAAGAATGATTTTACTAATAATACTAATAATACTAATAATATTAATAATACTAATAATACTAATAATATTAATAATATTAATAATACTAATAATATTAATAATACTAATAATACTAATAATACTAATAATACTAATAATAATTTAATTTTAAAACCATATTTTGAAATTTATTGTGAAGAAAATAATTTAAATCATAAATTTTTATATAATAGTAAAACATATAATTTGTATAAAAAATATATTAAATTTCAAAATATAGAAATGATTTATTGTAAATTATCTGATTCATATATATTAAATGAATATGATAATGAAAATAATTTAGATATTAATATGTTTAAAGGTAAATGTAAAGATAAATATTGTATTAGATATATAGTTTTTGTATTTATTATGTTTGGTTGTATTGTTTTTCAATGTTTTATATGTATTCCACAAACTTAATTTTTAAAATTGTTTTTTTTTATTATTTTTTTAAAAATATAAAACATTGAAAAACAGTAAACTAATATAAATTTATAAAAAAAAAACTAAATTTTAATAATTATGTTTGATGTAGATATTGAATTAAATAAATATATTAACTCAGATGAAAATAAAACTAAAGATGGAATAATGATTTATATAATATAAATAATAAAACTCTGATGGAAATAAAACTCTAGATGGAAATAAAACTCTAGATGGAAATAAAACTCAAGATGGAAATAAAACTCAAAATAGAAATAATGTTTTGTATGATATAAATAATAATAAAAGAAAAAAAGAAACAAAGAAAAACTAACATATAATTTATCTTTAAAATTAAGTTATTTAAAAAAAGTGATTATATCATTATTGTTATTTGCTGTTAATATAATTGCTATTGTTTTATTAGCACGTTTCCTTTTATCTAAATGTCCTGGGCCTAACCAATCAATAAATATAGTATGTAATTTAATAGAAGATTTTACAAATAATACAATTACAAATCCATATTTTAAAATTTATTGTGAAAAATATAATTTATCTCATATATTTTTATATACTAGTAATAATTATAATTTATATAATACATATAAAAAAATTAAAAATATAGATATGATTTATTGTAATATTTCAAATGTATTTATTTTAAATGATATAGATGATATAAATGTTAAACCATTTATAGATAAATGTGAAACTAATAATAAATCATGTTTATTATGGCATGTAATTTTAATTTTAATGGCTAGTTTAATAATTCCTGTATTATCATTATGTATATATTTTGTATTTAAACTAATATATGTACGATAGTTATTTAGTTAGAATAATATTATTAGAATATTCAACATATAATGAATCTGTAATTAATTTAGGTTTACAATTATTAATTAATTTATAATTAATATCAATATTATTTGTTTTTAAATATTTTTTCATTTTACTGTAAAATTTATGACAATCATGTGAAATATTATAATTATTATCAACTATTTTGTTATAATAAATTGTATTAATATCTTTATTTTTTACAAATTGTTTTCTAGTTTCATTATTACCTATAAAATGGCGTATAGTTATATTATTTTTATTTTTTTCACTAGAAAATAATGTAATTTTATTTATTTCTACATCAAAATCATAACATTTATAAAATAAATTAATATTACTTATATTATCATTAAATGATAAATCATTTATAAAATTATTATTACTATATTTGTATTGAATTTTTTTAAATTTAAAATAATTACATGTATTATCATATTTATCATAAATATAATTAAAATTATCTGTATTAACTATATTTGTATTAATTAAATCTGTTATATTTTCCATATTAACTATATTCGATATATTACTAATTGTTTCCATATTAACTAAATTAGTTATACCATCTAAATAACTCATTATTTATAATTCAAAAGCTTATGTTAAGATTTATAAATGTTAGTGTAAAATTAATTTAGATATAATATTAAATATATTAAAAAAACAATTTTAATATATTTAGTATTATATTTAAAAAAATATAATTTAATAACTATTTTTTTTTTATAATTTTTTATAATTTTTTATAATTTTTTAAATTTGTTTCAAAATATTTTATATAATTTAAATAGTAATAATATTTAATCATATTTTTAATAATATATGAATTTATATGTTTTAAATCACAAATAATATATATTTTTTTATATTTTTGTAATGGATTACAACCATTTCTAAATGATTTTTCTATTTCATATACACTTCCTCTATACCAACATTTGTTTTTAACAAAACATAATTTATTACAATATATAATTGATTTTGGTAATTTAGTTATTAAATTATTATAACAGTTTAAATTTTCTAATTTTTTACAATTTTTTAAATTAGGTAATTTAGTTAAAGAATTATTACTACAATTTAAATCATTTAATTTTTTACAATTTAATAAAGATGGTAATTTAGTTAAACAATTATTATTACAGTTTAATGTAGTTAAATTATGTAAATTATTTAAAGATGGTAAATAATGTAAATTATTATTATTACAATATAATTCTTGTAAATTATAAAATTTATCTAAATTAGGTAATTCAGTTATTGTTTTATCTTCTAAATTACTAAAATCTAATATTCTAATATTTTGTGGATTTATAATTATATTTATCTGATTATTAATATTTTTTTTTGTTATTTTTTTTAATGTTAATATATTTTTATTAAAATATAAAACATTCATTATTTAATTTTAATTATCTATTTGGTTAAGATTTACAAAGCTTATGCTTGTTTTAATAAATATTCTATATGGATAATAAAAAACAATTTTAAACTACTAATTATTTATGTTAATAAATTTAGTATATTTTAAAGATAAAATCACATCATCAAGTTTATTATTTTTAATACTTAATTTATTAATTTTAAAATCTAATTGTGGACTAATTTTTTGTAATAATCTAATTAAATTATATAATTTATTTTTTTCTTTTAAATTATTATTTGTTTTACTTTCGTTATTTAATGTGTTAATATTTTTTTGTAAATATATAATTAAATTTTTAATACTAAAATATAACTTTCCTTTATTATTTTCAAGTATATTGATTTTATTATTTATATTAGTAACTATATTATATAAATTAACAGATTTTATAGTTAATTTATTTAATTCTAATTCAAAATTATCAAAATTATCAAAATCATTATTTACTTTCATTTTTAAATATAATTTTTTTAGTTCATTATAATTAGATTGTAATAAAACTGTATGTTGTTTTAATTTATAAATAATATTATCATGATTATCTATTTTAATATTAAAATTATAAATACTATCTTTTAAATCATAAAACATTTTATATAAATAATAATCTTTATGAATTAAACTATTCACTATAGATATAATTTTAATCATATTTATATCATCTTTTATATCTTTTAATTGTATAAATAAATGTTGTAATTCATTATTATATAAATGAGAATATGTATCATCTGTGCGCAAAATTAAGTATTTACATTCTTCATCTAATAATATATCTACATCATCTAATTGTCTATCTTTATCATCTATTTGTATATCTTTATCATCTAGTTGTATATCTTTATCATCTAATTGTGTAATCGTGTTATCTAGTTGTGTAATCGTGTTATCTAGTTGTGTAATCGGATCATCTAGTTGTGTAATCGGGTTATCTAGTTGTGTAATCGGGTTATCTAGTTGTGTAATCGGGTTATCTAGTTGTGTAATCGGATCATCTAGTTGTGTAATCGAATCATCTTTTATTGAAATTATTGTATATGGTTGTTTAATAGATGTATTATTAGTATTATTAGAACCAAATATTAAATTCATAATGTAATTCATAATTTAAGTTATAATTATTATGTAATTTATTTAATTATATTATTTAATTGTTATTAAATACATCTAATTTATAAAAAACAATTTTATAAAAATAAATATAAAAATGTAATTAAATTTATATATTGAATGTATATTTATATATTGAATGTATATTTATATATTGAATGTATATTTATATATTGAATGTATATTTATATATTGAATGTATATTTATATTTCTAATTATTGAAAAATTAGTAATATTTTAATTTTAATTTCAATTTTTAATTTTAATTTTAATTTTAATTTCAATTTTTAATTTTAATTTTAATTTTAATTTCAATTTTTAATTTTAATTTCAATTTTTAATTTTAATTTCAATTTTTAATTCAATTTTTAATTCAATTTTCAATTTTTAATTTCAATTTTTAATTTTATTTATTATTTATTATTTATTTTTTTATATCTAGAGTTTGTGAATTCATCTAGATTACTTTTTACATTTTTAATTATAAATTAAATAAAAAATACATTTTTTAGTTATTATTGAATAAATAAGATGATAAAATTATAAAAATTGTTTTTTTTATTTGATAGTAATATAGTATAATGTATTGATTAAACAATTTATAAATTAATTATTGCAATGAGTTTAATAAACTTATTAGAAGATGAAATTGAATATTTATTAATAAATACAACATTTGAACTAGATATAAATAAAACAATAGCATTTTTATATTTTGATATAAAAAATGATATATTATTTGATATGAGTGAAAAAGATATTACAGAATTTATTGATTATACAAAAATTAATCCAGAAGAACAAATTTGTATTAAATTAGATTTTAATGATTATTTAAAAAATAAAAAATGTAAAATTATGATAGATAAATCTTCTAATCTAGGAGTTTTAACAAAACAAATAACGACTATTTTAGAGAATTATATCGGTAATAACTATAAAACTTATATTACACAATTTAAAAATAAAACTTATTCTTATGAAAATGAAAATAGTTTTATATTTAATTTAATTGAATTATTAATTTTGAAAATTAAAAATTTCAGTATATATTGTTCTTGTTGTGATATTAAATTAGATTATCCAGTATTTATTAGATCTGTATGTGAAAATGAACTTTGTAAATATCAATCAATTGAGTTGGGTATTGATAAAAATTTACTAGATATAATTAAATATGATTTTGATAAATTAAACTTATTTATAACATTAACATATAGTACATGCAAGTATAAACCTGATTATTTAATTCCATATCCAGAATTATTATATTTAGATAATGATAGTGATATTAACAAAATGGGAACATATATATATCAATGCATAAATAAATGTCCAAATTTAAAAGAATTACAAAAAATAGAAAATGAAATTGAATTACATAAAATATTAAATAGTTTATGCAAAGATTTATATTTATTATTAAAATGGATATATAATTCAAACAGAAGCTACTTAAAAAATATTGATATTACCAATCCGGATAATTTAGATAATGATTTAAAAACCATCATAGAATCTAATTTATCATCTATTAGACAAATCTATAAAATAAATACTAATAGTCCTATTAAAGAAAATGAATTTAAAACATTACAAAAACAACATGGAGAAACTAAATTATTATTTCATGGTTCTAAAATTATTAACTGGCATAGTATATTAAGAAAAAATCTTATAAATTACAGTAATACTACACGTATGGCTAACGGAGCTGTATTTGGTTCTGGTATATATTTATCTTCTTGTTTTCAAACTAGTTATCAATATAGTTGTTATTCTCAATATAATACACTAATTACTAAAATTGAAAACTCTAAGGATTCTACAGTAAAAAAAGAAGAAAATTTATTTATAAATTATTTAAATTGTGGAAAATTTAACATAATGGCTATTGTAGAAGCTATTGATAATAAAACTGAAGAATTTAAAAAAACAACACATTATGTAGTTAGCAATGAAAAATTACTTGCATTACGTTATTTAATTATATTAAAATAAGTTATTATTTAATAAAAATATTTATATTTTTTTATTTATTTTTTATTATAGAAGTTTATTCAATCATCTAGATACTAAAAAAATATAATTTAACAAAAAAATATAATTTGTGTTTCTTAATTTTGTATTTTTTTAATTTTGTATTTTTTTAATTTTGTATTTTTTTAATTTTGTATTTTTTTAATTTTATATAAACATCTAGATTCATTTTACTTTTTTATTTTAATTTTATATAAACATCTAGATTCATTTTACTTTTTTATTTTAATTTTGTATTTTAATTTTGTATTTTAATTTTGTATTTTTTTAATTTTGTATTTTTTTAATTTTGTATTTTTTTAATTTTGTATTTTTTTAATTTTATATAAACATCTAGATTCATTTTACTTTTTTATTTTAATTTTGTATTTTAATTTTATATAAACATCTAGATTCATTTTACTTTTTTATTTTAATTTTGTATTTTAATTTTATATTTTAATTTTGTATTTTAATTTTATATAAACATCTAGATTCATTTTACTTTTTTATTTTTAATAATTATTCTATAAGTTTATTAAATTATTTGGATATTAAAATTTATAAATAAATAAAAAAAAATACATACATTTAAACAATAAAGTGTTTAGTTTTTCATCAATTTAGTCAATCCCGGAATCAAAGACACAAATGTGTTAATCAAATCCAAAACTTTCAAAAATTGACGTAATGTAATATAATCAGACATACTAATTGTATCGTCTGTAGGCATCTTGTGCCATCTAGGTGAATCTTTATAGAAAGATTTACCATTTTCATTCACTATATCTAATAGAGAATTTTCATCCTTCAACAATCCAGCATGTACACAACATATAGAATAATCTATAGATGTATCCATGTATTTTTTGTAGTCAACTTCATTATTAGGTAAGTAGCTTATAGCTTCTCCCTTTTTAACGGTTTCTCTGTATATATGTCTATACACTATATCCGTTGAATAATCATCGGATGTAGGCAATTGACTTCGTCCTTCTTCATAGAAGACATGATAAAGGACAATAAATATAGAGAAAATTGAGTAAGTATCAAGGTTTTTACCTTGATAATCATATTGAGTTTCGTCTTCTTCAATGATTTTAGGCATTGTTTGAGTAGAAGGGGAAGCCATGATGTTTTTGGAAATTGTATAAAATACAATAATCTTAGCTCATAATGATAATACATTATTAAGTTAAAAAAAACAATTTTTGTTATTTTTAACCATTATTTATAGATTTTATAATATTATACATTATACATTTATTATACATTTATTATACATTTATTATACATTTATTATACATTTATTATACATTTATTATACATTTATTATACATTTATTATACATTTATTATACATTAATTATATTTAAAAATAATTATCATTATTGAAGATAATTATTTTAAGTATTTAAAAATAAAAATATTAAATAGTTTAAACAATATAAATAAAAAAATACAAATTAGTATAAAATGTGTGGATTATTATTATTATTTAAGAAATTTTATGATGTTAAAAAAATAAATGAATTAGAAATGGTGAAATATATTAAGTATAGAGGTCCTGATATGTTTAATATAAAGGAAATAAATGATATGATGATATATTTTTCTAGATTATCTATTATAATATCAAATGATGGTAAATTAAATTCAAATGATACAATTCCATTAGATGAAATTTTAAATGGTATACAACCAATATTTGATGATGATAATAATTTTATGTTATGTAATGGTGAAATTTATAATTTTAAACTTTTATTAACAAATTATTATATGTTAAATACAAAATATAATTCAGATATAGATGCACTTTTTAAAATAATAAATAAAATGTATTTTAAATTATCTGATTATAGTTATAATACTAATTTTGATAAAGCTATTACTGAAATTTTAAATACTATTGAAGGTGTATATGCTTTAATATATTACAGAAAAATAGAAAATACTATATATATAGCTAGAGATCCAATTGGTGTAAAACCAGTTTTTATAGGTTATGATAAAAATTATAATATAGTTGGTATATCATCATTAAAATCACCATTTTTAGAAATAAAAGAAATAGTTAAAATAGAAGCATTATTACCATCACATTTATTAATATTAAATTTATCAACTTATAAATACATAATTAAAAATTATATAGATAAAAAATTAAATGTAAATTTTAATATTACTAAAAATGAAAATTATTATTTATATGAAGAAACAGATTTTAAAAATTTAGAAAAAATATATCTAGAAACAAAAACAGATAATCACATAAATGCTAGACTTAGTCCACCAATCCATAGTTTAATTATGGAAGAATATAAAAACAGCATGTTATTTCCAATGCATAAAATGCCTACAATGCCTACAATGCCTACAATGCCTACAATGCCTACAAATAATATGGGTAATATGGGTAATATGGGTAATATGGGTAATATGGATAATGTGGATAATATGAGTAATGTGGATAATGTGGATAATATGGGTAATGTGGATAATGTGGATAATGTGGATAAAGTGAATACTGTGGATAAATATTATAAAAATGAATTAAGTTTAGTATATGCAAATTATAACATTCACGAATTAATTAGAATTACTTTAATAGATGCGGTGCGTAAAAGATTAATTCATTCATGTAGTCCAGTGGCAATATTATGTTCAGGAGGTATAGATTCTAGTATAATTTTAATAATTGCTTATAATATATGGGTAAATGAATTATTAAATAATAAAGATGATTTACATGTTTTTACAATGGAATATAAAAGTGAATCTAATAATACAGAATCTGTAGATTCTATGTATTCTAATTTATTAGTTAGAGGATTAGGTTTATCACATACAATTTATTCATTTGATATGAATGATGTAGAAGAATATTATGAAGATATATTAAAAACAGTAGAAACAAATGATTCTAAAACATTACGAGCTGCTATACCTCAATATTTATTAGCCAAAAAAATAAGTGAAAATACAAATTATAAAGTAATATTATCTGGAGAAGGTGCGGATGAATTATTTATGGGTTATAATTATTTTCATCATTTTGAAGATATAACTAATAATAATATTCATAATTTATATAATGAAGGAAATAATGAAAATAATCAAAATGTTGAATTACATAGAAAAAATAATATTACAAAAATATTAAATCATTTTAAAAGTAATTTATTAAAAATGGAAACAAAAAGATTAATAAGAAATATACATAAATATGATTTATTAAGAGCAGAAAGAGTAACCTCTAGATGGGGATTAGAATTACGCGTTCCTTACCTAGATTATAATTTTGTTAAATGTGTTATGGGTATAGATGTTTATGAAAATACATATAGTAAAAATATATTACGTAATTCTTTTAAATATGATATTTTAATTGTTTTAGGTATATTTAAAAGAGGTAAAGAAACATTTAGTGATGGTTGTGGTTGCTCTTATATACCTGATTTATTAAAATTTATAGCATCAAAATATTTTAACGAAAAAGAAAATAAAAGTGCAAATATAATTGAACATTATGAAAGTGAATATGTATTAAATAATTATAATGAATTATACAAAAATATTAATGTTCCAAATTATAAAGAAGATAGACTATTACCTAATTGGATTAATTCTAGAAATCATGGAATTGCATACACAGGAATGATGATTAGAAATAGAATTGATTTAGAAAACAAAAACAAAAGTGATAGTATACATAAAGCAAAATTAAATGCAAAATTAAAAAATATAGAATATAAAGATATTTTAATACAAACAATTAATTATACAAAAAAAAAAAAAAAAAAAAAT
>Ga0307982_1001587_pt1 | contig 18488 bp, 19 predicted proteins | sample OrgLakmetagen989_FD_201847 | JGI IMG/M metagenome (GOLD analysis project Ga0307982, IMG submission 201847) | Saline water microbial communities from Organic Lake, Antarctica - #989 | ecosystem: Environmental > Aquatic > Non-marine Saline and Alkaline > Saline | place: Antarctica: Organic Lake... | reverse complement strand
GTGCCGAAGAAATAGCGTATTGCTGGGCTTCGATATCAGCAAACGGAAATCCGTCGACTGCGAACTTTGCCACAACGTATGGCGGCGTAATCTGTAGAGTGTGCAATAATAAATAACAAATATAAAATACTTAAGTGGGGTTGTTTGTGTTGTTTTCTGCTCGTGTTGTCAGCACTTGGGTAGAGGTTTGTCTAAGGGTAGGTCTTTTGGTGACTTTTCTTGCCAATTGTTTCTTTCTGAAAGAATTGCACTTGAATACTAGGATCTGCATCATTGCTCCCCCCCCTGAATTCATGCATCATACATTAATGATGCACGATGTTCTTTACCAGGCCGCCAACCATAGCAAATGCGTGTTGAAGGCCCATCACAGCGGCGACCAGCAATGGCAATTTTTCCTGGACCCCGAAGAAGGGCATCTTCTGCTTCTCGGTGCTCAAAAATGGGATGTTGGGCATGCATAGACCCTTGTAATCGTCTGTTCATAGATATATGAGAAGGCGAAAGGCAGCGGCAGTGAGTCGCAGCTGTCCATCAAATTTGCCGTTTTTCGGCAAATATCATGATTACATCCCGCCCCCCAAACAATAAGAGATCCAATGATGTAGATGGCGTGCTCACGAAAAGTCAGCCAAGGATCCGATGCGTGAGAGCACGCGACAGGGTGTGGCTACTAGAGCTGAAACTCACATTCGCCAACAAGAAATGCCATGGCCATGATTCGCTCGGATGATCTGCCGGGTTGATGACTGGCCCAAATCTGAAATTTTCACGGTGTTGTGCGTACGACAAAACGAGTTTGGAGCCATGGTCGTTGCTTATTATTTGTTATGATTTGCATACATTCTGACATATATATGGAATCACCACAGTGAATGTGACAGGATAAAGAACATTTTCGATTACAAGATTCTGCATCCTTCCAAACCCGAATCTGACATCGATTTGCAGTTTGCCCTTTGCACTGGAAATGTAAATAGGGGGGGGCAGTTTTTTACTTCATATCGTCGGCATTGGGCTCGGGCTGTAACTGTAACTCGCGAGGACGTAAGTGGGTTCTCTGAAATTTAGAACTCGAACTCGAACTAATACAAACCCAAATGGCACAGAAGCCAATGCTGCGGGCAGAAGTGTACGCGCATGCGATGCGCGCAAGTCAAAAATCGTAAAAAGGAAGTGCGTAGAGGTTAGAGAAGGAAGTAAAGAACTTTCAGCCCTCTCCAAAGTTAAAACTGTTAATGGATTAATTCGGAACCAGACTTAGGTCTCTTCTGCGTCTGTTTCTGCATTGAAAAGAGCACGCCTTGCTCCTAGTCTAGTCTAGTCCAGTTAATACTCTCCCAATAACAAAGAAAAACAAGCACACAGTAGTCACAGAGGCACCAAAAGAAGTACATGTGCTGCTTTCGCGCTAGCAAATTTGCTCCAGAAGGCCAATTCAGGTTCCAGCTGGCGTCTTTCCTTGCTCCGTCGTATGTATTATGAGTATTTGAGTATGAGCGATGAGCGGCGTAGGATCTATATATCATATATGATCTATCTCTCATGGCCGATGGCCGCTGCTCTGCGAATGGCACTGATTTCACTTTAACGCAGCGTTCCTTGAATTCTATTCGAGCTCGAGCTCGGGAGTATGAACTTCGTGACGGGCCCTTGATGTCTGAAATTGGACGGTTACCAGTTAGACAAAGCAACTCATACTAGAAGGAAAGCTTTATCAGGCACACAGGCCAGGGTGGCAATGGAGTTGGTGCGAAGTGGCCCACTCACCCAAGCCCTGAAAATCTTGTAAAGTACAGGAGTTCTCGTCGACAGAGGAGGGGGCACAACGACGTCCCTCACCTCGATCAATCATCAATAAGGATATCGAACCTCAAGCGGATTTTGAGATCAATCGAAGTCATCCATCATGGAATCAAACATGGATGCCGCAGCTCGGTATTGCGCAGGTTCTGGGGCAGCCTTCTGAGCGGATGGTTTTGACTTCGTACTCAGCTGTTCGTTGGAAGATGGATTGAATTGGGACGTAGGCTTTGTTGGAGACGATGCTAATGGCACTGGTGGGACTGGCGTGGAAGACGTATTGACCGCGGTGGACGTCGAAGATAAAGGGGCTGGTGCAAACTCGCCGCGTAGTTCTCGGATTTCTTGCGCAATATCGGCAGCGCGCCCGAAGTCTTCCTCGGCTACTGCTGCTCGCTTTTCTTCTTCTAAAATTTCGATCTTGATCAAGTCGGTTGCGGAGATTGCAGCAGGTGAAGGGGACGAGACTGCGACGGCTGCGACAGGAGACGATGAAGCACTTTGCGAAGCAGCAGTAGAGGTAACAGAAGCAGCACTAGCAGTATAACTCGTAGAAGAAAGACTGCTCGCAGGGGTACTAACAGGGGAAGGCGTTGCTGTTGTTGAAGAAGCAGCGGCGCCCCCAGTTCCCTTGGTGCCAGCAGCAGTTTTTCCAGCTTTCGCAGCCTTCGCAGCCTTGGCTGCTTCGAGACGAGCGAGCACTGAGTTGCGCGTAGCCGCTGCTGCTGCAGGAGGCGGTGGGGTCGCTGCTGTTGCTGGGCGAGGTGTTGAAGCAGCTGGCGCCGTTGAAGAAGAAGAAGACTCGCGCTGCCGTGAAGACGCCTTCTCGTAAGAGGCGTTGTTGTCCTCGTCGCTCGGCGCCTCTTCTTCTTCTTCTAGCACCTGCTGCCATTGCCCGTTCCTTCGAGCGCCGTTGCTACTGCTCCTCCCACTCTTGTTGTTGTTAATGTCGCGGTTTTCATGAGAGGAAGGAGTGGCCGCGTCGAGATTGCCGTCTTCATCTTCGTCACTGCTTTCGCTTCGACCTTCTTCGTAGTCATCGTCCATACCGCGTGCGGGTGCGCCCACGGCAGAGTAAGACATGTTACCCATCCATCGCTCAAGCTTGGTGCCTGTGAGAAAAGAGAAAGAAAATGAAGCTTTCGATGCACAATTAAAACGTTGAGCGAAAGTCAATGCAGTGCTAATCTTCTAAAAGTCAAGGAAATAATCATAAAAGTTCAGTTCGAATGTTTCCAACAATAGACGCGTACGAACCGCGAATAAGACTGGTCGCATAAAACAGCACGTAGCCGCCGCGGTTGACGGTTTCTTGCAGCACTTGCTCTGGGTCTTTCCCGCTCGTTTCAATCAACAGCACCGTGGTCAAAAACAGCAACATGGCGCCTGCCGACACCGAATACAGCAAGAGCGCGCCCCCCAAGGCACTGTTGGCGCCCACCGCATTGCCCGATTTCGCAGCCCCAAACGCCACCAGCGTCCAGGGCCCGTAAATCACCGTCACGGTGAGCAAGGCGGCTAAAGCCCGCGCGCGCGCATGCGCTGGCGTGGACTCGCACACCAGCAGTGGCAAGAGCGCGCCTACCAGGGTGAACCACCCCCCTGCGGCTGCAGCTGCTCCCAGGGCGCCTGGCACGCCAAGCAGCCACCTGCACAAGAAGCAAAATGCACCGTGTGCCACACAAGCACAAACAAAGCGTGCGATGAAACAGAAGAGGAGGATACGGTCTCGTGGTATTGTTAACGATCGGTGCAAATATTAGCGCAATTCGAATGGTAGACTACTTTTAAGTTCAAGATGGTTGAGAAGGCTGCACGCCAAGTCAACAATGCAAGTCTAAAGTTATTCATAAGACCTAAATGTGGCAAGTGCAACATTTCGAAGTATCCACCCATCAAAGACATGTGTGTACGTCTAATATGCGATACCTGAGCACGTAACCGGGGCCGTGCCACGGCAATTGCGCAAAGAACACCAGCAAGAGCGCCAGCAGCAGGCTGCCGCCCACCACTAGGCCCGCGCTGAGCACCGCCAGAGGCCTTCTCCCCACTTGTCGGTCGTCGCTCACGGCCCAGGCCACGCCACTTGCACAGGCCAGGGGAGCGATGGTCAAAATAGTTTCGGCCACCGCGGGCGACAGCAGGCAGGGCTCGAGCACTTTGGGCCCCCAATAAATGATTTGCAAGCCGCCCGCCCCAAGGGAAGCGGTGCATATCGACGACAAGAGCGTGAGCACCGGCCTCCACCGCTGCAAGCCCAACCAGGTGCGCACGACAGCCGCCCGCACGTCCCACGCCGCGCTGTAGACCCCCCGGCAGATGCACCCACTGGTGTCGCCCCACGCTGCTTCGTAAGCTGGCCGGGTTGCGGCGGACCCGTCTCCTGCCGCTATTGCAGAGGAGGAATTGAGCGGGTCTGCAGCGCCAGCATCTCCACCGTGGCTGCTCCGAGCATCGAACCCGGTGTTGCTGCCGTCTCTAGAGCCCACCCCAAGGGGAACTCCACTCGCTAGCTCGTCTTTGTTCAGCGCGTGCAGCTCCGCGCGGATCACTGCTACGGCGGCCGAGGACCGCGCAGCCCCGTGGAGCTTGCGGAGGGCTTCTCGGGCCGCGCTGTGCTGGCGGCGAGACGCCAGCCACCTCGGGGACTCGGGCAAACGGCACAAGCAAACCAGCTGGGCCAGTGCCAAAAGCAAGTGGGGCCCCCCACCGACCACGCGCCACCCGTGGTTGGCCATGGCGCTGCTGCCCCCGCGGGCGAGAGCGCGCACCCCCACCCAGGCCGCCGCTGCTGCGCAACCCCAGCACGCAGGGGCCGCGCCCCGGCGGTGCACGGGCGACAGCTCGAAGGTGTAGCTCAAGCTCGCGCACGCACTCAGCATCGCCACCGCCGCGGCCGCTGCGCGCGCACACACTACAGCGCCCAGGCTCGTAGCAGCCGCCGCCACGAGCGCCGTGGGCAACAGCGCCATCGCCTGCAGCACCAGGGCAAACTTGCGACCGTACAAGTCCGCCACGGTGCCGCCAGCGAAGGCGCCAAACGTGCCGCCGACGATGCTGGCTGTGACTAAGCCGCTGTGAGCGAGCGGACCCAAGCCGAAGTGAGCCGCGACTTCAGCGGACGTAAACATACCATTGGCGGCTTCTAGCCCGCACACAAGGCCACTCAGCACAGCTACTAGCAAGATCTTCACCATGGGCCTCGCGAAAAAGACCGCGAAGCTCGATGGGCACAGGCAAGCTTCGTCCTAGTGCGTTTGGAGCGCAGAGTTCAAGCGAGGTAGTTAGGCAAAATTAAAGAAAACAATTAGATATCTCAAATATGAAAAAGAGACACATAAATTATTTGCCCAAACAGACATGTATAGTGCTTTCGTTGGTGTAGAGGGCACTCTTGTTGCTCTGTTGAATACCTGAGCTGCCCGTTGCGCGGCGAGTGCATCTTCAGCTGCCATCTCTGACTCCGTTTCACTCCCACCGCTAGCACAAAGTGAGGCAAAGCAACATCGTTCAGGAAGTAAATCGTATGAATGAGAGAGGACAGACTGGGGCGCAGTGCCCAGCTTACGACCACTAGGGAAGGAAAATGCCGCCGGCATTTGTACACAAGGCTGTGGGAAACTGAACCTCACCTGTCATCCGAATCAACATGCCGTTGGCCACCCATCCGACTCCCTTTCCGCCAGCTATTCTTTCCGTTTTTGCTGCGACGGCTAGATGCGCCGCCAGTACTAGGAGCAGCAGCTGCGTCCTCGTCATTCTCATCATCGATAGCACCATCGATACGCCGAAGCAAATCGCTATAATAATCACTATCAGGAGAGCGATGGTTAGGCTGCTCTTCATCCTCGGCGGTAATCATTGAGGATGTAGCGATGGTACTGCAGTGCTGTTACTGAGGCCTGCTAGGCACGAACTGTTAATACTTCTCTAACAGTATGCGTTGCGAGCTACGACGCTATGAGCTCATGAACAACTGACCAAAATCGAAGCCAAAAGCCAAATTTTTTTTTTGAGGAGCGCGTCTTTCGAGACAGACGACGACTGCTCGAGATCGTTGATCGTTAGTTTCCTGAACAGATTTTCAAACCAAAGCTACAAGTAACGAAAGTGGAGTCGCAAATAATGTTAGGCATGGACCGCCGAGCCCGGGCTTGGGTCTTGATATTATTGGTGTGCGCATGCCTAGGAAGCGAGCAAGTCTTGCTGCTTTCAGAGCCGGGGAGCGGCGCTCACTCGTTTGCTGCTTCGCTGGCTTCAGAGGCTCGGGATTTGAGAGGACACGACTTCGTGATTGCCTGGGGTGCGTAGGACAAAGGCTACAACTAATGCCGCCTTGTTCTAGTATCCTTCGTTTGACCAAGATATTAAGACCGCTATGACGTCGCGATTTTAGGCCTATTCGCAAGTCTAATGGTTCCTTGCGGTTAAGTATCTTCAGCACAGTATCCTAGGGTACAGTAATTCCCCCAAACCGTTGTTGTTGTTCCGGCAGATCCTTGTGCAGTAGCTCGCCGCAAACGCGCTGCCTCAGCATCAGCTGATGGTACAGCCGCTTCAGTTGCTCCGTTTACTGCCCGCCAGTGCTCAGATCTTGTGCAGGTGCGACTATATTGTGTGCTATGGAGTCGCAGGAATCAAGAGAAATATGTGCTTCGTGAATTGATGAACATCTAAACTTTGCCAAAGTCCAATCCTTATCTTTTCCACACGTGTGCTCTTGTTGATCCAGCGCCTATTAGAGTGCAGCGTGAGTGCTGCTGACATGGAAGTAGTGGCAACAGCGACCCGTCTCGCGGCCTTCGACCCCAAACAAGCAGCCCTCGCGTCGGAGCTCGCCAGTCTCCTAGCAGGTGGCAGCAGCAGCGGCGGCGGCTCTGCTGTCGCGGGCGCGGAGGCGGCGCGGGCCCACCACGCTGCGGCGTGCCAAGCAGCGGACGTGCGGATGGTGAAAGAAGGGCGCTACCTGAGCGGGTCTTTGCTGCAGCGGCCCGCCACGCTCGTGCTCCACTTCCTCCGCGATCCCAGAGACTTGGTGCTTTTGCGGCTCAGAGCATCATCTGCTTCAGCCCCCGGTGGTGGCGGTAGTCGAGGAGTTGGTCGTGATGTGCCGCCTCCAGCGGTGCCCCGTCGCGCTGCTTTGCGAGGGTCTAGTAGCAGCAGCAGTAGCGGCAGGCACAGCGGAAGTTATGGAACGGCTCGCGTCAATATGCACAGTAGTAGTGTAGGTGGCGAAAGCAACGGCGCAGCAATTGCGCCGAGAAAGCTGTCAGCGCCCTTAATTTCCCGGACATCAAGCAGTGAGGTGCTGCCGATGGTGGATACACAGAACTCCAAAAGTAACGCCGTCAGACCGACGGCTTTGCAGTCAGAGCAAGGAAGTGCTAGACAAGCAAGAGAGACGGGAGATGCAGCAGAAAGAAGAGGGCTAGAGAGTGCAGAAAGATCTGACGCAGCAGGTAAGCAATCCAAAGCACAGCCGGCAGAAAGAGCGAGGGGTAGTGGATCCTTGAAGCCACCTCGAGGGAATCAAGGTTCACCCTCACGTGGTGCTCCTCATGCTCCGCCAACTGCCATGGCGTGGCAACAGTATTTCCCGCAGCCGCCGGTGGCCGCAACTCAAGGTGATGGTGGTAGCAGTAGTAGCCAGTATTCCGTGGCAGCAGTGGCCGCGGCTGCGCCCGTGATCGAAGGTTCTACCGGCGTAGGTGGCACAGCTGGTGATCACCCTATTTCGGAAGCATTCAGCGGTGTCATTGGCAGTGCACCCCAACGGCAACAACGACGAAAGTTGCAGAGTTTCTGGTCCTCATCATCTTCACCGCCTTTGTCTGGCAAAACCACAAAGGACCAAGCAGCACACGCATCAGGGCCTGAGACGAACACAGCGGCGGCGCCAATACTGTGGTCCAGGCTGTTGCAGCCGCAGCCCGTGCAGGCCCCTGAACCAGGGTTGCCTACTCCACCCGCCCACGCCACTATCAGTATTAGCGGCGGCGCAAGTGGGATCTCTGGTGTTGGCGCGTCCTCTTCTCAGGGCTCTTCCGCATCATCGTCGTCTTCCGATCTGGCAGCAGTGACCCGGCACGCGCGAGCAGTGTGCACGCAACAGCGGCTCACCTTACAGGGCTTGGCTTCTCTTTACCATGAAAGCAAAGAGCACCGCCCTGCCTGGCTTGACCGAAAGTAAATAATTACCTATCCATGATGGAGTCGTGGAGTAGGAAGAAATAAGTGAAGGAGGGATTAGGGAGAAAACAAATACTTTTTATTTATTCGTTCAATGGTCTCTTTTTATCATTTGTCTCACGCTCCCTACCGAATCATACTTCCTGCACGCTTGTATGCGCTAACAAATTGCATACAGGTACCATGCAGTGTTTGCAGAAGAGTTGAGCCGAGAGCCCGAGCGAACCATGGCCTTATCTTTGGCTTGGCTACATGGGAGATGGGGCAAAAAGCGCTCCTCGGCGACCGCTAACGGTTTTAGCCACAAGGGTGCACCCCGGAAAAGCAGCAATGACACCAGTAGTAGCAGTATTGCTGAAAATGAGCGCCCGAGTAGCGTCGCCAGTAGCCAAGACGGAAGCACTTATCAAAGCAGTGGTGGGAGCAGCACGTCAAATGGCATGTCAGGACGAGCCAAGAGGCGTGCCAAGCGTGAGAGCGGCGCTGCGTCAGGCCTACCGCCGTTAGCTGAACTCTCTGGCATGACTGTAACCCGAAGAGCAGTCAACCGTTCCTCCACCACAGCAGATGCTTCTTCTTGGGATAATAGAAGGCGCCGGCTGTCGTTTTCTGCGCAGGAACAGCAGCGGCGCTTGGATACAGCGGGTTTCGTGTTATCGTCGTCATCATCAAGATCAAAGACGGGATCAGCGAAGGCTGGAGTTGGGCGGACATCAGGTGCTGGTTTTGATGCAGTAGACTGGCGCTGGGGCTTAAATCCGCTGCAGCTCTCTGCGGTAATGCGAGAATGCAGCGGGGTGATCGCGAGCTTGCGCTACCCTCGTCACCGCTGGGAAACTGCGGCGCCCAACGCCGTGAACCAGCCTTCTCTAGGCCCACAAAACGACTGGCTGGGCACTGGCAGCAGCAGTAGCGGCAGCAGTACTGGGAGTGGCAGCAGTGGAAGAGATGCTCCGAGGGAGCCTATGCGGCGGCACAAGCAATACCCGGCCGCTGCCTTAGCTGCCTACAGCGACGACCGCTGCGGTGCTTTTTGGTTGCCGATTCATGGTTTAGGCAGCACTGGCAGTGGGAGCACCAGCAGCTCTCCTTGCGGGGAAATCAACCCAGGAGGCAAGACTCAGCCGCCTCTGACGCTGGCGGTGTGCGGAGCCAAGTTGAAGGAAGCGGGCGAGAAATGCCACGCAGCCACCTTCATGGCGGCTACACCCGAGCGGGCGAGTGGGCGGTGAGATCAACACTACTTATTTGTTGATTGCTGCTGCGTCTTAATTTTTCCTTTTGTGGTAAGCATTTTCATGACGAGCACACAGTCAATTGTTTTTTCTTGCCTGCCTAGTCTCAGATTATTCCCCGTAACGAAGCCCATCTTAAATCCGTCGCTTTTTGATGTGACTCTTACTTCGCCTCTGTAGGTGCATACTCCACGACCGTGCCTCGCCTACTTTTGCCGTGAAGCCGATGCGTGGTGCTACCCATCTAGTGCGTTCTCATGCCTCCATTGATCCTTGCCAGAGCATCAAAGCTTCATCGTCCACCGATTTCTCTTCTTCTTCCCTTCCATCTGAAGGCGGCAGCGGAGGCCACCATGTATGGGGTACAAGCAGTGGCAGTGCTAGTGAGTCGAAAGCAGGCGCGATTCTTGACCATTTGCGCCGTTTTGGCTTTGGGAATACTACTGTACCTTTGAGCAGTCTTGGCACCACCACCAGCGGCACTGGAAGCAGCGGCAGTGCTGGAACCAGTACCAGTAGCACGAGCAACGAACGGTTCTTTTTCTTGGCCGTGACCGAGGATGCCGAGAGCCGTGCGCGGTACCCTGGATTGGATGCCACCCGTGAAATGGCCGAGTGCTACGCGAAAGAGTCCGGCGGCATTCAGGTGTGCCCTCACGACTGATGCTCTTGTTATGTGTAATACGATCTCCTTGAGTTTTCCATTTGCGCATCACTTCCGGTTGCTTCTGTTGAGATGTTCCTGTAATTGGCATTGCACCCAACAACAACATCAGCAGCTTTCCCTGTTCCCCCCTTCATACCACTACGTAGGCGTGGGACGAGGAAAGCCGGCCGGACTTCGCGCAGAACATGGCGCACGTGTGGGCGTTCGAATCTCTGCGCCACTCCCCCCTGCGCACCTACGACGTGAAGCGGGCGTCGCTGGTCGTGCTGCCCCTCGAGACCGCTCTCAGTTCCAAATTGGCCAAACCTTGTGGTGGTCTAGCCACTCACGCGCAGCGCCTCCAGCGGTTGACGACTAGCGTCGAGCGCTGGCTCATAGACCATAACCCGTCAATGGTGTCAACGCAAGCGCAAGGCACTTCGAACGCGCGCGATACTACTAGTAGCAGCAGTAATTCCTGGGGTAGCTGGGGTGGCAGAGGCAGCGCTAGTTCAGGCCGCCGACTGTTATCAAACAGCAAAAAGAAGAACATTAAGAAGTCCGAAAGCAATAAAGGTGGAGGCAGCAGCAGCAGTGGCAGCACTAGCGGTGGTAGGAGCACCAGTGGAAACGGTGCCCTCGATTACCGCGGGCCACCAGTGATGGTGTTCGGTACTTATTGGGCGACTTTCCGCGACTGGGGTGGCCGAGCGATGCGGAAGCATGAAATGGAGCCTACGAGCAGCAGCAGCACTTCAGAGAGTAGCGGAACTTCCGAGGGAATCAACGCAACCACTTTCACAAGCACCAGGCGGCAATTGTTGCAGCAGCGCCACTTCCTAGCCAGCTCAGGCAGCAGCGGGAGCTGGAACAGTGATGCATCCAGTGAAGATGCTACTGCCCCAAAGCAGCGCAAAGCCCCAACCCTGTGGCAACTGTTGGCGTCGCACGGGATTTTGGTCACCATTGACGAGTACTTCTCGCACGATTGGGGCAAAGTGCTGGTGGCGCCGTACTTGGCGCATTCGGACGTCACCAAGCAGCTCCTGGCAGGATCTGATCTAAGGGATGCAGCAACTGCAAAGGCGAATGGAGCAGGAGGAGCAGCTGGAGGTTTCTTGGCCACAAAAGCCGCCAACGGAGCCGAGTACAGGGACGGGCGCACTTTACAGCTGTACTTTCGAGGCGGCGTCGACCACGGCTCGATGTGCAAACGGCGCCGGCCTGTCGCTACTTCTTCCTTCACTTCCGAGGACTTTTCTTCTAGAGATGGGTCAGGTGGCAGCAATAGCAACAGTCGAGATGCAGGAGGAGGAGGAGGAGGAGGAGGCGCGCAGAGGTCGCGAAAGCGCACTGCAGCGGAGCTTCGAGACGCGGCCAATCGGGGGCCCGATGCCACTACTACCTGGCTGCGCGAAGCGGCGGTGCAGTTCTTCGCGAATGCGCCTCCAGGGGTGCAGTTTGACGGAGGGGGCGACCGGGCGAAGGTGTACACCCGGAGAAGGCGCTTGGACGCACCTACTATGAGCACTGCAACAGCACAGCAGCCACCGCAGCAGCACGAACGACTACAACAGCAATTGTCGCGGCGTTTTAGTGAGTTTCAACAACAAGGCAGCTCGAATGATGCCATAGCTGACTTGTCAATTGTCACTATCTGGCAACAGCAGCAGCAACGGCTGCTACAACAACACCACCACCAACGGCGGCGGCTAGCCTCTTCTCACCCAGCCGCGCACCCGCCAGCGAGTTACGCGCGCGCCGAGTATGTGGCCGCGCTCCTAAATTCACGGTTCTGCTTGCATTTACAGGGAGATACCACCACTTCGAGACGGCTCTTTGACGCCATTGCTGCGGGCTGCATCCCCGTCATCATTGCCGATGGTGTCAATCTTCCGTTTAGCTCTCAGGTTCGAAAGGGTATCGCACTGAGGATGTTCATGGCATAGCGATATAACGGCAGTGCCTTATATGCTTTCTTCACGATGTGATTATATTTTTGTCTGTGTAGCTTCACTTACTTTCTTTTGTCTACCTTTTTTTTGCCCTCCTTCTCTCGATTTTTTTTCACCAGTTGGACTGGGCCAAGTTCAGTTTGCAAGTGCCTGAGGCCGAAGTGCTCGCGGGCCATTCTCCCACTTTGGACACGGTGATGCGCCGCATGCACACTCCCAACGAAGTGGCTGCCATGCAGCACGCGCTGGCTCACGCTCGCCACGACCTCTTGTATGGCGCAGGCAGCCCTTACAATGCCCAAGCAACAGCTACAGCAGCAGGCACTGTCGCTCAACCACTACTTCCACCTCTTTCCGGCGGTGGTGCTGCTACAAGGCAAAGCATCAAAAGCCCTTATTCTTCTCCTTCCTTCGCGTCGCGTGTGATGGACCATTTGCTGCAAGAAGCATTTGAGCTCGCCAGCTTACCAAAAGGCACTCGTTATCGGCGCTTCAAGCCTGCATTCTTGAAATGCCTGGATCTCTCCCTCGCGAATACTTGAGATATTCCATTATGCAATTAATTGAGATGAGGCGCCGAGCGCTGTGAATTGCGTGAAACGAACGGGGATTTTCGTCGATTTCCTTGTCAAGTAAAAGTCAAATTCCCGTGTTGTCATTTGTCATTCTGAAGTCTGAAGGCTACAGTACCTGCTTTATTAGCGCACTTATCAAAATCAATATGGGGTTGATATTTATATACGGCAATGGCGACACAATTTGAGACAGCAAGGAATGATTTCGCGACGATTTTATTCATCTCTGGGTTAGGAATTCCGCGGAAATCACGCGGAAATCACGCGGAAAGTGAATTTTCAACGATACTGAAGTGAATCACGTCCGCACTTTAAAATGCCCTAGAAGTACATTTGGCGCGTGAATCACGCGTAAATCACGCGTAAATCACGCGAAAAGGAAATTTACAGCCTCAACGCTTGATTCACGCGTGGACGTGAAACGCAACCTTGATTCATCTTCGATCCAATAAAATTCAGCATGCATATCTATAGAGCTAGCTATATCCTCACATCGAGTATACAAATGGAAATTTGTATGTTATTGATACCATAATTATTATTTATTGGAGGTTTCTCCGCACGACTGTTATCATACCAAGTATCGGAGTATCTGGAAGTGCCCCTTAAATGGTAATTTAGTAGTGCCGGCCTAGTTTTCTAAGCAGCGAATATAAATAACTTAAACGCACCTTACTTCCCTTTTACTTCCACGCTCCTTCTATTCCGCGCCCGTAGCAGTCATCCGCGGACATGGCTACGCTCGCTGACTTGGGTTTGAAGATACCTCCCTTGCGATCTGCGTCGCACCACCGCAGCTTGGTGTAGATGTCCGCCACCCACGAAGGTGCACCAAAGGGCGACGACGACGACCCACCTTGCAAATAGTGCGGTGAAAGACCGTCCAGCACGGGCATGCGAAGCAGCAACAAAGGGGCGGATTGCACGGTGGAACCGTCGAGAAGCAACGGCCACAAGCCAGAGCCTAAGCAAGCACGTCGAGGCACGCGATGAAAGCGCCAACCAGAAGGTCCCACATTCGCATCTCGTGTACGCAACACGGTCCTATCTGCGACTTCTGCTACTCCTTTGCCTGATCCAGAGGCTGCGCCAACAGTAGCAGCCGCCGCGGCTGCGGTGCGCTCAGGGTCTGAAGAGGATTGAGCAACTGCAATGGCCCCATCTAACAAGGCCACTCGCACCACGTCCCACGGGCCGTCGCCCCATCCAAAGAGGCCACCCTTGCCCCATACACTACTTTGAGCAGCGGCAGCCAGAGGAAGAGAATTAGAAGAAGTAACCGTGGTGCTGTTTGCTCGCTCTGCAGCATAGCCCAGAGCAGTGGTAAGAGGTGCATCAGCAGCCGCACTAGCAGCACGCATGGCTCTGCGGCGCGCGAGGGCTTGGCGACGGTGGCCGAGAGTGCGCAGGAAGTTGGTTTCACGCCACTCGACGCCCAGTTCTTCGACCTGAAGGCACGAGAACACAGGTTAAGGGGATTAAATGGAGAGTGTAACACATAATCACGAAGTATTTCTATGAAGGAATCAACTTCGAAATGCTTGAAGAATTGAGAGTAGACTGAGCTGACTTCTACAGCTCTTTCGTTGACTTCTTGAACTTACAGAAATAGAGGGAAAAAAAAAATGAGAGCATGCGCGCACCGATTTGAGGTCCAAGTGGTTCCAAGCGTACACGTAAAACGCGTCGTGAAACACCGCGGGCAAAATCAGTATCCTCCCTGTAGCCTTGGCCACGGCCACCATGACCGCTAACATCGCCCGCAGGTAGGTCGGGTGGTGGTTCACGTCGCGGTTGTTCATCGAGAGCGCGTGGCTGTCGAGCGCCAGGTAGCGCCGATAAGTCTGCTGCTGCTGCTGCTGCTGACTTTGCTGTTGCCGTGGTGGCAGCAGCGACTCTCTTCCACTTCCCATCGTTTCCGCGCCTGCCTTATAAACGTCCGTCTCCTCTTTCTCTTCTCCTTCTTCATCGTCGTCTTGTTCAAAAATACCGTCTTCGTGGTAGTAGCCGTCAGCGCCCGTCCAAGCACCTAGCTCCTTGGCGACGAGTGCTTTGCCGTGCGGCACCGTTAACGGGCTTTAAAAAAAATACAACGAACGAAATAGCAAGAAGGGAAGACAAAATGGATGCTAATCCCGATGAAACTGCAAACCAATAATTTAGTCATCGCAATCACGAGTATTCATCGCCCAGTTTCTTGATGTATATACTTTAATTTAGAGTACCGGTTCGAAAGGACGTGCACCGCTAGCGTTTCCGGCATGCGCCAGGGCTTCACGTGGGAGGCGACAAAGAGGGGCGGAATGAGCCCGAAGACCCCACCCCACATGTCCTCGTCGTCAGCGGGGTGCCGGCACAAATTGATGAACACCTGCATGGAAAGGATTGGGGAAGCGCAACCAAAAAGAGATGAGTTGAGATGCAAAAGAAGAGCGAGAAAAGGTGCAGACCGAAGAAGAAGAAGCGCCATTCTCACTGTCGGATCTAACACTATCTCCGACACGACTGCCATCGCAACGTGTGCTGCTTTGAAAAAAAAATAAACTCACCCGTTGGTCTTTCAGCGAAGGATCGGCAGCCAATTTGGACAGCAAGCGCGCAAAGAACGACGCGGTCTTGGGGTTGCCCTGGACGCTGAAAAAGCCAATGTTCAAGCTGAACGGCACGTCCTGGTGGGTGGACACCAGCAAGTCGGCGACTAAATTCGGGGCCGCCACCGCAGCCCCGGACTTGGACCCTGACCCCACCCCGTGCCGCGCGTGCAAGCCCCGGTCGACCAGGGTCAACGGCGGCAACCCACCCAGCTGGCCTCGGTGCAGCCGCAAGCCCAGTTTCTCGCGCGCGGCGTAGCTCGAGGGGTAGTGCAGCGCAAAGAGGGAGTGCCCGAGGGGCGCCACTAGCCAGACGTCCATTTCGAAGAACACGAAGTCGGTGCCGCGCTGAGCCAATTGCCACGCGGTCCAAAACTTGCCGTGCTCCACCTTCTCGCATATGCATGACCCCAGAAGAGATTTAAGTGTTGGCTTCATAAAGGTTCATTCAAATGTGCATTTTGACGTATAAATGGAAAGTAAAGAGGTCAACAAAATATCGTTGAATATATCTTCTTTACCCGAGCTTTAGTGTTGGCTTCTGAATTGCTGGAGCCAGGAATCAAGGCAGCACGAAACGCCGCAGTACTATTCCTACCGCTAGTGCTTTGAGTGCGGGTAGTTGCTGGCTGGTTGTGTTCCGCCGCGGTGCGGCAGCCCGCAGCTAGGCATTGCGCGTCCAAGCACGCAAAAAGAAGCACCGGAAGGCCAAAGCGCTTTGCCATGACGCCAACCTGTTCCAATGGAAATACATGTCGCAAGATTGAGAGTATTGCATGAGAAATAAAGACACAAAATTTCTGCTTATTATCGCTCTTGACTTTGAGCCTAAAGTTTTTTTCGTCCTTTCTTGTCTTCTCTGCCATCTTTATCTGGATAGCTCGACCTCAGAGATTTGGTGGGCGTAGTTTTTGTCTGCCATGGTAAAGGCGGCACGGTGGTTGCCTGGAAAGCTGGCCGCATCCGAAGCCAATCCTGCGAGCGCAGCATCGTAAGCAGCGGACATGTCGGAGGCACCATGCTTCGAGCCAGCAGCACACGCCCATTGCCCCAAGTTTAAGACTTTTGCGTCCGCTTCAGTGACGCTGGCTGTAGCAGGAGTAGAAGATGATAATAAAGAAGCTGCACTGCTCGCAGAGCTGACATCGTTACGCAAAGAAGCTATCAAAGTAGCATCAATTTCACGTTGTCGACTCTTGGCAGCAGCTTCTACTTTCGTTTGTGGTATGATTGTATCTAGGTCAAGGTCTCCAAAATCGGGGTATTCCGCATAGGCGCCTTGAGACGCAAAACAGTCTGGCAGTGCTGTCACGCTGCAGTCTAACTGTCGGTGCCATGAGGGCTTCGTCAGCAATACAGGGTAAACACTCGACGAAGGTAAAGTGAATGCAGTGTCAGCATTGCTAGCAATACTCAAGGTGGCTGAGTGAGCAGCCTTGACAACGTCAGATAAAATGTGCGATGGTTTCGAGACTGAGTCGACTGGATCCGAATCCGATACAACTTGAAAGAATCCACCTAGCACAGGGCGATCAGCGTCAGCAGATTGAATGCTTGGCGCCTCAGGATTGCTGATCGGGGTGGTCAAGGCCGCATGTGGTGAATGGAAGGCTTGGGACTGCGCAATGTCGAGAGTTGAGTGCTGATGCAGGAACCACTGGTGAGAGGTCAAGCACCCCGCAATAAAACAACCGCAGTACTTGAGCCATTCAGCGCGAGAACTCTTCATGAAATTTTGCTAATTACTAGCCAATGCCACAACACAGTGTAATGCGTACACGCTGAACTAACGTTGGGATCGAGCAATATCACGGCTCTTGGTTGAAACGTATCATGATAACCTTTAAGTGTTGCAAATCCGACAGCCCCAAGTAGGCCTCATGCAACTCGAACGGCCAGCTTAAAGCTATTCATCCCTCTAGAAACCTTACTTTATCATAACTACAGATAACGACTTAGAGAATCAATAGCAGTGCTGCATTCTGCATTCCTCACCATTTTGACCAATGAACCTCATGGTCGGATGATCATCATCGTCATGAAGGCTTTGTTTCGAATCCCCAATATAGTACTCATTGAAAATCGAGCCGAGAGCTGCAAAGCATCGCGAACTGCTGGGAACTCGTTTACCTCGAGCCCCAGAGCCCCACCTAACTAACCTGATCAACGAAGGCAAGAAGGCAAGAAGGCACCACCTTCAACAGCTTAAAGCGCGCCAGTCATTGTGGACTAAGAATTGCATAAACACATTCATATCCTAGAATGGAAGACGCCGCTGCGCGACGCGAGCGATTAAAGAAGGTATTTATATTCATATTGTATTTCCCTCATTAAGCTTATGCTTGGGAAACCTCTTTGCGTTTTATGATCCACTATTCCTAATCTGACAACTTTGATGCGATCAGATTTCAGCTGGAGCCTCGCTCAAATTCAGGAACTACAAACCTCAAGTCAGTCGTCCTTTAAACTCCTCCTGCCTCATGTTCCGCCGAGGATAGCTCTGAATATACTAAGCGATGTTTCCATCCTTGTTTTTCAGGACACTGAATTGAAGACAAAAGAAGTAGCACTAGCGTTGCCGCAACCGATTCTGGATGAAGGTTAGACGAGCAAGTTGAGTTAGTTTTGTTGATGCTTGCTTGTCTTGTGAGTATTTCTTCTCCTGATGTGTCGTGTCCTCGTAGTTGCCAAGAAAAAGCCTGAGGGGCGCAACGAACTCGACGGAGCTCCAGCGGCAAAGAAGGCAAAGACAGACGAACAGGAGTCGGCCATTCAAAAAGAGCTCCGGCAACATAATGTAAGATACTATTCCAACGACTTGAAGCATACTGGTGATAGCGCGCGCGTATTCAAGCTAAATCGCTCAGATATTCTAACGACATATGCCCTCTCCCTTTTGGTATATAGGACGAGCACGGAGGTGCAGAAATGCTCAATATCGCTCCAAGGAAGCCGAATTGGGACTTGAAACGGGATGTTGCCAAAAAGGTTAGTGAAAACTTCTATTCAGCGTCTTGAGCTATGTTACAGAGCCCTTCAAAACCTTTGTTCAATCATTTTCGGAAATTTCTCGTGACTTTTTCTTTTGCTGCACTGTGCGTGGTAGATGGAAAAGCTGACAAGGCGCACACAATTGGCTATAGTAGAGCTAATTAAGGAAAGAATCGAGAAAGAAGCAGCTGAGGCTAGTGATGATGAAGAGGAGTGAATTGTCCACCACTCAAGGGACGGCTATGACACTGGGGCATTTGGTGTTGTTTCGGGCCGAGATGAGGAGCGCATAGGCACGGTTGAGGAGATGCGGAGTGGCGAGGCCACGTCCATGCGCTTGCCCAACTGCGGATATTTGTAATTGGAGAAATTTAAGAATTGGGCTTGTGTGCCGTTATTATTCTTGAATTGACCTGGGCTTTAATACCCTGCTTGGCTCTTCGATGTCGCTATGGGCATTTAATGTTCATGTATGAGGCATGTGCCCTGTAATGAGAACGTAC
>Ga0307982_1001586_pt1 | contig 18489 bp, 19 predicted proteins | sample OrgLakmetagen989_FD_201847 | JGI IMG/M metagenome (GOLD analysis project Ga0307982, IMG submission 201847) | Saline water microbial communities from Organic Lake, Antarctica - #989 | ecosystem: Environmental > Aquatic > Non-marine Saline and Alkaline > Saline | place: Antarctica: Organic Lake... | reverse complement strand
AAGGAACAAGCAGGACAAGGGGCCCCCTGGATTTGAATACGGAACACCACCCTCTAGTCTAGTTAGTTGAATTCGCCCGCCAAATCGATTTTGAGAGTTCGTGCTGATTGGTGCCTCGGTTTTTTTTTAAAGATGCAGTTCAAACAGTAGTACAGTAGTTAGTTCTGAAATCTGAAATACCGACCTAGCGTCCCAGCCTCTCAACCTGGGCTTCTCAATTAGCCCACCCCTCCATCGGGGTGTCAGCACTCCCCTCCACTTCGCCCTGCGACACTAGAGTTGCCCGCCGCGAAGAAGCCGATTCCTTCGTCGAGGTTCAATGCGCTGAAGATGGGATCTCCTTCCGCCGCCGCCGCTGCCGCACGCGCCCCCGTCGTCGTTGGAAGCGCCACAGCCGCAGCCGAACGTGCTCTCTGGCTCTTAAACTTGGCCAGCACCGAGCTCCGCTCCTTGTGGATGGCCAGCACCACCTCATGCGCCTGCGTGTGCCTCTCCTGGTCGAACAGCGAGAGCTCGCCTGAGATGTCCGCCGTCGATCCTGGCGTCGTGAGCTTTGCCATGGCTGAGCTGATCGCCTCGGTCACGTCCAGGTGGGCGTGCGCACTCCTAAAATGAGAGGCGACATTGTACCTGAAGAACACGGTCGATAGCCCCTTGCATGGGGACTCCTGGCAGAGCACGGGCACGTTCGTGCACGGCGTTTTCGTCGACGAGGAGAGGGACGACTTGTAGTTGTGATTGCTGTCGAAGCATGGGCACGAGCACCCGCTGATCTTGGCGTTGGTTTGCTTGTCGGACTTGATCACGACCTTGCATCGGTCGCCCTCGAGCGCCACGCCGCAGTATCCGCAGAACTCCGACGGAGCGGTGCCAAAGTCGCCGTTGAGGAAGTGCCCTCCATTGTGGGTGCGGAAGTCGCCGAACATGCTAAGAACGGTGCCACAATCACCACGCAAGCAACGGAAAGTCGTCTTTGGCGCTGCGTCGACGCCGACGCCCGTTGAACCCTCGATGATGAGGCTCTCAAACAAGGGCTCCATCGAGGCGGAGCGGGGAAACTTAACTGCGGCGACCGACACGAGCGCCGGCTTCAGCACGAGCTCCGCGACGGCCTCGCACGAAAAATACAAACCGGCCTTGTCCACCTTGGTGTACGAGAGCGGGGACATGTCGCTGACGGAGATCGTGACTACCGAATCATGACCGGCCTTAACGCCGGTGATCACGTAAAATGGTGACTTGAGATCCACTGTGGCGAGTCTTACCGTGACCTTGGTAGTGGTCTTCTGCAGCTCCATCGACGAGACCGAGCCCTCGATTTTGCCGTCGATGGCGATGGTCTCAATGTAAGCGAACGCGAGCGTGTCACAGCACTGGCACTTGACAATGATGGCAACCGGATCACCGATCATCGTCATTGAGTCGTATTCAGGGAAGTCGGGGTCCTCCTCGTCTTCCTCCTCGATGGCGCTCAGGCCCTCCGGTTTAGCTCGTCCTGGAGCATCATCGCGATCACGCTCCTGAGCCACGGATTGTACTGCAGCTTCGCACACTGGTCGCACGCCCCTCCAGCCATGGTTGTTGTCAGGAGACACGTAGGCACGCCGAAGCTCCCGTTAGCGCTGGCATCCCATGGGCAGGGTGAGTGGCCGTAGCTGTGGATGCCCCACGGGTACTCGGCTGCGAAGTCCATGTGCTGGATCTCGACCGGCCGGTAGTGCATGCACCGGAAGTCTATCTGGACTGCGGGATCCGTCTCGACTGCTTTTTGTGAAGGAGGAACGGGAGCTGCAGCTGTGCCAATAGCTTCAGCGGTCAGAGCATCATCATCGAGGCGAACCGTTTCGCTCACCATCGGCAGTGCGGATGAAGCGAGCGCCAGGTGCAGGGCCGGTGCGTCGACAGGAGATGCGAGCGCAGGCGCCGCCGTCGTGCTAGAAGTCACATTAAAGAAGCTCGAGATAGCCCGGGGCGTTTTCGCAGGCGTCACTGCCTTCGCTACAATCTCCCGCTCGTGCATTGACGGTTTTGTGTGGTCATCATTGGTGTAGTGCAGCCACGCCTAATAACAGAAAATGTATAAAATAAATATCACGCAAATTTCACTCAAAATACCAAATCTAAAATCTATTACATGCCTGGTGGTTGCCGGCTGTTCGTCCAAAGACGTGCCCGCAGGAACATGTCATGCCTGCAACCGAAGTAGAGTTGAGGTACTCGCGAGCGAAGTACGAGTCGTCCGTTGTACCGTGTGCAATCTTACGCTCCTTTTTTCGCAATTCCATCTTCGCCGCCTGCTCCTCTTTCTCGAGCGACATCCTCTTGCGGATGTTGGCCTTCCTCTGCTCCCCGACCTTATCCATTGCTTCCTTTTATCGGAAAGCTTTTCGCCTACTGAACTTTCTCAGCCAATCAAAACCTCCTTCGAATGTCGATCGGTGATTGGTGCATAACACGTCTAGCTAGTTAGTTAGTTGAATTCGCCTGCCGAATCGATTTTGAAGGTCGGTGTTCAAAACCGAAACCGAGGGGGCCCCTTGGGAAGGCCCAAAAATTTGAGAGCACAAAAATGTCAGTCAGTTCCTTTCCGTTATCTTATCATCAAATGAGTATAAGCCAGCAGCTAGCTAGCTAGAGCTAGATTTGGCGCTAGACTCTCCTAGCCTGTTCTTTACCATTCGATCGGGTGCCAACGACGCTATGAGATCTTCCTCAGGGCGGCGCAAGTCAGGCGGCTCCATATGGCCCCTAGAGCCATCTGAGCCGGACGAGCACGCAAAGAAAGGCATGATTCAGTTTACACGATCTCGGAACCTGCAGTCATCGGATGTCATAACTGCTAGCGTATGGGCTCGCCCGGGATTAAGCTATCGCAGCGGCAACGACGACCACCATTCGTCCCTGCACCCCCCGCCCGGGCGAGGTGAAGCCCTGAAGCAAGTGTACGCGAAGCGCGCTGCTGCTGGAGATCCACATGTATTGATGGCTGAACAGATGCGGCCTCACTCGCCGCCGACGAAACCATTGTACCTATTACCCCTGGGGGAAGTTGTGCCACAGCATGGAGGCGTATGCTTCAAAGGCAAAGCTGCTAGAAACCCCTATCGACGCCTTCAGGACGCTTTGATCAAGGACATAGACGACTCTACTGAGACCTTGCTCGTTGGCGTCGTAGATGGCCATGGAGAACACGGCGACCGAATAGCGCTCTGGGTCGCTCGTGAATTGCCGTTAAGGCTCTTTTTGCACCCTTTATGGGGTGACGATCCGGTGCGTTGTTGTAAGAGATACTTTTTTGTAGCTTCCCACTTGCCTTTCGACTGACCTCCTTCCGTCTGTTGTGAAGTTCTTGATGATTTACTGACAACTTGACCTCGTCGAATCGTCTTGTGAACTTTGCATGCAATCCCTGTTTCCCCAGTTAAGGGCGTGTCGTTACACGGTGGCAGATCTGGCCTCTTTCCTGCTCGACCCCGAGCGAACTGCCGCTGCATTCATGGACACCGAATTCAGCGGCGCCACCTTAACCTTCGCTTGCGTGCGCGCGGGGGTGTGTTACGTGAGCCATTTGGGTGAAGGCCGTGCCGTTCTGGGGTGCGGCAAACCCAGCGCAGGTCTCGCGGCCAAAGGAGCCGGGCTAGGACCGGGAGGCACCGCGCCTCGAGTCCCCAAAGCGCCTATGGGCCTAAGAAGGTTCCCGTTTGGAGGCAAGTGCGAAGCGGTGGCTTTGACATGCGACCATCGCCCCAACCAGCCAGAAGAGCGCGAGCGCGTACTGGCGTCGGGCGGACGCGTGTTCGGAGTAAGTGTGTGTGCTTTCGTCTTCGCGTACAAGTGGTTGCTCTCAAAAGAGTCTCAAGTTTTCTGCTTTCCATCAGAACACCACTTTAACTCGATCGATTCGGGCCTCATTTCCTAACCCCCTCTCCTTCTTTGTCTCTTCATTCTTGGCTTCTACGGCATATTCGCCTTTCGACCCCCCCCAACGACCAGGTGCGCTACGACGACGGCTCCACGGGTCCTGACAAGTGCTGGGTGGCAACCATGGACTTACCCGGCCTCAGCTGCAGCCGAGCATTGGGCGACAGCATCGGGACGGAGCTAGCAGGAGTAGCCTCCGAACCTTCACTGCGATCGGTCTGAATGCTTGCAGGAGTACTTGTGCTGCCTGTATGATTTGAGCACGAGAGATGTTGCTCGAGAAGTGGCGGGTGTTCTTGTTTCCTCAATGGAGTTCGATGTGTGATTATTTGAATTTCCTCTTCGATGCTGTGCTTTGGACTTAGATCACGCTAGAGCCCACGCCTAGTCTGCATTCTTCAACCTTGCCATTGTCATCGAGCCGTCATGAAGGAGGCAGCGGCCGAGGCGGAGTCGCTCGAGGAGATGCTTTGCTGATTTTAGCCACTGATGGGTTATGGGACACCATAGGCGATCAGGTTTGTTCGTTTGATATGCACAATATTAAAAAGATCTATTATCTTTGCATTATTAAAATGTCTTTTGATTCTCTTCACTAACCTTCACCTCAATTTTATTAAAGTACCATAAGATTTATCTTTCGTCATCACCGCTTCGACCGTCCCCTGTTCTTTTGTATTCGTACACATCGCCACAGGAAGCAGTGAACGTGTGCGCGGCAGTGGCAGTTGAGCGCGCATCCACCAATGGGCAAGGAGCTGACCTAACCCATGGGATACCAGGAAACCTAGCGACTACTATGGCTCAGACCTTGGTGAATGTGGCTCAAGATAGACAACTAGCAGGCCCCGATGGCCGAAGTGACGATACAACTGTGGTGGTTGTCCTTTTCAAAAATTACGCGTCACTATTGGAGTGATATGCACTTAAATTTGATTTGTGAATTCTTTAGAAGATGCGTGTGGGATGGCGATTAATTCTAGACCCAGGCTCAGTTCATTTGGCGTACACGTTTTTTAACTTCTCAACCGGCCATGTCCACTACACTATGAGTAAGAGCACACCCCCAGTGGGCTCAGTGGGCGCTTCATCGGATCGGCAGATACAGATGATGCAGATAGCAGATATAATGCCCAATTTAGGCTTTATTTTAAAACCGGCCATTCGTGTTAAAAAAACAGGCGAATGCCGGGAGGTGCCGGTCTGCTGCTCAGCACCTCCTTCGAAGAATGCGTAGTTATAAACAATCCGAGTGCAACTGAGACTGAGATCTCAAACTTAGTGAGATAAGGCGCAAGGTGTTCAGAGCACAAATGGTCGTTTACGATTACGACCCGCCGTGCAATTATCACCTCCTCATCACGTTCGAGGCGCCAATCTCAGCGTAGCATCCACCGCACGGGCTTGTAGTCGCGTTGCCTTGAAGTGTAACGCGGCATGCCTTTCCGCTTACACATTTAAATTAACTCCGCACATGAGTCTTTGTGAGTGGTTGTCCAGGATAATTTTGAACGGAGTATGAACTGCAAACTCCTACGGAACTCCAACACCGGAGCACATGGTTATGAATCCATAATCGCATTATTGGACCTTATGGGTTGCATAATAATTCCACGGTCTGTCTGTGAGACACAGTCATGCACGATGGGCATCGGGAGAGGGAACGGGTTCTTGTGAACTTCGGGCCACCGACAGATGATGGACCCTTCCGTTGTTATGAATTTACAGCACCGCTTAATACTTGAATTATCGCTGGGGCCCTTGCCTCATCAAAGGCAGGCACAACTGAGAACCGGTTTATTTTGGCGACAGCTACAAGCATTATCAATACTATCTTGCCGATCACTAGCGCAGAACCTGAACTCTTCGAAGTATACGCAAACGACTTTCCCTTGAGGTGAAGGGCCTTGCAAAGGTCTTGAAAAAGCTGAATATAGACGACAAGTAGCGACCGCGGCATTTGATGGAAGATTCATGGGTTGAGCTCTATGATAGGGGACCGCGAGGCCACAAGCGGCCCGCTTGCATGTTTTTGTTTGTATTTTTAGATGTTTGTATGCAAAAAAAATCTAAGAAGCTAATCAGGCGCACATGAGGTGGCACCTAAAGGGGCGGAGTCACGTCTTTTGAGCAGCACTCTTAGAGCACGGTGGAGCGTGCCATATTGGACTGCCATAATTACTTCTATGGCCACTCGGGCATGTGCGCCTAATTAGCTTCCTAGGTTTAGTTTGAGCTGCTTTGCTTTTTATCTCTTCCTGTTAGCCTTCTAACTTCCGGCCCCTCGGGGCCTCTCACAACATCAACGTCGTTGATCTACAGTAGTATCAACCCTTGGTAGTATTTCAACATTTCAACAGACCCAGTCACAACACGTCATCAGTCACCGATCACCAGCATTCTTCCTCACTCATGCTTCCTCATTAGCAGTTCATTAGAAGGGCCGTCGGCGCAACAAGCATAGTGACACCAGCCTACTGGTACTTCTAAACAAAAAGCTTTTTCAAAGTAACACTCATAGTGCAGGAAGGCTAGCCGCATGGAGGCATCGCTCGCTCCTCCTTCTCCTGGAGCAAGGCCGGAGAAAGATGCTCATTTGATTTGGTCCCGTGGATTCCTTCGGCACTTTAGTTCTAGCGTTGTGGGGCTATTAGCCGTAGCCACAGCCGCCTACAATGTGCCATCGCTGCGCATGTTCTTGGAAGATGCTGAGGCGTCCTTTCGCCTGAAGCTGCTGAGCACTGCTCACGGTCTAGCGTGGTGGTCTGTAGTGGGCGCCCTGAGCTCGAGCTGTTGCCTCGTGCAAGTGGTGCTAAATTTGGCCGCCGTCGGGTGCGTGACATCACAAAATATTTTGTATTTTTTAAACGTGATATACTTTCTCTTACTTCATCTTTATGTGACTTCACCTCGTGCAGCGATAATTCCAATTTGGGGGTTTGTGTGTATGTTTTGATCTGGAAGGTGCGCGGGCTTCAATACGCTGTTAGGGCCTGCGCGCCCAGTGCTGCTCGCAGCCTGCTTGCTACTCAACGCTTGGGCCTGGAGTATAGCTCTTCCACGCCTCTGGCTGTGGCGGCAGTGTGGCGCTGCGTCATCCCTCTCTGTAGCACAGGCCCTGGTGCCAGAATTCCTGTGGGCGTGGGCGCAACTGCGGCAGCGGGGTGTGAAGGCCTTCGCGCCCAAGGAAGCGCAGGGTCCAGGACCTAGCAAAGAAGGAAGTACTGTTGTGCAGCTACAAATAGACAACCTCGGCTGCTCTGCTTGTTTAACTGCAGTGACGTCAGCCGCTCTGGCGTCGCATTCTAATGTAACGGCTTTCACTGTCGCCATTGAGACGGGCAGAGCCTCACTCACCATTGCCAACAGCAAAGGTGAAAAAAGAGAAACAGCCATAAAAGATTCCGCTGAATACAAGGTGGATAGTTCCGGGAACAGCAGTGATGTCGACCTCGTAGTAGAGGCGGTTCTCGCTGACCTAGATAGCAGGGGCTTTCCGTCGAAGGAGTGTGCCCCTTCTTCTCAGCAGTAAAGAAAGCCAAAATCATTTACGTGGGCTGGAAGCTGGTGTAATTGGTTGCCATTGATTTCTCGTGTTCTTGTTGCGAATATATCTATAATAGATCTCAAATATCACGAACTCCCTGCGCATATCAACATGTGGTCCAGGCCTCAAACTCTACTAACTCTCCCTGCGGTCTAGTCTAGTCTAGTTCATACTCTCCCAAAAACAAAGAAAGACAAGTACACAGCAGTCATAGATCTCAAATATCACGAACTCCCTGCGCATATCAACATGTGGTCCAGGCCTCAAACTCTACTAACTCCCCCTGCGGTCTTTACTTGGCCAATGGCAGAATGGCATGTGGAATGGGAATTCGAACTCCCATTGCCATTGCTAGTTCTGATATTAAATATTAAGCACTATGAGACCAGTTATGTTGCTTTTGGTTGTGGTAAAGGTTTAAAGCGATGCCGATTCGCGAAGTCGAAGTTGAATTCGTTACTGTGGGAAATTATACAATTATTTCTCAGGCACTATCGCTATCGCCTTATCATGGCCTTATCACTTATTTCGGGTGACATAGTGACATGGAACTCGAACTAATACAAACCCAAATGGCACAGAAACCAATGCTGCGGGCAGAAGTGGGAATGCGCGTGCGTTGCGCAAACAAAGCAAGGGCGGAATGATTCAGGAGGGAGAGGGGCATTGGCCAAATTCCTCGGAAAATTTGCAAAAAGCGAGGTATTTGTGGGTGTTGCGCACTCCGCAGAACAATAAAGAGGAAGGCGCAGCAAAGAAGCTCGTGACATGCGGAACACGAGGTCCACTCGGCAGAGGTCAAAGTGTGCCTTTCAGCGCGCAAGGCGCCTATTGTTCTGCCCCTGAGCCATAAAAGGCTTTGACGGGGCAGGAACTCCTTCCTCGTTCGCGGAGTGGCAGTAAAAAAAAAAGCCCCCCCCCCTCAACAATACAAACGGGAACATGCAAGCGGGCCGCTTGTGGCCTAGAAGCCCCTCCCTATCATAGAGCTAAACCCATAAATCTTCCATCAAACGCCACGGACGCTAGTCGTGGTCGCTGTGACATGCCGCATATTCGATACCGACATCCGCTAAACTAATTCTGGTTTAGGTCAGCTTTACAAGGAGGGGTGTGCTATATGTGGCTTTAGACGAGTTCTTATTCAAATGTGAATTCAAGCGCGACTGGGGTGTCCTCTCTCGGATGAACATATATGCGGGATGTACCAGTAACCAGCAAAGGCGTTTGGGCAAACGAGGGAACTAAGCCACCTACTAAGCCTAAGCCAGTTCCTGAACTGCTGAAAATCGCTTGATTGTCACTCATGAACTCTCGGCAATCAGAGAGCGCTTCGCGGGAGGCTTCATATAACTCGCTCTCAAATGGGCTTAATCCTGCGTCAGGTACTTGACGAGGCCTTCCCATCGCGGTGACCCCCAGCCAGTAGTGGCGTCCCACCCTGCAGTCGCCTCAAACCCGTTGCCGCAATCGTACATGTCCCCGCCGACCGAAGTGTTCCCCACCACGATGTCGAAGAACATGGGGGTGGAGGTAGCCGAGGCAGCGGCAGCGTAGAGGCGAGGGTGGAGGAATCCGAGGGGGGGAAGGCCGTTGGCACCTCGAAGAGCGTTGAGGAGAGATACGATGCCCGCAAAAGCCTACATGTAGTCGGCATCATCCGTCGATGTGTTTCGAAATCAAGGTTTAACGAAGCAATAGCTGATTTTCATGATGTAATCGTCAGTGCATGGATCAAGTCAACTCGACACAAACGAGAAAACAACAAAAACAACAACAACAAACACAGAAGAAAAGCCATTCTTGCATCTTACCGGCGCCGAGGCGGAGGTCCCTCCAGAGACTTCATCGGTGCCGTTGGTGACCATGGGCACTCCCCACGCCAGCGCCACCACATCAGGATAAGCGCGCATGCTAGCGTCGAAGGTGGACGGAGGTGGCCGGGCTGACGCGTGTTGGTTCAAGTAACCAGTAACGGCGTCCGTCTGGTAAGCTGGCATTTTGAACCGCTTCGAAAAACCAGCGCCCCCGGCATACCAGTACACCTGCGATCGAGAAGAAGGTAAAATGAGCACCGCAAAAGAAGAACATGTGGGCGTGTGTCATGTCATATTAAAGGCGAAGAATATGATTCAAGCAAGAGCTACAGCACATTTGAGATGTCAAGGTCCTTATGTTGCCAAGAACGCCGCTGTGCTTAAAAAGAGAAAGAATGGCAGTACATTTTCAGAGCGTGGTCTTTTACCGGGTCTGCCGATGACCCTCCGTTGTCCCATTGTTCGCCTCCTACGCCGAGCACCCACGGAGACTCGGCTGGAAAAGTCGGCAGCTGATGCTGGCAGGAAATGGCGTTGAGGGAGGCTCCGAGCGTGCCGTTCACCCCGTTCTCAGGAAAGGCCCCGAAGGAGAAGTGGGAGCCACCGTCACCGGTAGCTGCAAGGAGAGTGACGCCGCGGGCTGAGGCTACCATGAATGCGCTGTTCACGCGCTCGACGATCTCGGCAGAGTCTAACATGCACACTTGGCGCTGAGTCGCGAGGTAATCGTCGCATTGCTGTTGCGAATAGGCGCCTGCATTCATCCACCACACCCGAAATGAACTAAATGAATCCATGGAAAAGGGTGCTTGACAGTTTAAAAAAAAGCCTAATTACCAGGTGTAAAGGACTTATTTTCTGCTATAAGATTCTTTTAAAAAAACCAAAACATGACTACCCGAACCTGAGGCCACGAGGTCTTGGCACAGGAGTTGGCAGCTGTCGAAGCTTAGGGAGCCGAGGCTCATTGAGACCACTTGCGGCAACTGCGGCAGCGCCCCTTCCGCCTCACTCCCCGCCGTAGCGAGGGCGTGCGCAAAGGCCAAGAGCGCGTACCCAAAGCCCGTGGTTTCCTCGGTGCTGGCGGAGGTGTTGGTGTTGGCCACGATGGTGGTGGCACCGCTGCCCAGCGACGAGATATAGGTCACGTCAAGCGTGCCTTCGTACCTTTTATTATAAGAAGTGGGAGTGCAACATGAGACGGCGTAAAATCGACTCCAGTCGCAGCACGGTCATCATCGTTAGCAGAGATTGCATGTATTTCAATGCCATTTCAATCCCGAATAGAAACGACACATCGACCGAGGTAAACCAAAAGCTAAGCTGTACTACCCACCCACCAGTTGTCGCCGCCCACTTGGCCTGGGAAACCGTAAGTGCTGACGTCATCAATCGACACTCCGCTCACGTTCCACTCGGCATAGAACTGCGAAAGATCCGACGGCAAGTACCCGAACGTTCCCGGGCCCCACACCATTTGAAGACCAGGCTCTGGTGCACCATCTGCAGCTGCCCCATTGATAGGCGCTGCGTGCGAAGCGATAATGACGAGAACCAGGCAAGAGAGAATAAGTTAACAACATCAATAGGATTGACCATGCAGTATTACAGGGGCAACAGAAGCGTCAAAATACCTGCAGATTGGTCCAGAGGAATGCCGTACGCATCGCGCTGTGCGTTAGGCGGACCCACGGGTTCGAGGCCTGCCTTGGAGCCGTGCTTGTCGTTCGCAAAGTGCCTCACAGACCCTGGGCTCGAATCTGCAGACGCGGCGTAAGAAGATTCCTTGCTAGCGGGAACGCCGGAAGAGTGAAAGCTGAAATGCTGGTCCTTCACGAAAGCGCCGTCTGCTATTCCTGCCGGAGCGTGTGTCTTCCAGCGAGAAGCAGCGGTGCGCGCACATGCGTGGCTAGGAAAGCCGGCACACTCGAGGAAATCCCCAGGCCCCACGAGCGTGCACGAGATCTCTGCTGCAAGAGGTCCAGCTTTGCAGGTTTTTGCTTCTTCCTCAAGCCAGTTCTCTGCAGCGCTCACATGTTCCGCGCTCGCTCCAAGGTATGGCACGAGGTCCTCGTTTTTGAGCCAATGACCGTAGTGCTCTTTGTTTGCCACATCCGACACTTCAAGGACTCGCGATTCGAGTTCCGCAAGCTTTGTACCGTCGTGCTTCATCGCTAACACTACCGTCGCTGAAGGATGCGCCGAGGCGGCTGCCCCGCCAACACATGCTAGGACCAGAAACGCAGTGGTTGCTGCCATCTTGTGATCTTGTGATGTCTTTTCTTTGTTCCGGCTGATCCCTTGATGTTGGCATGTCTCGTTATTAGTTGATTGGTGTAAACTAAAGCGCATCGGAGCGTCGTCGGTGGATAGGTTAGAGGTTAGGTTAGGTGGTTGGTTACGGGTACCCTGAGGGCTGGGGGATGGGGGATGGGGGCTGGGGTGGAGGTGAGAGTTGCCACCAAAGGGGGAAGGATTTTAGTGTATTGTGCGTATGCTAAATGCCACGTGCATTATGGATCTTTTTCTAATAAGCCCCTCCTTCTTTTATCTTAGGAAGCCAATTAAGAACTTTCGGGAGAGACCGAGACGCCGAGACTCGGCTGGGAATGACGTGAGCTCGAAATTGACGTTTATTTGCATTTCTTTAAAAGGATAATCTCCTCTGAATATAGTGCTTAATGAGCCCTTCTTGGCGTTTTTCACGAAATAAAATTTACGTGAGTTTTTCGTGAATTTGTGTAATACCGAGTTGACTCCAGCGCCATTCCCAGCCAAGGGCCGGAATTCGACGGCCAACACGAAGAGGAAGAAAAGCAAAGCTTAATACTTCTTTGCACACTGCTCCTGCATACTACAATCTATATTTTCAAGACCTCAATTCCTTGCTGAATTCGCCATTTGAAATTCCAATTAGCTATTACAGGGACTTGGCCTTGGCCCCTTGGGCAAGGCGCATGAGCTCAGACAGTGCTCTTCGCTCGCTTTGGAAAATTACACCCGCCACCACCAAGAAAGATATAGCTCCAACTGCAACATGCACGGCTGCTCCGCGCAGAAGGCCACCATTGCCTGTGGTAGTGCCTGAATAACGACCAGCAGATCGTGCTGTTTCCGATGCTGCCGTGACCGCCGTAGCAACTGTAAACACCACGGCCTCGCGCAAATTCGGTACCACAGCTCGCCATTGAAGAACGTTCTCTTTTCTTCTTTGGAAAAAGCGTAAAACGACGTGCCCCGAATAAGCGGACCGGGCCATCATAGTAGCACAATTGGCAGCAACAATGCCTGCAGTGCCCAGGCAATACATGGCAGGGAAGCACAGCGAAGCAAAGAGCAGGGAGCAGGCTACATGAGCACGAGTGAGCTGTGCCACTTCGCTTTGGTTCGCAGTGGCAAACACAAACGCTTCCAGAGATCCATTGAGTCCCAGTATCAAGACATAGGCGCAATACAACTGTAAGGTAGCAACGGCGTCGGGTGAGCTCCATTTTTTACCCGGCAACACCGCGAGCAAGACTGGCACGTACTGCACTCCAAAGGTAACGAATACAAGCCCAAGAAGCGATACGACTTTGAGGAGACCCACTAATGCAGCGCCTAAAGCTATTAACACGTTTTCTTCCTCTTCTTTCGTATCCTCAAAGGCATGGTAATCGTCCAGATTCGCTTGTGCTTTGTCTGACCTGGATGTAGGGATCAAAGTACGAGTGCGGCGCTCGACAGCGCTCAAATCACTTCCGAGCTTGGAAAACAAAAGCCGAGCGTTTTCTTCCAGAGGCTGGAGGAGTACCCGCACTGCGAGAGAACCGTAATTTTGGGCCATAACGTAAACTCCCTGATGGATAGCACAACAAATCGTATTGTAAGATGGGACGAGATTACAGTGTGGTAAAGTACTGGGGATTGATTCATTTTCAACCCAGCAATTAAATAAATATTGGGCAATTTTCATTTCACCTGATCGTGGGCAGTTGCAGCGAACGAAAGAACGATCCGATCGCTTTCCGTCAGTGCGTGCTTAGCAACCGATTGTACGCTAAACGACCACGCAAGCTTCAGCGGTGGTCCCCATATCCAGCCTCCGCTTGGCAGTTCTTCGTCCTCAGCCGCCTTTACACTGACTGCTTCACTGACTGCTTCACTGACTACACTAGCGGTTTCACTTGTTGTGTGCTCGCCTTGTGGAAGAGGTTCCAGACGCCGCGGCCAAAGATCTTTGATGGAGTTCAAACCTGCCGCTTGTGGCCACAGTGCGAAGTAAAGAGCGTAAATGGCTGCTATCACAGAACCGTGAACTACCTAGAGGGATGAACAATGCATCGAAGCAATGAGTTCACTTTCTTTTCACGACAAGCACACACAGTCATCAATGATGTACACGAGAGCCCAATTAAACATGTTAGATGTAAACAAGGGCTGAAGACTTCACTTATATATACTTTCAACACCCTTTGTCAACCTGAGCGACTCCAAACGCGAGCGCGCCATCGAGTTGGAGCCACACGAGGCCAACGTAGGTAGCGGCGCCACGGGCGAGCGCAGCGGTGCCTTCAGCAGCTGCTCGACAGCCAGTGAGCATGTTTGCTTGCGCCAATACGAAGAGGGGCTCCACCAAGGACTATACATGTGCACATGTGAGAACAAGCCGCCGCCCACATCCAAATACACGCAAGCACCACATCAAAAAAGAATTTATTTAATAATGAAGTCAAAAACAGAAAAAAAGCCTGCTATCGTCTGCATGAATTCACCTCCATGGCGCCGCCTGCGCAGTAGAGCAATCCCACTTGTTTCTGCGCCAACGGCTCGTTCGGGTGAAGCCACCAATCAAGGAAGCCTACGAGCAGCGAGAGCAAGATCCCTAGCGGCGCCGTGAGCCACGCTAGGTTGACGAGCACTTGGCTAGTTCTTTTAGATTTTGGTGTTGCGTCGCTGCCAGGGTTGAGCCGAACTAAGCTAAGCCTCAGCCCCTCGCGGCCTAGAAAGAGGGTGGTGGAGAGCAGCAAGTCGCAGCGCAAGAGCGCAAGGCCGAGCACTGCTGGATCCACATGCTGCAACAACAACTGTTGACAGACAGCATGAAATGGGGCACATGATTAATGGATGCGCTGTGGAAGGCATCGGTTAGGTAGCTTAAAAGAGACGTCTATATCGCACTCGGCAGTCTCAAGATCATTTCTAGTCAATTGCATCCAATGCTCAACAATGCAGGTATTTAATAGCCCGAATGTACCTGATTGATGATGAAGTTGAGGAGACGCTGAAAGATTACCAGCAACATCATGTAACGGACCCCTCTACCAACTCTGCCCAAGTTTGCGTCTGCCATGGTGGCACTACCTTTGCCCTACCAATTGACGCACTACTTATTACAAATAACTTACCTCTATGAACTCGAGTAAGAAGCGCTTTCTCTAGAAATTATGTACACGCCCGTGCTAGCAATACTAGTGGTATACTTCATGGCAACATTGTTTGGCTAAAGAATCTAGTACTTTTGGAACTCTAAAACGTAAGTACTTGCGTGGCTTTCTATCTTTCACAGGGGCCCGAGGGGCCGGAATTAGAAGGCTAACAGTAGAGTATTAAAACAAAGAAGCTCAAACAACTCAAACTAAGAAGCTAATCAGGCGCACATGCCCGTTCTATCTAATCTCTTGCTTGGGAGCTTGGGAGGTTGGGTTCGTTGGGTTCGTTGGGCTTGGGCTGAAAGCTTGATTGCCATATTACAACCTTAAAAAGGCACCTGCAATTCCTAGGATAACGAGGCAGAATCCAATTTTATGGACATGTCTCCAAAATCGGTGTGGAGTTTGGCTTCAGCGAGATTGCTCTAATCACGTCAAATGGCTACACCTACTTCTCTTATATCGGGGCTTGCGAACAATCTCGCACAGCTATCTTCTTGTCAGCGTGACTCTATAGCCGAAATTAGACTTAGGCTAGCGAATGAGGGCAGTGCACACCCAAATGTGGTTGCTCTAGCGGACTACCTCAGAGACGAGAGCAACTTAGTGAGATTTTTGATTGCGCGGGAGTGGGACGTATCGGCAGCTCAGTCTTTGTTGTTGGAGGCGCTGGCCTGGCGAGCAGTGCGCCCGGTACACCGCTGGTTTGTTGCAGGTCCAACATTTGGAGATGCCACTGACACCTGCGACGACGAGAGTGCAGCGGAACACGCAACATGCGCTGAGAAGGCTGAACTTTTCCGGCGTCATGCCTCTCTTGGCAAAATTCGAGTGCCTGGAGTGGATATCCACGGCCGAGCTTTGCTGGTACGTAAAGGCTGTATGCGAATCCCTGAGCAGTTAATTATAATGTATGTTGATTTTCAAACGCTGCTACTGTACACTTCCAAGGTGCTGGATTCGTCGCGTGAGAACATTAGCGACCCTGCAGAGCAAATGGCGTTTCTTGGCTGGAATCTCGAGCTGTGCAAGCGCACGATGGAAGGCCATCACGCCAACCGCGTTGATTTTATAGGGCCGTGTCCAGACAAGATAGTCGTCTTCCTGCATTTAACAGACTTTAGCCTCTGGACGCAGCCCAGTATGTCAGTGACTCGTGAAACCATAACGATTCTCAGCACAGTCTTTCCCGAGTCTATGGCTTCAGTCGTAGTCTTGAATCCGCCGGCGTACTTTACCTCGTTGTATGCCGTGGTGTCGTCACTCATGGATGCGCGGACGAGAAGCAAAGTGCTCCTATTGCCTGGAGGTGCAGGCCCGGGCTCGGCAAGCGACTTGAAGCTGCGAGAAATGATTGGTCCAAATTGGCGGGCCCTCACGGGTGCAGGCCAGCCAATGGTGAAAGGTTGGTCCGAGCGACTCAGCCGTATGGTGGACGCTTCCCCGGGCTTTAGCATCGATCGCTATTGGCCAACAGTGCTTGATCGAGAAGCAGCCGCTTGGCGCCGCCGCTCAGAGGCCCAAGGAGCTGCGGTGACATCATCTCTGAAGGTTGACGTTACAAACAATGGGCAGCACAACGGCAGTGAAGACAAGACCGTGGAATCAACTAAAGGAGTTATACATACATCCTCTGAGCGATTTCGAAATGACGATGCGGATGACAAAATTTCACCTATCTCTTGTGGTGTGACATCAGGTAGCATGGCCAACAGTGGCGTTGCGGCGCCTGGTCAGGCTGTTCGCAATGCTGATGATTTCGCGGGGGCATTTCGCGGTTTACGGGCCCTTGGCCATGGCAACTGCACCGTAGCTTTTAGTTTCTTGAAACAGCAGCATCGAGGTGTGGTCGTAGCTTTTCATGATGCTCGAGGCTTTGGCCTTGCCCTCGACAAGGCGTCTTTGAAAGTGCAGTGGGTTGAACCAAAAGGGCAGGTAGCAGAGGCTGGGGTGTCTAAGGGCTGGCAGCTCGTGGCAGTGCGGCTCTCTGTAAAGCTTGAAGGCACTAATGAGGTGTGTACGAGCGGTAAGGGTGCTGTCTCAAACCATGCATTGGAAGAGGATGAGGTCCCCGTACGCGTGTCTGAGGACTTACGTACAGCAGTAGGGCAATTCAAGAAAGCAGGCCACACGCACGCGGAGCTTGTTTTTACCGAAGTCGCCGCAGCGTATGCTTCTGTGGTGTTCGATTTGGCTCATCCATTAGCCATGAAAGTGCACCCCGAAAAGTTACAGGTCACAAGTGTGGCAGCGAGCGGGCAGGCTTCAGCAGGCGGAGTGGAGCCCGGTTGGCGAGTTGAAACTGTGGGGCCATGCTCTCATGAGCCAATGGCTGCATGTGCTGCTGAACCAGAGTCCATACCAGCTACTTTGTTTTCCGACATTACGAACGTTGCATCCATTCTCGAGGATGATGAATCGGCAATGCCTGCGGTAGCTGTAGTGCCTGCAGCAGCAGCAGTTACATCTACGATTGTTGCGGCAAAAGATCCTCTCGAGATTACTTCAATGAATATGAATTTAGGCACTGTCGCTGTTGTGATATGCGCAGCGGTAGCAGTAGCATCGCTGGGAACGTTGGCTACTGTTGCAATGATTGGCTTTTTAGCATCTATTGCTTTTGTTCTTGACCGCTTAAGAAGCACACCAAGGAACGAGTGCTTGCAGCAAGTCTCTGAAAATACGCGCGCACCATATGAAACCTATCCGACAGCGGGTGCAACTGGCGTTCAAGTTCCAAGCGCGACATTGAATGCGTCAAGTGTAAAGATTATAGCGCCATTTCATACAACTGCTGAGAATGTCGGTGAGTTTGATGGTTGGCGCCCTGAATGGGATGACACGTTCATAGAGGACTCAAACGAAGCCATCAAAAGCAATGGCTCAGCGAGAAGTATTAGAACGAACTCCGAAAAAAAGCGCTCTGAATCCGAGTTAGACCTCCTCTTAGAACTCTGGGCCTCGTTTGAAAAGGTGTGAATCAATGAAATTCATTCAGTGCTTCCAAAAATTGAACGATGTTGCTTCACCTCTACATCGCTCTATATTATAAGATCTTTTCCACCTATTTTTGCATGTGATTTTGTAGGAGGATAACGACCCTGTTGAAAAGTCTGCGGAGTACAAGGCCTCTGCTGCATACTTGCACTGCACAGTTGCTCGCGAGTGGGCATGTGATGCCGGAGTGCGGCGACGGTACTTAAAATCAGCGAAAGGCGACCCCATGGCTGCTTCTCTTTTTTTGATAGCTTCGTGCGAATGGCGCGCTCAACACGGCGTGGACAGTCTTCTCGATGATCCCCATGCAATAGCCTTGGAGCAGCGCCAGAGGCCTCTGCTCAAGTTAGGCTGTGATAGAATTTGCTTGTGCATCAAGGAACTGTTCTTGAATTCCTATCTTTTATCACTCGAATCAATTATGTCGTCGTAAATTTCCTATTTATACACCCGTTGTTTCTTTCATGTCTGTATTTTCACTTCAACCTTCTTTAGGTATCACTTGTCTCAGTGCACATCATCCTCAGCTTGCGGTGCCACTTCAACTCTGCTCATAGAGCGTGTTGGTGCATGGGACTTGCAAGCTCTGAAGGAGCACGCAGTCGCTGCCGCTGATGAAAATGACGCGCTTGCTCTTGGCTATTGCCGATTCGGCCTGAAAGGTTTATTGCTCGGCCATGTAGTAGTCAACGAACTCATACAACGCGCGCCTAAAATTGCTGCTGCTGAGCTAAAAAGTAGAGCTGGCGGTTTCGCTACGGCATCTTATGGTTCAGTCAACGATGATCCAGCAAAC
>Ga0307982_1001584_pt1 | contig 18492 bp, 16 predicted proteins | sample OrgLakmetagen989_FD_201847 | JGI IMG/M metagenome (GOLD analysis project Ga0307982, IMG submission 201847) | Saline water microbial communities from Organic Lake, Antarctica - #989 | ecosystem: Environmental > Aquatic > Non-marine Saline and Alkaline > Saline | place: Antarctica: Organic Lake... | reverse complement strand
ATAAAGCTGCGTTTTGATGAATCCTCCAGAACAAGTCTGACTGGGCTGAGTGTCCTTTTGCGCAATGCAATATTCATCTTTACTCTCATGAACCCCGTAGGATCAATTCTCGGAAGGAGGCATAGGACGTACTCGAAACCTATGCACCAGTATCTTACTTCTGAACATAACCAAACAGTAAAGTGGCGATCTCTGTTGTTGGAAAGCTCCGCCTAATCGTTTCGAATTAAAAAAAAGTAGTTAAGGGTGTTGATGGCCATTCTCGACATCACCTCCGCGTTAATTTTTGTATTGTACCATGTTGCCATTCCCTGTAACTTAATCCTAAAGGCAGTTGCGGGCATTAGCAAAGTAGAAGAAGTGCCCCTCCGCTCGATTTCTCGATGATAAGTGTCAAACCAAATCGATATCGAATTTTATGAAGAGCAAAGGAGAAATATGCCCCGCTATTCTTCGCAAGTAGTCGAACCGGCAAACCCTAGGGTGCACTTGAGATAAACTAGACTATCAATTGGGAGTTGAAGTAGCGAGTGTTCTCTCACTTTCCGCCTTTCTTGTTTTGTCTCGTCTTGGCTTGACGCCTAATTCGGATCCCAGCGCCTCGCTAGCTCAGCTGGCTTACGCGGCCCGCGCCGCTTCTTCAGCTGTGCGGCTGGTGTATCGCTCCGCACCTCACTGCTTGCTGGCATAGTACACTTTGACGCACTCAGCAACATATTGTGAATGTAAATGCCCAAAAGTTGCCCCAAACTGCCTGTGATATGCAGTAGCATTTATTATGATAACGTGGTGCAGTAAAATTTTATGTCAAATAATTCATAACAGTAAAAAGTGAACATGCCATCTTCCCCTTGTTTCCTCTCTCCCTCTCTCTCTCTCTCCATGCTCTATCTCAGATGAAAAGATAACCACAATACACTAATGCACATACGTCAATGGGCTTGCCTAGCGATAATAAAGTAATACCTTTTTTTTTGATCGGGGGCGTAGACTACTTTAAATTGCCTCTGTGACTGCTGTGTACTTGCCTTTCTTTGTTTTTGGGAGAGTATTAACTATACTATAATAGGCTACTTTGCCTAAGAATTCTAGTCGCGGGACAAAAAGAAACTTAAGTATATTCAAACAGCTAATCGCAGCCTCCTGAACAAATCCGACTGAGTTCAATGCCCACTTCAATTAGTTAAGGGACTTTCATTAAAGTGTATTCGAACTTCCCTAAAAGTACATAAACAAAGGTCCAGAAGGAGATCAAACATTGAGCGAGCCTGTTTTCTTTACTTCGGTTTGTCGTTCGAGTTATCGAGATAGCCACCAAATTCTCTAGCGTTTTTTTAAATGCGCATATACAAGTGTACGCGATTAGCAAATCAGAGATGAGTATTTATTACCCGATTGGAATCTGGTAAGGTCGTATAGCCGGGAATTTCTCTTCAATCAGTGCAGATTTCCTCGTCGCTGACACGCCAGGAAAGAGATAATGTGGCTCTCGAGTATTTTATTTTTTCATAATTCGAAAAAGCTGTATTAGCTAGAGAAGTAAAAATTTGATTCTCTGGTGTAGTCTGCACATCCTTGTACCCGGGAGCACATCTGTGCGCCCGTAGAAATTATGCCTGCACAACCCTGTATCCGGGATCGCTTCCTTGCGCCCGCAGAGAAATCATGCAGCAGCTGTTAAAGATGTAGGTGGTCGGGAAAGAGAGTGGCACCCCCTCAGAGCAATGGGCTGCTTCAGCAAACCTTCTACAGATAAAAGTCTTCAAGGCTCTGAAAAGAAGTCCAGTTCGTTAATGTCGCCCTTTAAAAGCGATAAAATCATCAAGGATCCGCGCCGAGTTAAGGGAGCATCAGTATTAACGTGTGCCCAGGTTACTTTTCTAGATTTGCCGTCGTTATCAAGCGAGTCTTGAACTTCTCCTATTGGATGGGAGTCACCCCATGGCCACGCTTCTTCAAGTGAAGCCCGATTCACACTGTGGACATCAACATTAGCATCGCTTTCGAACCAAACACCTTCTGAAAGGAAAATGCCAATATAAAAACTGCACGTCAGTTTATAATTATGCTTCAATGTCCGAAGAAGTACCACACGCCCGACTGCTTTCTTGAGAAGATCAATCATCGGATTTTCTAAAGCGCGCGCAGGGTCTGATTTGCACGATTCTATACCGTTGCCGTCGATGAATCGATCAGGTAAAAACGGCCCAAATTGTTCGTTTGCTTCAGCCTCAGACTTCGTCGACATCGCCTGGAGGAATTCTTCTTCGGAATAGCATCCTACGCCGGGTATATATACATCGTTGAGCACATACTCTTCATGCTCATTCCTACTGATGCCACTATCAGCTTGTAGATTATACCGTAGTTGTACGTCATCCATAAATAGAGCTACTTCACTGAGCCTTGCATTACACACCACATTTTGAGCGGCCCTATTGGCCGAATACCTCAGCTCCCCATTGCCAGACTGCAAGCTGCTGTGGGTAACAAATTTTGCCATTGGAGTATACGGAGGATCCAGAATCATTGTTCCGCCGATTTTTTGAAAGTTTGACGTGAGGTTTTGAGTTGATATCAATGGTAAGCAAGAACCACCATTATCTGAGACTCCAGCAAAGTATAGGGTCTTATACGACGAGTACCAGAGGGACATGAAATCCCAGAACAAATTTACCAAATGTTCGTTACATTCACCCTTTGAAATGTTCTTGATGTTAACTCCATCAAGACTAACGAAGAGTACGTCAACATATGGAGCCCATGCAGACGGAAGTGCCATTTCACCTTTCTTGCCCTGTACTCGGGGCCCGCTAGCAGCTGGACCTATCCAGATGACTAAGTCGTCGCGTTGGTCTATAGATTGCCTCGTCTCTACTAAATGCATGAAGAAAATCCCATGCTCTGATGTTCCGATGTCCCATATTGGCTTACACTTACAAATGGGTATCATCAATGTGGCTAACGTGAACAAAAAACTGATGGAGGAAACCATCAATAAACTTACCAGAAGACACTCTACTACTTAGGAGTTCTTCTTGCTTTCATGACACAACTACAAAAAGCACTTCAATACCACAGCGCGTTCATGAAACACTAGAACGGTTCCATTGTTCCATTGACGTAAGTTATGAGAAAAATGAACACCATTTTTGATACCCCTTAGCCCTTTGCCTTGATGCCGAATTGTTTTGAGTTTCGAATGACACTTTTTTGAGGACAGGTCTCTCCTCTCTAATACTACAGTACTTACTTCTTATATTGTTGTCGTATCGTATGAAAGACGTTCAAGAAAACAATGGTCCTCGGAATGAGTTCATCGGTGCGTCTCTTTAAGCTTGGATGCAGTTGCTAGATTGAAGCTTCCCACATCAGCGCTACTACTTCAGTGTTGAAGGTCGGCTTTTTTCGAACCAGTATTGAAGAAGGTATGTCTGGTCGCCCAGCCCGACGTGGCACCGAGAGCTCCGGTAGTTCAGCACTAGCTAGGCCTCAGCCCTCACGCCGTAGCGAGCGTCGGCGCAACGCCAGTTGCGGGTTCACAGAAATCACCCTTCTTGTGGTCGCCTGCATTCTTGCTGGCGCGCTCTTTCGGCTTGTACCGCATTCGTCGATGCACTCCGTTGCGCGTGAGCTAGGGCCGCTGTCTGAAGGTGGGTTAACCGCTGCGACCCCAACTCGGACCTCTCTGCCGTCGCATACGTTCGAAGGGCTTTCAGACTCGCAACTCGCAGAACTAGTTGTGACGCAAAACACCACACTATCGAAGCTGACACAAATTGTGCACGCGCTCAAGTCGAATCCTGGCGTGGATTTTGGCTCTGATTCTGCTAGCTTGCCCAGTCGTAGCGGCACTGAAGATGGCACGCGTGTGGCTTCAGTAGGTGCCAGCGCTACCCTTGCAGCTAATACAGACCGCTCTCAAATTCAAAGTCAACCTTTCATGAACCGGATAAGTAGTAGTAGTATTAGTCATAGAGCAGCCTTTCGGCACCCAAAAGGGCCTTCGCGGGCTGAAGAACCACAGCTACCTAGCCCGGAATCCCTCGCAGGGTCACCGCGCGTGGTGCATGGCATCAATCTCGTGCCTCCAACGCACGGTCTCCACGCTGATCAGGTTGGAAGTTAGTTGGGTGTATATCATGTGTGAAGGAGAGGGCCGAACAGCAGTGTCGTGGTTTCTTTCCAAAACTCGTATGTGGAATGTGAGATAAAAAATGGCGTGTAATCTGAGCGAGTATTTGCAGGCCTATAAATATTCCTGATGTTTCCCCCTTTATTTCTGGCCGTGGCGGTGGTGGTCGCTGATGCATGACTCTCCTGCAACTGATGGCTGTTTATTTGTGCGTTTTTTGCGATCGCGCTTGCTCTCTGGTGACTTTTTGTGCTTCCAGGACTTGACACTGTCTTCAATGCGGCTCGCTATGGAGACGGCATCATCAGCTGGTACAGCAGACGTGACCGTCCTAGCCATTGAAGGCACAAATGACCTTGACTACCCACTTCCCAAGACACGCGGAAGCACGAACCGGTGATCAGTGTAGGGTGGGGGTGGCTGAATAGGGTCGATAGGGAGGAAATCTTACACAGTTCAGTAGAGGAGGCGTGCAGTGAGGATTAAAAACACACCCATTTGTGTGCGCACGCCTCATCTCATTATGATCTGACCTTGGCGCAGTTCCCGCACAACCTCGTATATAAGCTGTTATTACATCTTCGTGCATCAATGCCTTGTGCTTACAAGTCGTACGCAGACTCGCACCGTATCCAGTATGCTTCGTACTCCTTTTGGTCCCTATTTTATGGTTACTTTTGTGCAACGGTTCGAAAGGTTTAGGCGGGCCAAGGCCATCAACCGCACCGTGCTCGACTCACCGGCAAGGTTTGGATTATACCTTGAGATGTGCAACGAAGTCTGTCTTGTCTCTCTTTCACAACTCTCTATATAGTCGTCCTTCTTCCATTTCCGCGTCTGCGTTATATGTTTTTCACTCTCCCTTTGTTCCTGCTTCTTGATCAACAAATCGAAACACACTTTTAGTGCCCTGTACTTGAACTCTTCAACGCCGCGCCGGCCGCTGCCCCTTTTGACCGATCTGCTGCAAATCCTGTACGAAAACTCCGAAGGCGCTGATTGGCTGATGTTCACGAACGCAGACATCGGCCTGCAGCCAGGTTGGTAGCGTCGCTGCCGCTTACACTTGAGGGTGAGAGGGGGAGGGGTAAGCCGTCTCGAAGCAGAGCAAACATGATGATGGAAGGGGTGTTTATTCAATAGATGAAAAGAAGACTTTCTGTTTTCTTATTCCTTGAACTGCGTGTACTCAGTTCTCATCGTTGAAAATATGTGTACCAACGCTGCATTTCATCTTATTTTTTCGAAACTCTCTAGACTTCTACGCAGCTGCTCTGCGGTTGGCCCACAAAAGAAACGCCATCGCCATCAATCGGGTCGAAGTGCCTGACGAGGTATACGCATTGTCCTCGTCCGCTCGTTTTTTCTTACTTTCTCTGCTTTTACTACCAGCTAGTGAATCACAACAGTTGATTTTTATGCATTCTAGGTTCATAATTCTTAAGTGTTAAGCCTCCTCTTCCAGGAAATACACTTGGCTCACTTTCTTTCTCTTTTTCAGAGTATTTCAGATTACCCTTCCACTAGTCAATTTCCTTTTCTGTTTACTTCAACCATTACTTCAATGCCATAACAGGTGGGAGGCAAGAAGCTTGGCGCTGCTGATTTGGACCAAATTTTAGCATTGGGGAAATCAAAGCCCCAGAAGCACCATGGCTTCGACTGTTTCGTGTGGCGAAGAGAGTTGACTCCTATCTTGCGGCTGGCCGTGGGCAACCTCTGTGTGGGCTATCCCCCCCTTGGAAACGTGTTCGTGGACGCCCTGGGCTGCGCCGCTGAGAAATTCCAAGTAAGAAAACAGCGCCAACGTATGCAGATTTAATGTTTACACATGCTTGCATGTATGCATGCACGTGGTTGAGATAAAAGAAAAAAGAGCTATACTTCATCATCATTGTTTTTGTTTTTGCATAGGTCATGAAAGGCGAGCATTTGACGTTTCATTTAGGGATCAAAAACGGCGGGTGGGGCCTTCATCGCGACGAGTACGAAGGCTACAACCGCTTGAGCCGAAAAATGGGCGAAGCAACCCTCGTGTCCTTGGCTACCCAACTAGGCAGCCGCAGCCATCAATCTTGCGTGAATGCACACTTGTCACAGCAGGGTGTTGATGGTGGGGGTACTTTATCTGCTGCCACCACTGGTGAGGCTCCCACTGCGGCGGCTGCTGCTTGCGCACGCCAAGGCGTCAATACCAACCTTCTCTTGCAAGACCATGCCACAGGGATGGGGGCGTTGAAGCAGCACCAGAAGAAACCTTACAAGCGCATCAAAGACGTGCATCGAGAATGCCAAGCGCTGCGGTCCCACTTGCCATTTGTGGGCGCAGCTGCGGACGAGCTCTCTAGAGTGACGGCAGCCCGTGGCGCTGAAATGAAGGCAGCTCGTGATGCGGCTGAAGCAGCACATTTCGAGGAGGAATCGGGAGCAGATGGGCACTTGGCTGCAAACAAAACGACCAGATAGCTCTTCCTTTCTTACCATTGATAATTTTGAGACAGGCCCCAAGAGGCCGGGATAAGAAGGCGGACAGTTAAAGATTAAAAGAAAGCAGCGAGAACCAAATCGAAGAAGCTAATCATAGGAGCAAATTCGTGATTTTTTATTTAGCGATCCGAAATTACAAACGCATGTTAGTGTATAGTGTAAGAGCAGGATGATAAGTCAGATTCAGTCCTTTCTTGAATCAACCAGCTGTTCCCTTTCGGAAATCGTAACTCCTATCCTTTGAGCGACCTTTGTCCTTTGTCTGCTTCCCGGTTCTCAGCTTCTCAGATTTTTTATCTTCGGCGTAGCCACCCCGTATGGGAGTACAGGCTTGAAAAATTCAAGGCAACAGACACAGCAGGAGACAGGCGTGCGTAGGCAGACAGGCTCGACGAAAATAAACAAAGTGTGACGATGTAGATTGTAAAAGCGCGTGCTGCTTTATTGCGTCCTGCAGTAAGCCTTAAACTAAGCAAAGTAGTTGTTACAATTTCCATGGAGCTTAGTTGAAGTGTCGAACGCTAGCTTTAGCTCTCAAACCCAATATAAGTTGACGATAGCTGCTTAGATGGACTACCAATTACTTAAAGTACTTCGGTTACAGTATATTATCATGTTCCCGAGATTTGTATTTGGTTTAAGATTAGCTTACTAGACTCCTTGTATTTGAAAATGCGGCCGCTAGCACTATATACCATGCTTCTTCAAGTATCGTTCTCGTGGGCTCGAAATTCAATCGAAATTACTTCACCCTCAGATGGTGCCTTGCTAGTTGGCCCCGAGGTCAGTGGGATATGTTTCAATTATGTATTCTGCTTTTTCGTGGCTGATGCCTGACCACAACTTTTCGTGCAACTATCAACTTCTTCGATTTTAGATTCAAGTCGGCTTACGCTTAAGAATTGATTCTGCTCCTGTCGAACCAGCAGCATCCGTAGGCGAGCGCATTCCGGTAAGTTTCTTTAACTAATTCTCTTCAAAGAAGCGCCTTTCAGCTGAATTCACCATCTTAAGCACACTCAGTGCTCATGCTCATGTTTTTAAAATGTTTGCGGGCTTGCGTACAGCTTCGTGTCTGCCTCGCATCTCTACCAATTTTCGATGCCGATGCAGCTCCGGCTGTGACCACTAAGATTAATGCGCTTGGTGATACTTCTCTTCTCGAGACGGATGGCCTGAATTCGTGCTTTGACGTAGTCACTGACCACGACAGCAGTTCGAGCACCCTTGAAAGCAGCGTTGCCCTTGGCTTACCGAGCGAAGGGTGGCATGTGGTGCGAGCATTCTTGTTCCAGAGCTCGGAGGGAGAAACCGAGCCAACGAGCAAGAATGGAACACCTGCCGCCGTTCACGCAGTCCACGCCTTCGCAGCTTTTCCGTCAACGGTCAACAAACTTGTGGAACACAGCGATACGTTGGATGTAGAAGAAAATTGGCGATGCGTGCCAGTGCCACCAGTAGGGCATCATTGGAGGAGTAACCGTACTTGTAAAACGAACAACACAACTAGCGGAACGTGCTCCACTCCTAGTCGCACCAATGAGATGATTAGCAATGATGCAGACAGTGCTAGCCCATGCGTTTGGTTACATCGAGACATGTTGCCCCTCGACTATGAGATTCGTGACAAAAGTAGATCTAGCAATGATGCGAGTGGGCATCGCTATTGGGGTTTGGACTGGCCCATTGAGGATGGAGTTGGGTGGGGCACTCTCGGGAAAAACGTGATACGCGAAGCCTTAAGTGCGCTAGGAGTCACTGCACTGCCGTTGCGGGTGGTCGACGGTATTCATTTAGACCCTTCTGAACGCGTTGCCTACCGCTCGACTTTACGCCAGGCTGCTTTTCTCGGCATGAACTTTGGAAGCAGCAGCCGCGACGGCGTGCAACAACATACTGTCAATGTTGCACCGTCCCTCCCACCTGCGGTTATTGCGACAAGGAGTCAAAGCGGCAGCAGCCATGACTATGATGACGCATCAAATGCCGACGTGAGAACCGCTGGCGAACACGCAACGTCGTTTCTTTCGCCGCTGTGTGCCGTGCCGTTGCCATTTCCTGTGATCCACGCGCTCGGTAGGTGGGGCCCCAACGACACATTCACCAGCATGACCTTTCTGAGTGCTCACCCTGGCGCACCTTCTGAAGGCAGCAGCACCAATGATAAGGAATATGAAGCAACTAGCATGACTTCAAGCAACCCGTGCGCTAAATTTTTGACGGGCATTAAACGCCGTGGCCTATTTTGGGGAACCGTAAACGTGGGCATCTTGTTCAGCGAAAGCACTGCTATAACCCCTGGAGACGTGCAATTTCTGCAGCATTTTGATGTGGTGCTCGCAGGTAGCTCGTGGAACGCGAACGTGCTGCGAAGAGCAGGTTTACCAGCGTCTCATGTAGCCGTATTCAAGCAAGGGGTAGACTCTGCGGCGTTCGCTCGTGTGGACAACAAGAACAGTGACGAGGGTGGTGTTGCGGCAGATAAACTTCGAGGTGAAGCGGCGCCCCGCCGCACACCTGCCGGTTGGCGGTGGCGAGCAGAACAGCGAAAAGAATTCCGCGAGCGCCGCCAAGACGCAACTGGGATTACCACAGCTAGTACTGCCACTGCTGATCGTACTGGTGGTAACGATGATGCTGCTAGAGGAAACACTGAAGTTCGCAATGATCCCCCGTGGCTCTCTTCACCTGGTAATGATGACGATGGTCTGTTCTTTGTCTTTAGCGGTGGCAAACTCGAGTACCGCAAAGGTCAAGACGTAGTCGTTGCTGCTTTCAAGCGTTTCGCCGTGAACCACCCAGATGCACGCCTGGTGGTGGCGTGGGCAAATGCCTGGCCTGCCAGCTTAGCGACCTTAAACGACCCGAGTGGGCAACACCCGGTGCACACAACCGGTTTGCCTCTACCCGCGACACCATCGACAGGCACCCCTCAGGGTACCTTGCAAATCTTGCCCTGGCTTGAAAAACAAGGCATTGCGCTCACACAAGTCGTCGACTTGGGCTACGTGCGGCATAAAGACATGGCTGCATGGGCCTTACGAGCAGCTGACGTAGCTCTGTTCCCCAACCGCTGTGAAGGCGGCACTAATTTAGTAGCCATGGAAGCAGCGGCCGCGGGAGCCCCTTTGGTATTGAGTGGCGCGCACGGTCACGCGGACTTGGCAAGGTCCTTGCGGTGCACTCCTCTTCATCGTCAACAAAATGACAACAGTGGGGCTTTTGACACGAACAGTAATGGAGCTCTGGGCCCTGGGTTTGAAGGCTGTGTAGTGCTGGTGCAACAAGCAGATGCACCCTTGCCACCTGCAAGCAATCACAGTAGTAGCACACTTCGAGTCCACGACGACAGTCGAAACGGGTGGTTTGAAGCGGACGTGAGCGAAGTTGTCGCAGCTCTCGAAGCTTTGCATGCTCACAAACGCCAGTCTACCAGGGCATCGTCAGGAAATACCGAGTCTGCGCCTGTAGCTGGAGAGTCATCCACCTTAGGTCTCGACAAAGACGAGCGGGGCGTAGCTGCCACGGACGCTGCGGCGCATTGGCAAGTGGAGCGCATGGCTACGAGTTGGTCGTGGCGCGAAGCAGTAGAGGGACTCGGGCGGCTCCTTGCCAACTTAGAAGCCAGCATATGAGAGCCACTTAATTAAGTACTTCAGGCTGGCGATAATCTGGTTTATCTTTTACTTGGCACTGACTTGGTATAAAACCCTGTTGAATCCACGTACTTAGTACTTAAGCGCCGCGCTAATATTTTTATGTTTGGTGTACACAGAGCTCTCTGGAGATGATTTGGGCTCTTTGGGTTTGGGCTTGGCGCAAACATAGGATATAGGATATTCAAAGGACGAGGGAAGCTCAAGGGGGCCTGAAGTATTATAACTATAATTTGAAGTAGTGTAACTTAAATTCTATATCCAAATACCCGGGCCGATTCCTTATTATTATTATGGGTTTTTGCGAAATTAAAATAGGCAGATGAATTCTAATTCGGGATTTCCTTGTCATTATCACTGGGGTCCCGAAAGAACGACGAACGACAGAAGAAGGGAAGTGGCACAAAATTAATAAGACTCACGCTCCGAAAACCATCGAGGGTACAAACAGAAACACTGAAGGGGTTGAGAAACCACGGCCGTCTTTGGACTGCGCGTCGGCGGAAGCATCCATCTTAAACTCGGAACTCTTTCAATTATAATAGCACCCTTATTTTTAATCGCTGGGGTCCTCATGAGACGCTCCGCCAAATCCAATGACTTCCTCATCGCTGCAGCTCATGTCACTGCTTTCGTTACTACCAGCAGGGGTTCCAGTAGCATTGTTCCCCGCAGTGTCGAACCAAAAGCTGCCACTGACACCACTGCTACTAGCATCTACGGATGCAACGCCTCTGGCATTGTTCTCGTTGTCATTGTCACTGACTTCACCCTCTTCGTCGGGTGACGGTGGCCGGGGTCGCTTCTCTGGCCGTGACTCCACCACGGGTGCCTCAGGAGCAGGCCCCGGAGGAGCAGATGGGCCGCCTGGAAAGTGAGTAGCAGCGTAAGAAGGCAGCAGCAAGGGTGGTTGAGATTCTAAGCCCTGTAAATACTGCGCATATGACGAAGGCGGCGGAGGCGGCGGTGGCGGCGGACGAGGAGGCGGCGGTGGCGGTGGCGGTGGGCGGTGATTGCCCTTCTGGCTTCCACCTACTTTCACTTTTCCCTTTTGGGCCTTAGTAGTCTTACGCTCCGATGGCTGCTGCTGCTGCTGGTTGCCATCGCCTGCGGCCGTTGCAGCCACCAATCCAGCCAAATTGAGGGACTGGGGATCGCCCCGGCTAGGTACTTGCGTGCACACTTTTTGGCGCGTGGCCATGTTCACAAGAGCTTTCCAGTGCGGGTCGACTTGCAACGCTTGAGCACTGCCGCAGACTACGAGGCAGGTTTTGGCCCGCGTGAGCGCCACGTTCATGCGTCGCGTGTCGGCCAAGAAACCTACACCTCCGCCACCGCCACCACCACTACCGCCACCACTGCCAGCGCTGCTGCTGCTGCTGCTCGAGGCTTTTGAAGCCCGGCCTGGTTGCGGCGCCCGGGCGGTCGAAACCAGAATCACGTCTTTTTCTCGCCCCTGGTAGCCGTCGACGGTGTGCAGCTCCACTTCCTGCAGCACGCCAGCACGGTCAAAGACGCGCTCGAGGACCTTGAGCTGCTCTCGGTACGGCGTCAAGACACCCACGCGACCAGGCAATGGTTTCGAGCTCATGGACGACACTTGCTTCATTTCCAAATAGCACTGCAGGAGGACCGCTGCTTCCCTGGGGTTGCTGCGAGTTGACGTGGAGGCAGCACCAGTAGAACCACCGCCACTGCTGCCACTGCTCGAGGGCAACGATGGCAGCACGTCGAGAAAGAGAAAGGGGGGAAATTGGGCGTGGAACAGCTCGACGTAGTTGGGATTTGGAGGCCCCACGCTCGCTGCATCTTTCAACGCCCCGCTGTAAAAAACATGCCGTGGGAATGCACTGATGCTCGGGTGCATGCGGTACTGGGTATCTAACAGATGCACGAAATGGCCTGCAGTTTCAAGCCGTTCAAACAAGGACCGCGATAGCATCAAGTCTTCTTGTTCGGCCACACTCAAGTCCTTGCTCATGGATAAGGACGAGGACGACGAAGACGACGAAGCCTTTATATCCGCCTTCTCAGCTGTCACAGCACCTGTAGCGGGAGCAGCCGCCGCAGGAGCGGTCGCCGTGCTTTTGCTGGGAGTGTGGTGAGCTTCCTCGAAATTCGCGAGGCCCGCGGCGAGAGGTTGGGCGCCCAGGGCAGCCCCACTGCTCACCGAGAAAGCCGTTGCGCGGAGCTGCTGAGGGTCTCCTACCAGGACACACCGGGGCGCGCCGGTGCGGCCTGAGAGTAGAGGGGCTAGAAGGGCAGGCTCGGTGGCTTGCGCGGCTTCGTCAATAACGCACACCGCAAAAGGGTCCTAGGAAGTTGAGCCGCCGCGTGGAGGTATGAAGAAAAGACAGACAGGAAAGGGAAGAGGGAGGGGAGAAAGAAGAAAGAAAAGATTAGAAAGTCGAGACGAAGGAATACGCGCAAACACAAAGATGAACGAAGATATGCACGTCACGGCGACGCTGGACTCATTTGAAATGCAAGGAATTAGCAAAAAATAATAATTAACAACACAAGGCCTTCAGGAAATGGCCCCGCGTGTATGTGGGCTTGTACACAAAAAGCTCGTCGTACCGTGGTGCGAAAGGATTCCGCAGCAGCGCTGTTGAGGGTCGTGAACACCACGTGGGCTTCGTCCAAAATGTTGGCCTCGAGCGCCAATTGCAGCGCGTGCCGCTGGCCCGAGTTGATCGTCCCACCATTCCCACGGTTGCCGAGCGCGGCATCGGAGCGCCCCGCCGTGAGGGCGTCTAAAGCAAACACACGTTGTTTGATCTGATGGGGAGTCAAAAAGAAGAGGTCGTAGAACAGCAAAGAGCGAGAATTGAGAGAGAATAAGGCATGCAAGCAAGCACAGACTGTTCAAAGGCACGAAGAGTTGAAAATCAAAAGGTGGCGAACCTGCCAACATAAAAACAGAGCAAATTTAGAGACAAAAGCACTTCTTCGCCTCCTGTCTTATAAAGTATGTGTTCTGTGGGCGAAGAATTCTTAAGCCCTTTTCTTATCATATCATATCATTTCGTTTTTCCGTTTTATTTCGTTGCACCGACTGCGCTCTCACCTCCAGCCTCAACTTTTCAAGCTTCTCGCGGTGTTGCACAAGCGCATTCAGGGTTGCGCTGTACTCGGGCTGCTGCGACGGGTCGCTCCGCTTCAAAGCGGCTGCCAGAGCTTCGGGGTCTTGGACGACTAATCCTGGCGCACTCGCTGCTGTTTGTGCTGACTGCGCTTGTGCCTTGGCTTGCGCTGCTTTCTTAGCAGCAGTGGCTTTGGCCTTCGCCGCAGCTTCAGCAGGAGTACCCACTCGATTCTGAGCCTCTACGCTCACCACGGGTGGTGGTGTTGGTGCAGCAGATGCTGCTGTTCTATGGTCTTTCTGCGTGGCCTTCGCCTTCCCTTGGCTGCTGCCGGGAGGTTTGAGAGAAGTGGTCTTGGCGGCATGGTTCACGAAGTAAGGGGTAGCAGAGGTGGGGTCAGCCCTCACTTCCCAGTGCGGAGGCAAACCTCCACTGCTTGACGCCAGGTCGCAGCCTTTCAAGAGCGCCACGAGAATGCGGTGCGCTTGGCCGTATTCGCGCTTGACCTTAGAGAGAGTGTGCATCGAAATAGATGAGATAAGAAGAAAGCATATACAATGGGCAATCAAGTTGATGATCCAAACATGGAAAGTGCGCACAAAGCCACATAATACTAAATATTTTTTGAAATGACTCGTAATTATTATTATGTTGTTTCCTTCTTAATACGTTCCCCTTTTCTCCTCTCTCTCCTCCTCTTTTACCTGCTGTTGTTTTTCCTGCCGCTGCTGCAGCTCCGCCGCAATCGCGCGCTCGTCTCGCACGCCAATGGCTTCCACCAGAGTCTCCATGGAGACCTCGCGCACTCCCGGCCCTTGGCCTCGCCCCACCCGCACGATCCGCGGGTTGTAGCGCTGGCCGGCACCGTCCAAAAAGCCGTCGGCAATCACTTTGGCCAGCACGTTGTCCACCGCCACGTTGGAGGGGGCGGCCACCAACAGGCGAGGCTTGCGCACCGTGTCACTGGTGCTGGTACTGTTGGTGGAAGAACCTGGCACTGCTTCAGCCATGGCAGCAGCCACAGCAGAGGACAGTGGGGGTTGCGATGCGCCCTCTTTGGTCGCTTTGCTGCCGCCACTGCTGCTGCTGCTGCTGCTGATGTCGGCTAAAGTTTGGCGAGCGCGCTTGAGCTCTTGGGCCACCACTTGGTCGTAGTAACGGCTGTATTCGCGCAATTGCAGCAGGTTGAGCAAACCTTTTAAAGTGGTGGTTTTGCCAGTGCCCGGGGGGCCTTTGATCAACGTAAACACTGGCACTTGTGGAGTGCGCTCAGGTTGAGGAGGTGGCAACGAAGAAGAAGACGACGACTGAATCGGCGACACAGCAAAGTCGATCCCATGGTTGCTCGAAGCAGTGCTGTGGCGAGGCAGAATTTTCAAGGAAGAGCCCGAAGAAGAAGAAGAGGCAGGGAGCGCGGCAAGGCTGCGGCGACGCGACTTGCTACTCTCCGGCATGGCCACCGCGCGCGCGGCCGCCAGAATCGCCCGGCGCTGGGACGCGTTGAAGGCGTTGTCGAGGTAATCCGCGAAGCCTGGCCCAATGTTCATGTCGTCAATCTCGCGCTGCCAGGCCAACTCTCGCTCAGGTTCCTTCACGCAAAGCTCGCTGCCACTGCTACTGCTGCTGGAGCTGCTCCCTGCGTCAAGGTCTGAACCAGTATTTGGCTTTGGTCGCTGCAGCACTGGCGAGTAAGGCGGAGAATAGGGCGGTGGTGGGGTTGGTAACTGCAGCTCCTCACCTGCTGCTGTGGCTCCTGGTGCTTCTCCTACCAGCCCTCTCTCTTCGCCACCACCACCACCACCACCACCAATACCATACTGCTCGCTGCTCTTCCTACTCAATTCCGCTTCCGGGGCGAGCACAGCGCCCAAGAGCCGCGGGTGCAAGTCTTGCAGGCGGCAGAGCGCTTTCAGCTCTCGCAAACTCGAGACCGCGGACGCTACAGGGATGGCCACGACCCGACGCGCCGTGAGACGGGCATTTCCACCACCACTGCTGCTGCCGCTGCTAACACCACTACCAACGCTGCCGCTGCTGCCCATGGACGACTGAAAACGGCGCCACGCAGGAGCAGCTACGCGCACTTCCATGGGGAACTGCCTGGTGGAGAAGAGGGCCAGCAAACCTTGCGGCGGCATGGGTGGTGCCCCAACAGAAGGTCGACTACTGCTACTACTACTAGTCGTTCCAGCCGGCCCACCTGCCGCTAAGGTTGCTGCCGCTTGCTCTCTCTCCGCGCGCCGAGCTTGTGCGCGAGCTGCTGCAACTTGATGCGACGCGAGGCCACTGCCGCTACTCTTGCCTTTGGCGGCTCCTGCTAGATTTTGGCCAGGGATGGGTGGGGGGTCTTGGAGCGGCACTTGCAAGGACGCAAGAGCACGGCTGGCGGAGGGGCCTTCGGGGACGAGCCACACCAAGTGGTCTGCGGTGCAGCCAGGCAACACGTTGCGGCCGTCTCCGAAGCAGCGGTTGGCGAGAGTCACGCGCAGGCGCAGCAAAGGTTCGCCGGGCTGCTGCTGGGCGAATTCCTGGGCGTCAATAGTCATGGCGGGCCCACCTTCGCAGCCCTCTCGTTCCACCTAGCGTAAATGAGAGCAAAATGATGAAATCCGTTTACGATGCGTAATTGCAGTAAAATCCGTATGCTCATGCCTTATACTCTAACAAGAATTAAGATCAATTGAGGAACGAGTGATTGATAGTTAACGAGGGGGCTCAGCTCAGCACTTCTGAGCGTCAAGAGGCTAGAAGTCCTGCAGATACCTGGTTCAAGACTACGGCACGCGTTTCGCGTTGCACCAGCCGCAGCCAGAGGGACCGATATTGCGCGACACTGTCAAATTGCTCCCGTACTAGGCTAGCTTGTGCAGTAGGCACCGCGGAAAGACCATGACTGGAAGCGCCGGAAGAAGAAGGGGTGGCAGGAGGTGGTGGTGGAGGCGAGCGGCGCCCCCCAGTGCGTTGGGCGTCCACAGCCGACAACAAGTCCCAGGCGAGGAGATCACGAAGGACGACAGCTTCATCCAACATAGGAACCGTCGTTGACGCAGCCTTCCCCTCGCCGTTGCGCATGGTGAGCCCTCCAGAGACTGCCGCTGAAGGACGCTTGCGAAGGAGCTTCCGCGGAGCACCACCATCGTCGGAGCTAGCGGTAGAGCCAACTGAACTGCTCGACGTGGGCGGCGGAACATTTGCGTTGGGCCTAGACGCTTTTGAAACATCCGCCGAACTGCTAGGAGCTCGTGGGGCATGCGTAGAAGTGGGGGGAAGGGTGAATGCAGAGGAGCTCGATGGTGGTGGCGGTGGTGGCAGCAACAAGCTGGAGTGATGCGCTGAGCTAGATGCATGGCGTAGAGGTGCTCCAGTCTTCTTTCGGCTACCTTCTTTAGAGACTAAGCCAGCTTTCTTGGACATTTCAAAATGAGTCAGCTAGTTGGCTTTAAAAGCGTGCAGACATATAATCGTTCATGCTGTGGCTCGGCTGTGGCTGTGCTTCATGTTGGGTGATGTCGTGATAGCCTCTTTGCCTCTTTTTCTTCTTTTCTTCTTGTTGGATGTGCGATGTGCGTCCAAAATGTTTCAAGAATTTTTTAGCTTCGATCCTTCCTTGCTTGCTGTCGTGGCTTTTTGTTCTTTTGCCACTTCCAGTGTCATCGCAATGGCTATGCGGGCAGATGAAGCTGTTGGGCTACTGCAGTCTATGTTCGGTGCGGTTGATCCTATTAATATTTCATAGCATATTCAAATCTGTTCTGTGATCCTCCGACTAACGTAGCCCTTGACTCATACTGCTCCTAGATACATGGGACCGAGCTTCCTTGATAGCAATGCTGCAGACGAATCATGGTTCGTGTGAGCAGGGTAGTTTTGCATTCAAGCTGCAACTAGACGTCATTTCTTTTCTCCCTGTTGCTCTCACTGCATTATGCTGGAAGAGCTCTCTCTGTATTCAATAATGCCACTCATTTGTAACACTCCCTAAGATTCCATGGGATACTCATTAACTTACTGCACCCGATAGGCCACGTGGAGAACACAATAGAAATGATCTTGCAAATGAATGGGGATGCAGCGGAAACGTCTACGACCACAAGCAGCGGGCCTTCAATAGCTGCTGACCTGGACGCACAATTAGCACAGCAGCTTCACTTAGAGGAGGATGGCCAAGTAGGCTCCTCAGCTGCGGGAGCAGCCGGAGATGGGGCTTTCCGGTCCAACAATGTCACCGGCAATGTTTCCAATTTGGCGCAGGGAATATCTTCTGATGTAGCTCTGCCGCCTCCGATCTCATCCGCGCCAGTTTCACGTGTCGCTGCGGCTGGAGCTGATTTCGGAGGTGGGTCGATTGGAAGCACCAGCAGAAGCAGAGCTAGCGGAGGAGGACACAACAACCGTGGTGCCCCAGAGCTGCATCGGTCGGAGACTGCTCGTTCAAACCCGCCAGCAATTGGTGCCGCAGCCGGTTGCAGAGGCAAGCCCGTTGCCCTTCCGCCATCTTTCTTACGGCTTCCTCCGCGGCTGCAAGCCCGGCACGAGGAAATGCGCGCTTCCTCTTCTTCTTCATCTATGGGAGGCGCAAGCCGTGCCTTTGGCGCTAGCAGCGACTCCGCGGACGCGCAAGTGGCAATGGCCGCTTACGAAGAGCTCCTCGCGCAGCAGCTGGCTGAAGAGATGGAGCAGGAAGCTTCGCTCGGAAACCTCGTTTCCAATGGCCTCGCCTCCTTCGGATTCAATAGCAATAGCAATAGCTCCAGCAGCAACAGCAGCAGCAGCAACAGCAATAATAATAGCAGGGGTGCAGCTTCATCGAGTGCTCAGCAAAATCACCAGACCACTTCTCAGCCGCCAAACCGAAGCAACAACAGTGCCTCCACATCAAGCGATAGCAGCAGCAGTGGCTTCTCCATGGCACGAGCGTCGGCTTTTTTTGCGTCTGCCCAGGAAGAAGCAAAGCGGAAGATGAACGAAGTTGCCGTCCAATTTCAGGCAGTTACCGGGATCGGCGGTTATGCCACACAGGTACTATCTTATAGCCGTTAGACCCTTCCGGTGCAAGCTCTTATATGTATTTCGCAATTTTCCCTTTGCATCCACTGTTTCGCTATTGACTCTAATTTTTTTCATGCAG
>Ga0307982_1001583_pt1 | contig 18505 bp, 17 predicted proteins | sample OrgLakmetagen989_FD_201847 | JGI IMG/M metagenome (GOLD analysis project Ga0307982, IMG submission 201847) | Saline water microbial communities from Organic Lake, Antarctica - #989 | ecosystem: Environmental > Aquatic > Non-marine Saline and Alkaline > Saline | place: Antarctica: Organic Lake... | reverse complement strand
TGTTCAGAGTGGAACCAATCAAGGAATTGAACCCAAGTCGTTGGATAATCTTTTCCACCTATCGGAGCAATTGTTGGCACATCCATTGAGAGATTTTGCCATTTGTGGAGCTAAAGGGATACCCCGTGCTTATATACAGTATGGCTGAGTTCACCAAAACCCTCAAAGTCCGAGCTCGGGACAGACATGCAAGCGGGCTGCGCCGCCAGGCGGCGTCCGTCAACCGTGTTTGGAACTTTGTAAATGAACTCAGTCACCGCAAGCCACGAAAAGCGACTCAAGACTCGTGGTAAGGGAGTAGGCAAAGCCTATGAGCCGTTCATCAAAGTTCATGAACTCAGCAGCCAGGGTGAAAGCGTTCGAATCCGAAGTGCTTCCGTCGGGCGAGTACATCACCTGTTAATCACTGCTTAAACCCGGATTGATTAATTACGAATACCTTTTATTTACTATTTTGTGTGAATATTATTAATGACAAGTACTAAATATCCTTATCATTTAGCAACAACTTGGTCTTATAACAGTACTGTCTGAAATACACTAATTATAATAAAAGGAAACCCATATGAGATTTGTGACTGCTGCAGTATCAGCACTGGCTCTGAGCGTTGCTCCAGGGGCTGCGATGGCCGCCTGCGACGATGGCGAGATCGTCGCAAAGTTAAGCCACGTCACCAACACTGACAGGCATCCGAAGGGTATCGCCGCCTCGTTATTGCAGAAACGTGTAAACGAGGAAATGGATGGCAAAATGTGCGTCGAAGTGTTTCCCAACTCCACTCTTTATAATGACGACAAGGTAATCGAGGCGATGCTTCGGGGCGACGTTCAGCTGGCTGCACCGTCACTCTCAAAATTCGAGAGACTGACCAAGCAGTTTCGCCTTTTCGATCTGCCCTTCATCTTCTCAGATATCGAAGCAGTGGATCGATTTCAGGCCTCCGATAATGGGCAGGCCATGCTTGACAGCATGCAGCGCCGCGGCCTTCAGGGTTTGGCCTATTGGCATAACGGCATGAAGCAGATGTCGGCCAATGTGCCCCTGCTCGAGCCTTCGGACGCCGAAGGGCTAAAATTCCGCGTTCAATCCTCCGACGTGTTGGTGGCACAGATGGAGGCGATTGGAGGCAGCCCGCAAAAAATGGCCTTTTCCGAGGTTTACGGAGCGCTTCAGATGGGCGTTGTGGGTGGTCAGGAGAACACTTGGTCTAACATCTACGGAAAAAAGTTCTTTGAAGTTCAGGACGGCATCACCGAGACCAATCACGGTGTCATCGACTATCTGCTTGTGACCAGCGTCGACTGGCTTGACAGTCTTGACGCCGATGTGCGCGACCAGTTTCTGCAAATCGTGGCGGAAGTGTCCGATGCCCGCAATAGCGAATCCAGCGAGGTCAATCAAAGCGCCAAGCAAGCGATCATCGATGCCGGCGGCGTGGTGCGTCAACTGACACCCGCGCAGCGCGACAACTGGATTGAGAAGATGAAGCCCGTCTGGGAAAAATTCATGGGCGATATCGGACAAGAGAATATCGACGCAGCCGTCAACTCGAACACCAGTTCGTAAATCCGCATGAACAGCACAGCCCCCACGAGGGGACTGTGCTGTACCGGTATCGTGCAGTCCATATTGGTCTGTCCATATTGGTCTGCCCAGTTTTTCAACCACTTTCTTTAACGTGCTGTCTGGCTAACTCATAAATCTACTGAAATTCTGAGAGTCCGGAAACTTATCTCTGAGATTTATGGATCCATATTGCCAGCTTTGGTCAGAACCCTCAGTGCCAATCAGTAGGTTTGCGAGTTAGTCCAACGGAACACTACCATCATGGAAACGTTACGATGCAGCAAAAGACAGGACTAATCGATCAGTTCGAGGAAACTTTGATCGCCGTGCTTATTGGACTCATGACGGCCATCACTTTCGCCAATGTTGTAGCACGCTACGCGTTTAACTCGAACATTCTTTGGGCACTTGAACTAACGGTTTTCATGTTTGGATTCTTGGTCCTTTTGGGGGCTTCTTACGCAGTCAAGAAACATGCGCAGCTCGGCGTAGATGTGATTTTGAATCTGGCGTCACCTGCCATACGTCGAGTGCTTGCGCTTATCTCGGTCGCAGCATGCCTCGTCTTTTCGTTGCTCCTGCTAAAGGGCGGCTACGACTATTGGGCTGTTTTTGCCGACTTGCCCCCCACATCAGGCCGCTGGTTCCCAACAGGATTCGATACAAGTTCGCGCAGTCAAAGCTTCTATGAGATGCAGGATGTACCGATGGTGGGCGCCCTCCGCTTCTTAGAAGATCTAATTAACTACGGCGATACATACGAAAAAATGCCCAAGGCTGTGCCCTATATTGTGCTGCCAATCTCTGCATTTTTACTGGTGCTGCGATTTACCCAAGCCGCTATTGCCATTTGGCGGGGCGAGCTCGACCGTTTGATTGCCAGCCATGAAGTTGAAGATGAACTGAATGAAATCCGCGCGGGTCACGCGCATGACAGCCGCGGAGGATCCAATTAATGGATGTCGCCATTCTCTTTTTCGTAATCATTGCCTTACTGCTTATTGGTGTGCCGATTGCTTTCTCTCTCGGGCTCAGTTCCACACTTTTCTTGCTGATCTACTCAAATGCTTCGCTGGCTTCCGTTGCGGGCACGCTGCTTGAAGCGTTTGTTGGCCATTACACCTTGCTCGCGATTCCCTTCTTTATTCTCGCTTCGGCGTTCATGACGACGGGAGGCGTTGCGCAGCGAATTATCCGCTTTTCTATTGCCTGCGTGGGGCATCTGCACGGCGGCCTTGCCATCGCTGGAGTCTTAGCTTGCATGATGTTTGCGGCACTTTCGGGATCATCCCCTGCGACGGTGGTAGCCATTGGCACGATCGTGATCGCGGGTATGCGTCAGGTGGGCTATACCAAAGAGTTCGCCGCCGGCGTGATATGTAATGCGGGGACCTTGGGCATTCTTATCCCGCCATCTATTGTAATGGTGGTCTATGCGGCCTCGGTCAACGTGTCGGTCGGCCGCATGTTTCTCGCCGGCATCATTCCCGGCCTTCTCGCGGGTTTCATGCTGATGACGACGATATATATTATCGCCCGCGTGCGGAACATGCCCAAGGGGGAATGGCAAGGCTGGTCTGAGATCTGGGCCTCTGGCCGCGAGGCGGGTTGGGGCCTCTTCCTGATCGTGATCATCTTGGGCGGCATTTATGGCGGTGTCTTCACGCCAACAGAGGCAGCGGCGGTAGCAGCGGTCTATTCCTTCCTGATCGCCTGTTTCATTTATCGCGATATCGGGCCGCTTGCAACAACCGGAGAGGGCGCGAATATAAGTCTCCTGCGAAAACCGCATGCGATCTTGACCGTCTTCGTGCATCCCGACACCAAGAAAACCCTCTTCGATGCAGGCAAACTTACCGTGACGCTGCTTTTCGTAATCGCCAATGCGCTTATTCTCAAGCACGTGTTGACCGAAGAGCAGATACCTCAGCAAATAGCCAATGCAATGCTGAGTGCGGGCTTCGGCCCGGTAATGTTTCTGGTTATGGTCAACATCATATTACTAATCGGCGGACAATTCATGGAGCCCAGCGGCCTACTTGTTATCGTGGCACCGCTGGTCTTTCCGCTCGCCATCGAACTGGGTATCGACCCAATCCATTTAGGCATCATCATGGTGGTCAATATGGAGATCGGAATGATAACGCCGCCGGTGGGACTAAACCTCTTCGTGACATCTGGTGTTGCAGGCATGTCGATGATGTCGGTGGTACGTGCCTCACTACCCTTCTTGGCCGTCTTGTTGGTGTTCCTGATCATAATAACCTACATCCCATGGATATCGACCTTCTTGCCCAATACCTTCATGGGGCCTGAAATCATTACCAAATAACGGAGTTCAATATCGCTTCATGGGCAACGATTGGCAGCGCCATACGTTGCCGATGAGGCATTTTCAGTTTGCGATCAACGGATTGCAATGAGGAGATTTGATGGAAATTAACGCGCCAACGAAGTTAATAATAAAAAAAGAGCCAGAGCTCTTTCGTCAGATTTTATCGCTGAAAGGTGCCTGCATTGTGGAGTTGGGATGCGGTTCAGCGGCTCTTACCCGCTATATCGCTAACGAGTGCGAGCCAGCTTCAATTCTGGCTTGCGAAGTGGACCTTGTTCAGCACACTAAAAACAGCGCACGAACGAACTTACCAAATGTGACCTTTGTTGTTGCCGGGGCCGAGAGCATTCCAACTAGTGATTCTAGTGCTGACATTGTTCTGATGTTTAAATCTCTGCATCATGTGCCAAAAGATCGCTTGGCTGACGCCATGTCAGAGATTTGCAGAGTGCTTCGGCCAGGTGGCTTAGCGTATATCTCTGAGCCAGTTTTTGCGGGCGACTTTAATGAAATTTTGCGGTTGTTTCATAACGAAGAAACAATTAGGGAGAATGCCTTTAAAGCTGTTTTTAATGCGGTTGAAGCAGGTGTTTTTGAGCTAGTCGGCCAGCACTTTTTCCACATGCCAAGCGTATTTAGCAACTTCGACGAATTTGAGCAGCGAATGATCAACGTGACGCACACCAACCATCAGCTGACGCCTGAATTGTTGGCAGCGGTAGAGGCTAAATACAACCACTTTGCTGAAGATGGCCGAGTTTGTTTAACGGCGCCCATACGAGTTGATCTACTACGTAGACCGGTTGCCTAACTTTGAAATTAGGTGCTCACTCTGAAAGGCGGTATAGCCGTTAGTAGTTATGATAATCCCGAATGGATTGAATCAGCGCCTTGCAAGCTTCCGGCAATGAGGCGTACTCCCGCACAATCACCGCTCGTTCTCGCGTTGCCCACGCATCTTTTAAAAGCACTATGTCCAGCTTCATATTCTTCTGGTAACGCAAAGCGCTAGACTCCGGAAGAATAGCCATGCCAACGCCGGCCTCGATCATACGGCAGGTTTGCTCAAAACCGTAAACCTGCATCCGCAGTGACAACTGCTCGCCAAGTTTTGCCACTTCTTTTTTGAGAAATTGGGTTAACGTGCTGCCATCGTGCAAACCCAAATAAGGGAACCCAATGGTATCTTTGAAATCAACGGGTTTACTGCCAGCTAAGGGATGCTGGGACCCTACAACCGCAACCAAACGATCTACGCTAAAAGGTAGAATTTCAAAGCTTTTTATCTCGATTTTCCCGGAAGTTACGCCCAAATCAGTAGCTCCGTCGAGCACCCCGCGAAAAATGTCATTTGTGAGTCTTTCTTGCAAATCAATGGTTATGCCCGGCCTTTGGCCCAGAAAGCTGGCGAGGACTTCTGGCATGAAATCTGTGACTGCGGTGGTGTTGGCAAAAATCCGAATATGCCCACTGTCGCCATCCCGATACTCGGAAAAGTCCGTTTTTACATACTCAACCTGCCTCATTATCGAACGCGCGTGTTGGAGCAGCTTTTCCCCAGCAGGTGTTAGCTCTACTCCCTGGCTAGCACGGTAAAACAAACGACTACCCAGCTGACCTTCCAAGGACTTAATGCGAGTGCTCGCTGCGGCTGTGGAAAGGCTCGCGCGCTTTGCCCCTGCGGTCATACTGCCGGCTTCTGAGACGTGAATGAAAAGTCGTAAATCGGGTAAATCAAAATGCATGACGCGTTGCTCGGTTGAGTCGAGAGTTCATCTTTTTTGCCAAGTAGAGAGTAACACTTTCCGGAATGAGCTTTAGACGAATGTTTGCGTATCAGCTTTTAATCCGAATTCAAATCAGAACCTTAGTACACTGGCATAATTGGCTAGAATGCATAGCGCTGTTTGGCAGCCTTTCCGCATTAAATGCACTGTTCAGGTGATCGAGCGCCATATAAACGCCGCCCCTCGCACCATCGCAGCTAACCGCTATCCATCGATGGTGAAACGCCTCCAACCTGGCTCGCGAGCAACTGATAGAGTTTTTTGGCTGCTTCGCTAGGACTATCGTTTCGCAAGTAGAGGTAAAAATTAATGGTAGGTAATGACGGCAACCTCTGGTGTTCACCTAACACTCTGAATTCGGGTGTGACCATCTCAATACTGCGGGCTGTAATGCCAAGCCCAGCTCGCACTGCCGCTTTGATTCCTGCCAAATTCGGCGCAATGTAGCTTTCTTTGTAGTCCCACTGCTCGCGAGTGAGTGCTTCAAGAGCGATAGCCCGAAAAATGCTGGGCTCATCAGCCAAAACTAGCGACAGCGGCTCATCGCTAACTAACTGATAGTCACTGGCAGCAATCCACACCACCGGAGAACTCCGAAGCACCAGATTCGGATAGCCTTCCGCTTTACGCGTCGAAATGGTCAAATCAAGCTCACCTGCGAACAGCATGTCCATAAGGTCTGGGCTGCGGCCAACATGTATAGCCATCGACAAGCGCGGGTTGACTCGTGCAAAGGATTGCAAAATGCTCGGTAGCACTGTGTCAGCAATATCCGCTGGTGCTCCTATTCGTACCGGGCCAATAAGCTCCTGATCATCCAGTGTTGTCCACAGTTCGTCGTGTAGCGCAAGCAGACGGCGAGCATACTCTGACAGGCGAGCGCCCGCCGCTGTCAGTTTTTTCGGCGGCCACGCTTTATAAATAGCGATACTTGCAGCTCATTTTCCAAGCGCCCCATTTGTTGGCTAATCGCAGGCTGCGATTTATGAATCCTCAGTGCAGCCTTGGCGAAGCTCTCTTCGTCACAAATGGCGACGAATGTTCTGAGCAGTGATAGGTCTAGGTGGCGCATATAGTTAAGCTCTGATTATCTATTACAGCTTAAATCTTATTATAAATAGCATGCTTAAAGGAGTAATTTAGACGGAACTTTAATTACAAGGGAATAGCTATGAGTTCTTCAGCTTCACGTCGCCAGCAGGTCGTTTCGGATGCGCTTAGCCGAGTACATAAAATATTGGCTTCTGAGGCCGTAACCCGTCAGTCGCTCGACACTATATTGGACGAGGTCAAACAGCTAGCCACACAAAGCTCGCTTTGGAATGAGTCCGACTTTCCTCCGCCGAAGCCTGACGAGTATCAAGCTCGATACCTTATCGACCAGGGCGACGACTTGACCGTCGCACTCTACCTGAACGTTATGCGCCCCGGAAAATTCGTCCCCCCCCATGACCATACAACCTGGGCCTGTATCGCAGGCGTTGCGGGTGATGAATACAACACACTGTATAAACGATTGGATAATGGCCGCGAACCGGGAAAAGCCACGTTGAAAACCGGCGAGGAAATTCTTGTCGGCCAGGGGGGCGGTGTTGCTCTGCTGGCCGATGACATTCACTCGGTTCGTGTTGACGGTGATTTGCCTGTTCGCCACCTGCATCTTTATGGGCGCGCGTTGGAGACACTCTCACAACGGACAAGTTTTGATTTCGATGCTGAAACCTGCAAAACCATGGACATTGGTGTCAAAAGCCGAGTTGCAGAAGGTGAGGGTGAAAGCATGGAGAGTAACAGTGATTAGTATCGCACCTCAGGAGCTAAAGCGATTACTGGCAAGCGCCGGCCAAGAGGTCGCTTTTCTCGACATTCGTGAGTTCGGTGAATACGGCACAGGCCATCCATTCCAATCGGTGAACGCGCCTTTCAGCCTTCTTGAGGCTCGAATCGGTGAACTGGTACCAAGGCTCAGCACATTTTTGGTCTTGATGGACAGCAGTGATGAAGGCAGGGCTCGCCGCGCGGGCGAATGTCTGGCAGATCTCGGTTATAGCAATATAGCCTGGCTGAGAGGCGGTGCTGCGGGTTGGCGGGATGCCGGTTATAGCATCTTCGCTGGAGTTAATGTGGTTAGCAAGACCTTCGGCGAGCTTGTACATAAACAGTTAGAGCCTGCCGAAATAGGCGCCACTCAATTAGCCGAATGGCAGAGCCAAGGCCGGCCTGTTTATATTATTGATGGCCGTCCTGTTGCCGAATATAACAAGATGAACATTCCTTCGAGCATGTGCTGCCCCAACGGCGAACTCGCTAAGCGGATTTCCACTATCCTCGATAGTGACACTGAAACGCCGGTGGTCATAAATTGCGCGGGTCGTACCCGTAGCATTATTGGAGCCCAGACTCTTCGTTGGCTGGGTATCAAGAATCCAGTCTACGCCCTTGAAAATGGCACTCAAGGATGGCAATTAGCCGGACTATCACTTGAGCACGGAAGTAAACGCTATTACCCCTATGAAGTCAGGGTTGACCCCGCATTTGGCGCGGCTGCCCGCCAATTTTCAGAATCGCACCAGGTTGCGGCGGTTAACGAGCCAACGTTGAATGACTGGCTAGCGGACGAGCAACGCACTACTTATGTTTTTGACATTCGCACTGAGGAAGAATATCGAAAGAACGGACACCCAGTTGCAGTCCACGCGCCAGGCGGACAATTGATCCAGGCCTTTGACCATTGGGTAGGCGTGCAGAGCGCTCGCGTAGTGCTGATCGATGACGATGAGTGCCGCGCTCCAATGGTTGCTGGCTGTTTAGCGCTGATGGGAGTAGACGTTGCCTGGCTGCGAGGTGGAAGGGATTCATGGAGACGCCTGCGTAACTTTAAGAAGCAATCTGATTTGCGCCTGGAAATCCCGCGAAAAGTGCAGCTAGAAGAAGCTTTGCACCCAGCAACGTTTTGTCTCGATGCACGCCCCAGCATGCAGTATCGAGAGGGTCACTTACCCGGTTCCTGCTGGGCAAACCGGTCACTATTCAATGAGCAGATCACCGGTACGGATTATCAGCAGTTCGTCGTAATAATTGCCGATATGGAACGCGCGGCATGCCTCACCGTAGAGCTCAAAGCACAAGGCTTTAAAAACATAGGTTGGTTGGCTTCAACACTTGTAGACTGGCAAAGTAAAGACATTACCCTAGAGCGCACTCCGAATAGACCAAATGACACCAGCTGCATAGATTACCTGTTTTTTGTGCATGACCGACACGATGGAAACCTAGAAGCTTCCCGCCGTTATCTAGCTTGGGAAACCGGCTTGTTAGCCCAACTTGACTATCAGGAGCGCCGCATCTTCAGAATCTAAGCATGTTTGAGAAGATACTTAATAAAACGAAAAGCTAATCTGATAGATCTTGCCTGCCATTAAGGAATTTCGGCCATCTATTTTTAATGGTTGGTCGATCGGGTAAACAGACGCGCCGTTTTTACAAATCTAAAGGAGATCAAACGGCCTGAATGACACTATTAAAACCCTCGCGTTATTTTGCCTTGGCCGGCTTCCTGCCGGCCGGGGTCGTCTTTTTGATGGTCTCATTCGAATACACGGGTTATTCCGCATTCGCAGTGGCGGCTTCGGTGTTGGCCGCGATCGCAGTCGTTATTTTCAGCTTTGGCGTCCGCGCCTCTCGGGTCGTGTTCGTGCTGATCGCGATCGCATTAGTGCTTTGGGCCGCGGTGACGAATACGGGGTGGATGGCAGCGACCGCATTAGCGGCGCAGCGCGGTGCGATGGTGATGGCTTTGTTCACTGCCCTGACGGCGATCCGCAATGCCGCCATAAGCGCGCCGGCAATCGTCGAATGCGGGCGTTTCCTTGCACGGCAGCGTTCGGGGTTGCGCTACACCGCACTTACCATCGGCGGGCATCTGTTCGCGTTAATTCTGCTTTATGGCTCAATATCGTTGCTGGGGACCTTGGCGACCGAAAGCGCGGCGCGCGAGCCAGACCCTGAGATCCGCAGGCAACGCACCCGCCGCATGATGATTGCGATCCAGCGGGGCTTTGCGTCCACCCTGTGTTGGTCGCCCCTGGGGTTTTCGATGATCATCAGCGTATCCGTCGTGCCGGGTGCAAGCTGGAGTGCGGCTGCTCTGCCGGGGCTGGTCAGCGCGCTGATGATGTTGGTAATCGGATGGGGTCTGGACGCACTTTACAAGCCGCAAGTTAAATCGAATACACGCCCGCTGGAGACAGAGCTATGGGTGACTCAGTTGAGTCCACTGCTGGTGCTGCTGGGTCTTGTACTGGTCGGCGTCGCGTTGTTGCATACCGTCACGGGAGTCGAGGTGATCGGCGCGGTCATGTCGCTGATTCCAGTCATTGCCATTCTGTGGATCGCAATGCAACAACCCCCGGCTGGTTTGACGCGCAGCGTCAATGTCCGGCAGCGCGCTCGGCTGTTCGTCACGCGCGAGCTGCCGAGTTATCGCGGTGAGTTCGTCTTGCTGTTCATGGCGGGCTTTATCGGCAGTTTGGGGGCATTCCTATTGGTGCCGCTGGCGCAGGCACAAGGGCTTGATCTGACGACGATCCCACCCTGGATTGTTGTCGCCGCGATGGTTTGGATCATCCCCGTTACCGGGCAGCTGGGCATGAACCCAATCCTTGCCGTTTCGCTGCTGGTGCCCATTCTGCCTTCGCCGGAGATTATGGGAATTCCACCTACGGCGATGGTCGTGGCGATTACCTCCGGATGGGCGCTGAGCGGGGTAACCTCACCATTCACGGCTTCCGTCATGCTGGCTGCGTCCTTGGGTGGAGTGTCACCCCTACGGGCGGGTTTGGGCTGGAACGGAGTGTATATTCTCGCGGCCGGAGCTGCGCTCACCATTTGGGCGCTATTGCTTTTCTATCTCCTTTGATCCAAACCGGTATCAGGAAATTCGTGGTAGAATCAACAGTCTGATTGAGAAACTAGACGGAACGTCGTTCATCCTAATTACACCAATGAACACGCTATCCGTCAGCGCGGAGAAGTAGCTCGGCGGCGCCGAGCGCATAGGGTTTTCCTGCAATATCTTTAGCGAACGGTTCTTGAAATTATTTAAATAAGGCTATGCGACATGACTGAAGATCATCTGCGATCGTTTCTTTTTGTTCCGGCCACGCGGCCAGACAGAATCGGTAAAGCGCTCGCTAGCGGCGCCGATGCCGTCATTGTGGATCTCGAGGATGCGGTGCCAGCCGACGCCAAGGATCAGGCACGATCCATGCTGGTGGCGTTCCTTGAGAAAAATCCCGACATAAAAGTGTTGGTGCGGATAAACAGTGCAGGTACGGACGAGTTTGAAGCCGATCTAGCGCTCTGCCGTGATGCCGAGGCGGTGTTTGGCGTGATGCTAGCCAAAGCAGACAGCGCTAAAGACATTGAATACACCGCCGATGCTGCGAAAAAGCCGGTATGGCCATTGATTGAGTCCGGCGCTGGCATTGCGGCACTAGCTGAGCTGGTAAAGGCGCGTGGAATTGCACGTTTGAGCATTGGAGCTCTAGACCTAGCGTCCGACCTTGGGCTGATCTTGGACACCCCAGGCGCCGAGAAGATGCTAAATCACTGCCGTAGCCAACTGGTAATTCATTCCCGCGCGGTGGGCTTGGCACCTCCCGTGGAGACGGTGGTACCGGTAATTGACCAACCAGATGTAGTCTTGCGGGTGGCGATTAACGCCAGTCAGATGGGTTTCACCGGCATGCTAGCCATTCATCCAGCACAATTGCCCGCTATTCATCAAGCCTTTACGCCGGACTCCAATCAAGTTGAGTGGGCGCAGCGAGTGATTGCTGGCGCGGCAGAGTTTGGTGCCATCTTTCAGCTTAACGGTAAAATGGTGGACGCCCCGGTTATCAAACAGGCCCATGGCATTTTGGCGCGAGCACAGCCACAGACATAAGCGATTGCAGCCGGGTTTTCCAACCCGGCTCTCAAATCAATCTCCCCAGTATGGGGGGGGACGCAAGCGCGCCGCTGAATCTTCTCGATACGCGTCTGTTTCAAATCACCCCAACACTTTTGAACCCTTGAATTTGATCTTCGTGATAGCCAAGTTCGGCAAGAATGTTGGCGGTATGTTCACCCAGAGCGGGGACCGGGTTCATCACCGGAGTATAGGCACTACTTCGGCCTGGAGGCAGCGCCGCCGAAACTGTGCCCGCGGGGCTTTCCACAGTATGCCAATGATTTCGGGACTTCAGTTGCGGATGCGCCCAGACATCGTGCATATCGTTTACTTTGGCATTAGCGATGGCTGAGTCATCCAATCGCTGAGCGGCCTGCTCCGCGGACATAGACGCAAATACTTGCTGAATAATGCCCCGCAGATCGTCACGGTTCTCCGAACGCAGCTTGTTACTGGAAAAACGGTGATCATCTGCCAATTCAGGCATATTCAAAACCTTATTACAGAATGCCAGCCACTCGCGCCCGTTCTGAAGGCCCAGCATGACCTGCTTGCCATCGCCCGCCATAAACGGGCCATAAGGATAGATCGACGCGTGGGAGGCTCCGGCTCGCGGTGGTGGCTCAGCACCTTGATAAGCGTAGTACAGCGGATACCCCATCCACTCAACAAGGCACTCAAGCATCGACACATCGATGTGTGAGCCTTCTCCTGTTCTTTGGCGGAGCATCAAAGCAGACAGAATGTTGGTGTAGGCGTACATGCCGGCAGAGATATCGGCAATCGAACAGCCCGCCTTAGCCATGCCGTCGGGCCCTGAGGCTCCGGTTGTAGACAGAAAACCACCCTCGCTCTGAATCAACAAATCATAAGCCTTACGATACTGGTAAGGCCCGCTGTCGCCGTAACCAGAAATGTCACACACAATCAGTTTGGGAAATCTTTTATGCAGGTCGTCATAAGAGAGCCCCAGACGACGACAAGCTCCCGGAGCTAAATTCTGAACAAAAACATCAGCCTCTTCCAATAATTGATCAAGAATAGGCTTTGCCGGTTCCGTTTTGACATCCAGAGTAAAACTTTCCTTTGAGCGGTTAGTCCAGACAAAATGTGAAGATAGACCATGGACCCGCTCGTCGTATCCGCGGGCAAAGTCACCAACGCCGGGGCGTTCAATTTTGATAACTCTAGCACCAAGATCCGCTAACTGACGCGTGCAGAATGGGGCGGCAATTGCGTGCTCTAAGCTGACCACTGTGATGCCGTCCAACGGACGGAGTTCGCTGTTGCTCATGTGCGCTTCCTGTCAATTAGTAGGGTCGGAGGTGACATGGGGCAGCAGATTACGAACACTGCTGGCATCCCGAAGCCGCCAGGCCCAACTGATCAGTTGATTCGCCTCGGCCTGCGTGGTGGCTTTTGAAAAAGCGACCAATCTGTGAAACTTTTCTTCTAACTCGCCACGAGACATCGGGTTGCCCGGGTCCCCTTTGGGATCGTCTATTGCGGCACTCAGTCGCCGACCATCGATTGTGACGACCTCGATTCGGCCCAACCATTTGGCTGGATAGGCTCTGTCCACTTCCAGATCCAGCGACATACTAACCAGAGAGCGGAAGTGTGCTACCTCTTCACTCTGCAATGCGCGATTCTGGAAGTCGAGGACACTGGCGCTGCCGAATACAGCAATTAATCCCAGCACGGTACCCATTGAAAACTTTGCCTGGTGAATGGTGGTGGGTTCGTTCACCATCCCGAGCACATCTATAGCGGCTTGATGCACTTTCGCCACAACAGACTCAATATCACTGCTCGTGAGGTCGTGTTCCCGCATCAGTGCAAGCAGTGCGTCTGCTGCCGGATGCGTATGTCGACAGGAAGCGTGGAACTTGAATGAGGTTTCCACTAGTGCCCAGCGAGACCCAAGTTGGTCTACCAGGAACGCAGGCTCAGCATCGTTTGACATGCCGGCCGCCATACCCTGTCGGCCTTCAAGAATCTGGTTTGCTCCTGTAAGCCCTTCTTCAGTCATGTAGGCCGCAAGCAGTCCGTCTGCAGCCGCTTTTGCGGTGTGCAGCTGCTTGGAATTCGCAGCGTCACGAAGGAATTCCCACAACCCGGACGCTTGGGTACCAGCGCTCCCTAGCGCATTAACGAACTGATCTGTGTCGAACTTAAACAACTTGCCCACGGCTACTGCCGCGGCCAATGTGCCGACTGTCCCGGTCGTATGAAAAATTGTGTAATGAGAGCGCCCCAAGAATTCACCGATCCGAATTCCCGCCTCGTATCCGGCCACCGACGCCAAAATTAAATCCCGACCGAAAACGTCCAGATCTTGAGCGGCAGCCAAAACTGCCGGAAAAACCACGGTACCTGGGTGAAGTACCGAGCTGTTGTGGAGGTCATCCTGCTCAACCACGTGAGATGCAGCGGCATTTACAAATGCAGCGAACCAGGGCGAGGTACGGCTTCGGTCAACCAGCACTTCGCAACGACCGCTATCAGGGCCCATCCGCCGAGCATATTTCTGAAAAAGAGGAATTGGAGGATAGTCCTTACCGGCCAGTGCCGATCCCATCCAGTCTAGAAATAGCTCCTCGCAGCGTTCAACGACATGGTCCGGAATATCGTCGTATGTCAGGTCAGCCAGAAATTCAGCGAGTGTTCGGGTCGCATCAGTCATTGCAAACTCCTAGAACGACCGCGGTAGCTGAAGGATATGCTCAGCTACGTAGGAAAGAATCAGATTCGTTGAGATAGGCGCTACTTGGTATAACCGAGTTTCACGGAACTTGCGCTCAACGTCATATTCGTTGGCGAAACCGAAGCCACCGTGGGTTTGCAGGCAGGCGTTAGCGGCTTTCCAAGAGGCTTCTGCGGCCAAGTACTTTGCCATGTTGGCGCTTGCACCGGCATTGTGGCCGTGGTCGTATTCCCAGCAAGCCTTCCAACGCATCAAATCGGCCGCTTCAACCTCAATGTGAGACTGTGCAATAGGGAATTGGATACCCTGGTTTTTGCCAATCGGACGGCCAAAAACTTCTCGCTCACAAGCGTATTTGGCTGCTTTTTCAATAAACCAGTGACCGTCACCAATGCATTCGGCTGCGATCAACGCACGCTCGGCGTTCAGACCATCCAGAATATAGCGAAAGCCTTGGCCCTCCTCGCCAATCAGGCTGTCAGCTGGAAGTTCCAGATTGTCAAAAAACAACTCATTGGTTTCGTGATTTACCATGTTGGCGATGGGCTGAACAGACAAGCCATTACCGATTGCCTTGTGCAGATCAACGATAAAAATGGACATGCCTAAAGACTTCTTGGTTACTTCTTGCAACGGTGTTGTCCGGGCTAACAAAATCATAAGATCAGAGTGTTGAACCCGCGAAATCCACACCTTCTGGCCGTTGATGATGTATTTGTCGCCCTTGCGTACCGCAGTGGTTTTGAGCTTTGTGGTATCAGTGCCGGTTGTTGGCTCGGTTACAGCCATCGATTGCAGACGCAGTTCGCCAGAAGCCAATTTTGGTAGGTAATATTCTTTTTGCTCATCACTGCCATGACGCAGCAAGGTGAACATGTTGTACATCTGGCCGTGAATGGTCCCAGCATTACCGCCACAACGATTCACTTCTTCCAGGATTATTGATGCTTCGGTCAGCCCTAGGCCGGAACCACCAAATTCTTCCGGAATCATGGCTCCCAGCCAACCAGCTTTAGTCATATCTTCAACAAAGGCCTTGGGAAAGGCTTTTTTTTCGTCCAGCTCACGCCAGTACTCCGCGCCATAGTTTACGCACAGGCTACGTACACCATCGCGGATAGCATCTAGAGATTCTTGATTATCAAACATGATATTTTCCTTAATAGGTTACACGAGCTTGCTGGGCCGGGCCGTTGTCGTTAAAAGCTAACAGCACGCTTTCGTTGTTGGTTTTTGCATAGCCGCCAAGGCTGAACTCAGTTCCCTGAATTAATGGTCGAACGCCACGGTATTCAAAGTGTTTTGGCTCTTTCTCAGGATTGTTGCTGATGAAACTGTGTAGCAGCAGAGTGGCGATCAGTGGGCCGTGGACCACCAAGTTCGAATAGCCCTCGCTTGCGGTCACGTAGGGATAGTCGTAATGGATGCGATGGCTATTGAAAGTCACCGCCGAGTAGCGGAACAACATTACCGTCGACGGCGCCACGCTTTCTTGCCAGTGCATCAACGGAATCTCGCCGCTATCTTGCAAGCGCGGCGCGGTTGGTGCGCGGTAAACCACATCCTGCTCTTCGTCAATGCATAATATATTGTCTTGGGTGTATTGGTGCCGGAGCGTAACGAACAACAATGCACCGGTGTTGCCTTGTTTCTCTGTGATCTTAATGATTTCAGTGCGGCGTTGTGCGGGCCGTCCAACTAGCAAGGAGGAGTGGAAAGCGAGGCGACCACCGGCCCACATACGATTACGGCCTTCCACCGGAGGCATAAACTGACCCAGTGCGGGGTGGCCATCTGGACCGGTCAAATCTTCACTGACAGGCTCTTGAAAAAATGCCCAGTGCCACAGGTGTGGCACTGGCACTCCATATTTTGGCGGTTCAGTTCCGAACGTAACGGCTATTCGCTTGACGAGGCATTCGGAAATGATAGCTTCGACCGATTCGCTTTTGCCTAGCCAGTAGTCATATGAGTGATCGCCCATTAACGCTCCCAAGTTGCACTTGTTATGTTTTGTTCAGAAAAGTATGCGTAATCGATAGCAACTATAGAATTTGAGAATGTGAAAGGCTGGGTTCACAAATTTGGAATGTTTGGCTTTTATCTTTAGGAATCAGAATTTTGAGTTATTTGGCTGCCGAGAAAATGGCTATCCCGGAGAGGTAGTAAGCCCCCATAAATAAGTCCCGACACCCTAAAGTACCGCCTTACGAGTCGTAATATTTACCTGTATTGTGGTGGTTCAATGATTCCGGACACTAACGTGGGTTATGACATTGCCACCGCAAGCGAGATATGGTGATCCGCTATTGGACATTCGTTAAACTTTGATGCAGGTTGCTACGACTATGAGCCCTAACTAAAGAAGGAGTTGCGAAGACCGGTGGTGGCAAAGGGCCAATTGTGCAGGGAAGGTGAAAAAATTTATTAAATAGCTTTCCAGAGCGTAAAAGGTAAGCGTCCGCCCATCACATCTTGCTAATGCTCACCGGCGTCCAGTGGTGCGGTAGCAACTCATTGATGGTGTTGTTCTTCTGCGTTGGCAGCTTCGTCAGAACATCTTTCAGATAGGCATACGGATCGTGCCCATGGAGTTTCGCCGACTGTATCAGTGTCATGACTGCAGCAGCGCGTTGACCACTTCGCAATGAACCGGCGAACAGCCAGTTCGATCGACCCAGCGCCCACGGGCGTATCTAGTTTTGCACTCAGTTATTGTCGATGGGCACCGCACCGTCGGCCAGATAGCGCGTCAGCGCTATCTGGCGTTTGAGACTGTAGTCCAGGGCTCTGGCCGTGCCGGAGCCATCCGGCACTTTCTGTCGGTGCGCGAGCATCCATTGATGTAGAGCATCGGCAATCGGCCGTGCTTTTTCATTTCGGATGGAGTGTCGTTTGTCCGGCGGCAGATCTTTAGTTTCTCGCTCGATCTGATACAGCTGACCGATGTATTCCAAGGCTTGGGTCGCAAGTTCACTCTTATTCGCTTGATGCAGTTAGTAGAACTTGCGGCGGCATGGGCCAGCCAACCGAGTTCGGTGATGCCATTGCCGAGGCCCGCTTTATAGCCGGAGTAATCATCACAGACCAGCTTGCCTTGCCAGTCTTCCAGGAAGTTGCGAGCGTGCTCACCAGCCCGGGTTGGAGCGAAGTCGTAAACAACGGCCTTCAGCTCTGAGAACGGTGTGGTGCAATAAGCCCAGACGTAAGCCCTGTGAGTTTTCTTCTTGCCCTGTGCCAGCATGCTGACCGGTGTTTCATCAGCGTACAGAACGGCGTGTTCCAGCAGTGCGTTTCTAAGAGCATTCACCAGCGGTTGCAACTGCAAACCGCAAGCCCCACCCACTCAGCCATAGTAGAGCGCGAGATGGCGAGGCCCGCACGACCGAAGATGCGTTCTTGACGGTATAGCGGTAGATGATCCGAGTACTTGGCCACCAGCACCTGAGCCAGCAATCCGGCGGCAGGGATGCCTTTATTAATAACTTGGGGTGGCATCAGGACTTGGACCAGCGTTTCGCAATGCTCGCAGGCCCATTTGCCGCGGACTTGGCGCTCCACGGTGAACTCACCAGGCACATAATCCAGCTTTTCACTGGCGTCTTTGCCTATGCGCTTGAGTTGGCAGCCACAGCGGCTCTGAGTGTTTTCAGGTTCATGGTGGATCAGAGTGCGAGGCAGTTCGGGCGGCAGCGATGCGCCATTCTGAAGATGGCTTGGGTACCAAGCTTGTGGTTACAGAACCGAGATCACGCCGGCGGCGCCAAGGTAGCCCTTGAACCAGCGCGTCCAACTGGTCGTCCGTTAATAGCAGTTGATCGCCGCGCCAGGCTTCGCCCCAGTGGAGCTTACCGCAATTCAATCTGTAAGCATCCGCTATAACTGATGCTGTAGCTGTGCGGGTAGCCCATAGTCAGCCAGCAACCTTTCTTGCCGGTTCTCATAACTTTACCCTGAATCCGTGACTCCGTGACTCCGTGACTCCGTGACTCCGTGACTCCGTGACTCCGTGACTCCGTGACTCCGTCGGAATATAGCAGGCAAAGCCTTGGCTGACCCAAGCCAAACTCATTTTTGAAGCTATTCCGATTTTTTTGAGAATACGTGTGCCATCTTGCCGGTTGCAACGCCTAAAAAAAGATCAAATATTGATCAG
>Ga0307982_1001582_pt1 | contig 18509 bp, 19 predicted proteins | sample OrgLakmetagen989_FD_201847 | JGI IMG/M metagenome (GOLD analysis project Ga0307982, IMG submission 201847) | Saline water microbial communities from Organic Lake, Antarctica - #989 | ecosystem: Environmental > Aquatic > Non-marine Saline and Alkaline > Saline | place: Antarctica: Organic Lake... | reverse complement strand
TGCCTGGTTGGTGGACGAAATTGCACCCGCTTTGCCTCGCGAACTCGACTTCAACTTAGAAAAAGCGAACTGCGTTCGTGCGCGCGAGATTTTCACCAACTGGGACGACGTCATTGTCCCTGAAGTAGTTCATGACACGTCATCGTCGCGAGTTCTGACTATGACTTTTGAGGAGGGTTTCAATGCAACAGATCGCGATGCCATGGTGGACGCTGGCATCGATACAGCTGCAGCTGCGGAGCTTATCGGGCGCACGTGGCTCAATCAAACTTACCAACATGGTTTTGTGCACTGTGATCCGCACGCTGGGAATGTATTAGTAAGAAAGTTTAAGAAAAAGGGCAGTGGCAGCAGTCGGCCGCAAGTTGTCTTGCTTGACCATGGCCTCTACCGAGAGTTAGACGATGAGTTTCGTCTCCGTTATGCTGCCATGTGGAAAGCTTTGGTGCTCGCGGACCTTCCAGGTATTGAGCGAGCCGCCACTGCTCTGGGTGTGGGCGATTCTTACCCGCTCTTTTCGGCGATTTTGACCCAGCGCCCCTGGGACGACATCATTCGCAACGACCTGGAGTCGCTTCGCGGAGGGCGAGGGGCCGCGGACGACACCGTGATTCGTGCGCATGCTCAGCGGTACGCAGCCGTGATCACGCAGGTCCTGGACAAAGCCCCACGGCAAGTTCTCCTCCTCCTGAAAATGCAGGACTGTTTGCGGAACATCAACCGGTCGCTTGGGGCAACGCACAACGAGCAAGTCGCAATTGCCGACGCGTGCTTGGGGGCGCTCTTTTGGCATGACATGCAGTCAGAGCAGAGTGCCGTCAAGAAAGTGAATTCAGCTCTGAGTTTTTCGTTAGCCAAATCGCGCTTGCGTCTCTACGAACTGATGTGCTGGTGGAAGAAGTAATGCAAATGTATCTTTAATCCGCTTCAGAGTTTGACCTCCTTGCTTGAATAAAATTATGAATTGAGTCCGAGTAATATCAACGAAACAAGAACGGGATTCTAGGTTATTGATTACTACGAATTCAAACTTTCTTCTTACTACTGATCGATAACCTGGATTAGGAAAACACATATGGTACTATAATCCACTAGTGCGAACGCCCGCAGGCCGCAGTAGCCCAAATCTTGACCCCGTAGGAAGGGTATGGCTTCCCGGGACCCCACCCTTCTCCTTTATTCCGGGTCATTTGGCCATACATGTAGACCAAAATTTTATTCTTTTGTATTTGTATTTTAGTATAGATCAATATAACAATACAACTGCCAATAAGAAATAATTGTTCAAATTTAATCGCATTTGCCATTTCCCGAAGGTGGGTACTCGCGATTGGCCAAGTCGATATCAATAGATGGTTTCTATTTTCTAAGTCATGCAGCCGGCATATAAACCACTCGCCACTTTTGACCACCGACCACTGCCTCACTTCGAATAATCCCGCCGCGTCGCGATGGCCGGCCTTCGGTCACCAGCAGTGGGTTGGCCGCCACTCACCCATTTGTTCGGCACCAAGTAAGCGCCGTACACATCGACTGTCTTCGACCCCGTGCCCGCAGCTTCCACGAGCCGACTTGGCGTGGCCCTGGCAGGCACTGGCACAGGCGTGAAGCTCATCAGCCACTGGGCAAGGGCATGCTGCGACGTGTCGCTCGCGTGCCGCACCGAAGAGCGGCCATAAGTGTCCCGCTGGTTGGGGTTGGCGCCGTGGGCCAGAAGCAAACGGCAAACAGGAAGCCGCGAGTGCAAGGGGGCAAACTGCACGGCAATGTGAAGGGCAGTTTGGTCCAGGTGGTTCCCGCCGTTGATGTCGACTGAGCCCCGCTGCGGGCCCTCCAAAATCAGCTGCACCTGAAATTTCAAAGAGATTTTAAACACCAACAATCACACATGGACCACCACACTCTGCAAGAAGCATATTGAATTAGTAGATGTAGCATTCTTACACACCCATATGAAACGTATCTAAAACGCTATCACTCACAATGTCGAAGTCGCCTTCGCGGGCAGCCATCATAAGCGGCGTCCAGCGCTCTGAAGTACACTTACTTACGTGCACGTCGGTGCGGTGCAGCAGAAATTTAGCCACTTCAAACCGCCGCTCAAGTGCTGCAAACATGAGCGGAGTCTTCAAGTATTCACCGTCAGCTTCGTCCGGTGAGAAGTGCTTCACTTCCACGTACAGCTTGACCTGAGCCAAGTTTCCTTCTTTCGCGCCGTGGTGTAAAGGGTACCGTTCGTGCCAAGGGCCATCGCTGAGAGTCTTGCTCGTCATGATACGGCTAGTAGACTATAGTAGATAAATGAATATGGAAGCTGGAGTGTCGCTAGAAAATTAGGTAGGGGAAGAACTACGTCCGCGTGTGTAAAGTTCTGCACTAGATCTAAACGAATTGATTCAAGCGACGATAGTAGTGAGTGAACGTAGACTCTGATGCAGTATTGCTCGCTTGGTAGAGACCAAAGTCAGAAATCATTCGTCAAGGCTAGCGCTAGCGCTTGTTGCAGGTTCATAGCGACCGTAGTAGTAGTAGTAGTAGTAGTAGTAGTAGTTGGTGTAGCGATGTAGCCATCGTTAGCACGTTTTAGCTCATCTTTCTTTCTCAACTGACGACTGAATGGACATAAGACCGTTGATCCGGTCGTTGGCAGCCAAACCCCGAATTCCTGGTCGAAAAAGACAGGCTTTGATCCCGGCGAATTCCGGTTGAACGGGTCTACTGGCATCTGCTTTACGTCCCCTCTTTGCGGCTCTCAAGGCCGCTGTGGGATTTATCTCCTTAGGGGTGCTTAAGGCATATACTCGTTGAATTCCTTTGTGCTAGCCTTCTAATTCCGGTCCTTCGGGGCCTGTGTCAAAAAGACCATTTCCGGGTTCCTTTTCCTGGCCAAAAAGAGACAATTTCCTTCTAAATTCCCTGAATAAAACGGCGTTTTACGGTAATTTTGGCCGTAATTACGCGAGAAAGAAAAATTATTCGCAGTTTTAAGGAAAGGCAGAATAAAACTTACTTCTACGGTCAACGTACATAAACGACCATACGTAGTTTTATGGTTTTTCGATGGCAATGAAGTCATTTCCCGCTCGGCATACCAGAGTTTCCTGGGAATTTCCTGATTCGGTTCTCGATTCCTGATGAACCCACTATTTCCTGAAATCCTGATACCAGGAATTCGGGGTTTGGTTGGTCGTTGGTCGAGGAATATCTTATGTAAGTACTTACGTATTGTATTCGTGTATGGATTTGTGATTCTTGTTTCTTGTTCTTGTCCTTCCTTTCCCGCCTCTGTTTCTTGCCAGAACTCCGCACGTGCTATAACTTATTTTATGGGAATGTATGTCTGGTTCGCTTGAAAGTTAAATTCGCAATCCGAATACGAAATAACCCCCCCCTCCCCCTTCCCTGACCAGGAAACTGGCGACCAACGACCAAGAAGCACTTTCGATTTCCTCGTGGCTATTCAGCAGCTGCGTCAAGTTTGCCCGCCATGGTGGACACGGCTGGCGTTGGGGCTGGAGCGTGCTCAATTCCGGGCTTGCTCACGCCAATGTTGCTGCCTGGTGCACTGGTGTCATCTTGCTGGTGCCCACGGTGCTTCGTCACGCTCAGGGGGGCAGAGAGGAGGTGCTTCGTGGCCGCCACCGGGGCCAAAAGGTGGCGATGTTGCTGCGCAGTCCCTGCTGCCTTGCTCGTCTTGTGGCTGATCCCTAAGAGTGCCCCCGGAAGCTGTAAGCAAGCGTCTCGAATCGCAGCGGCCCACACGCGCTGCTGAAGGGCGCCGCCGTGATGGAAACGCAGGGACACCGCCACCTTATTATATTAGAGAAAGTGGCGAGGTTACGCACAAGATCTTACCATCAACATTAACCAAATTCAGAACTAAAAGGAACAATATGAAAATGAGAAGGCTGCATGGTTTGCACCGAAATACGAGCCTCTTACCTCAACCAGGTCTTCGGTGTGGGCATCTCCAAAAGGATGCGGTGGCGACGCTAGAAATAAGCCCGACGGAGATCCTGCATGGGCGGCGCTCAATACCTGGAGGGGTCACGAATTTTGTACGAGAGAAGAGGTCAGGAGTTAAATTCAAAGGATTCTTAGGGTGCAGAATAGAATTGAACTCGACTACTTCTGATTCAGGGAACAGGCGAATCTGCAACAATAAATGCGTGTGGGCGTAGTACTTTTTCTTCGAGGCGGCGTTGGCGGTCGCTGGGATGGTGGCCGTGCTCTAGAGCATCGGTAACGTGCAGCGAAAAGCAAAGCTCCAACCGAGGATCGTCCGAGGACGACACCTGAGAGAGAAGGCACGCGAAGACGAAGAGAAAATAGAAGTCCAGGCAAGAGAATGGGGGATTGAGAAATTAACGGTATTCAGAAGAGCATACACTTTGAGGCAGTGAAGATACGAGGAAACTGCTACAAATGCGGAAGTGTGGTATATGCAAAAGAAAAGCCTACGTACGTATTTCATAACAAAAGGTGTGCTTTTAACTTCAAACCTCCTTGATAGTAGTGAGGCGCCGCAGCGGGAATTCCCGGTTGTGCCGAAGAGCAAAGAGCCCAGGAGGCGCGCCTTCGGTAGCAAACACCGCCTTCGAGAAGGAGTCATGCGCTTGAATGGTGGGCGCTGCGAAGGCGTGCGGCTCAGCTGCTGCTGCTGCGGTGCCCTGTTGAATGACGTGAACACCAACCGCAATGAGAGTCGAAAGAAAAAGAAGATAACAAAGTTAGAAACAAGAAATAGGTTTCATGCATCGAAATATGCGAAAAAAGAAAGGCACTTCCATTCTCAAGCTCCTTTTCATGTACTTCGAGATAGATGTATACGCTCCTTACCTCATCCGCTTGGCCTGCGCCCTTGAATGACCGGGGCTCAGACAGTTCGTCATAAACCATTGCTAACAGGCGATCCGCTGTGAGGGCCAGCACATAACTGCAACACGCAATATTAAGGTGGATGAGTAGGTGCAAAACCGGTCATCAATTGCGCGAAAACAACAGCAACAGCAGCAACAGCAAACGATGACGAGAAGAATGCAAAACAAGCATGCTATCTGTGTCATGCGATCGCACTAGTGCGAACTCACGGATCTTCAACCCCAACGGCGCGCTCGGGCTTCGCAGCGGCACGGCCACCTGCCTTCACGTGGAGCCGCGCAAGGGTGGACGGCAGCGCGTGGCACCCGTTGTGCTGAGGCGCCTGCAACAGCTGGTGCAGACCCCCCGCCAGCCGGTCAGAGCCCTGCATGCGGCTGCTGTACAGGGTGTCGAGACGAGCGCCCGTGTGCACGCGGAACGCGAGCACGCCTCGGCCGGTGGCCCTGGCGTTACCTTGGCCGCTGTGCCTGCTGGCGTCGGTAAAAGAAGAAGAGCTTGCATGCGCAGAAGCTTTGCCTCCTGGGCCAGGCGTCACAAATCCCCCGGAGTGCGGGGTCCCAACTTGGGAAGCTTCCTCTTCCTTCTGAGTTGCTGTTTGGGTTGCAGCAGGTAAAGTTGACGACGACGACGACGATGACGAAGGAGCGTCATGGCGCAACCGAAGCAGAGGGGCCTCGAGCGGCGCCGTGGCCTCGAGCACGATGCGGCCTTGCACGAGGTTGAGTGCGCGAGGCAGAGCGCACAGTGGCACTGCCACTTGACCCACACACGTGCCAGATGCGCCTGCTTCACCTGTGAGTAGTCGAATGGGACGTAGGTGGAAAAAGGGATCAAACGTGTTCATAAGAGGTGTAAGAAAAAAAGAAAAGTATCTTCGAAACAAAATGTTTCGGACATGCAACACTAGCACATCATCAATATATTAAAGAAGAGGAGAAAAAGTCAAGAAAGTTGTCAATCTGTACCCTCTGTGTCGTACCACCATCGCGGCGCATGAGCGTAAAGACGAGAAGGCTGGAACTTTTGGCCCCCACCACTGTCGCAAGGCCGCCCGTAGAGCTCCAAGCCACTGTTGCGGTAGTCGAAGAAGAAGAAGAAGCGCCAGCGCTGCGAGTGGAAGAAGACTTCGACGGCAGCGAAGCAAAGGACACTTTGCTCGCAGCGGACATCGGTTCATTGCGTGGGGTGTTGCCAGCAGCAGAGTTGCTGTTTTCGCTTGTCATTTCTTCTTCTTCCTCCTCATCTTCGTCGTCGTTGCCATCTTCGTCAATGCCGTTGTTTTTTTCCTCTTCCCCTACCGTAGCAGCAGCACGCTGCGTCGCCGTTTGGTACACGTGTTGAAGCTGGGTGTTCACGGATTTGGCCACCGCACTCAGCACCGTCGGTGCAGGAGCGGTGTCGTCGTCGTCTTCTTCTTCTTGAAGAGGCTGCAAGTCTTGCATGGGTCGAGCGCCACTCACTTCGTCGATCACCGTAACCACCACCTCGAAACAGCTTCCACCGCTGCTGCTGCTGCCACTGCCATCCACCTGATTGGCCCATTTCGATTGCAGACCGAACACTTCCATGACCTCCACGGTAAACGGCGGCAGCCAGGCATCGAAGTCTCCTTGCCCTTCTTGGTTTCCACTGTGAAAGGGAGCTGCGCCCTTCCCCGGCACGTATGCTTGGCCGAGGCCCCCGCGCGCAAACAGGTCCGAGGGGTGCCCGTGCTGCGCAGGCCATAGGTCTTGTCGCGTGCTGAAGAAGTCGTGGTCGCCCGCACGCACGCCGAGGGCTGCTGCCTCCGCGGCCGAGGAATGGTCTGCCTGCCCGGCACGGTAAAAACCCACGGGCTTCTTTTCCCACCCTTCGAGCTCATGACTGGGTGCTAAGGCCGACGCCAGGTTCGGCTTCGCTTTCTGCGGCGATCGGGACGAAGGAGACTGGCCAGACAGCGGTGACGTAGGCAAGTGCTGCGACGCAACAGTGAGGCCGTGGTAGCCTCCGCCAGCGCTGCGAGTGGCCGCGGCTTTGGCCGTTGGGCTGCTGACGCCACGCGCTGACTTTCTGCCGTTTTGGGGGAGCACCGCTTCGCCACTGGTGCTGCTGTCGCTGCTGCCGTTGCCGAGCTTGAGCGCCATTTCCGCGGTGGTCGCAGATGGCGAGTTTAAAGGGCCTTTGGGGGTCGCGGTGCCATCGCCGTGCGACAACCACCCGTGCGCGTTGGGGTTGGCAAAGCCTAAGATCGCGGCGCTGTCTTGCTCGTGCGCCTGCATCTCTCGGCGCGCGCGCTCGGCCGCTAGAGAGGCAGTTGCCTTGTTGCCGTAGCTGTTGGTGGTGGTGGTGCTGCTGCCTGGGTCAAGGCCGCTGTCTTGCAGCAGCACCTCCGATCGGCGCTCAGACCACGCCACGCCAACCACCCCGAGGTTGAGTGGCAGCGGGTGCCCGTGCTCGGGAAGGTCAATCCCGGCGCGCGCGTGCATGTGCGCGGCTCTTGGGCTCAGTGCTTGCGCGCGCTGTGGGTGGAGCGCCACGGGCAGCAACACTTTTGGGGAAGAAGACGACGAGGACGAGGAGCAAGACCCTTCGGCCAGTGACGACGGGCTACTGAGCGAGGCTGAGGGACTGCGCAGAGACTTGGGCGTTAGGTTGTTCTTGCTAGGGCGCCCCGGTGTTTTCAGAGATGGAGAGCCATTAGCAGCCTCAGTCGCCCCCTCGTTTTTGTTTTCGACGGCAGTGCCGCTGCCTCCTTGCAAAGCTTGCTCAACCGTGAGGAGGTCGGCAGCTACGGCAGCAGCATACACGGTTGCTTCAGCCTTGTCAGCTGGTTCTGGACTGGCTTCCTTTTCATCCGTTGCTGTGCCGTCTGCAACACTACTTAAATCGTCAGCGCCATCTTTATTGTGATCTGGTGCCGTGTTGAATGGTGTAGATGAGGGTGCAGTAGCAGTAGCGACATCCGCATTCACCAATTCGAGCGCGCGCTTCAAGCAGTACTGCGCTCCTGCCAGGTCGCCTTGCCTCGCAAACAGCTTGCCTTTGGCGTGCCACGCGCGGGCTTTGTGGGGGCCCCCGGAAAGGGCGACGTCAAAGAGCCGTTGCGCGTCGTGGAACCGCCCCAGCAGCACCAGGCACACGCCCTGGCTGTAAGCGACGTGTGGACGCGACAAGGCGCGTGTGCCCGCCAGAACCCGCTCGTAAGTTGCCAAACTCCTTTCGGCGAGCGCCAAAACTACCTTGCCCTTCAGTGCTTCTTCGATGCCGTCATCTTCGTTGCCAGTAGAGTCTTCGTTGTCATTCAACTGGTGCAAAGCAACGGGAAAACCATGATCCTTTGTGAGGTGACTTGAGGTGAAAAGCATGAAGGAAGGAATGCAGAAAACGAACACAAAAATAAAAGAGAAAAACGAGTGAAGCCGCTGTACCAATATAGTACCTGAGCCAGCAAAGCTTCGGCAGCGCCGCGCAAACGATCAGCCGTGGAGAGCGCGGATTCGCCCGACGAATGCAACTAGCACAAGACATTAGCGCAAAGTAGATATCAATTAAGGCAAACATATTTATACACGTGAATCTCGTAGATACAAAAGAAACTTTTCGCCAGGGCAGCTGTAGACAGTTTAAAAACCTACATGAAACATTAATGGTTGACGAATGAGAACAGCAAATAATAAAGCACCAACGCACCGAGGGCAGGTCGCCAGGCATCGTCCCCGGCCCATTGCCCACTACGAGGGAGGATCCACTCAGCAAGTGGGCAGTCGGCAAGTTGGCGGTGGCCGCAGCGGCTTCCTTGGCGCGCACCAATTGCAGCGACGCTCGGCTCGGGCCGGCGAGCCGACGGGCCGCCTGTTCGTCGGCGAGCACTTCCGACGGCACGCGGCCCTGGGGACGTGGTCGAACATTAACGAGTGCCAAATAGAAAGATTCGACAGTGAAGTGCATGAAAACAGACGTGCATTTCGCGTGCAAAGATTGATGGCTGTGCACTCATGAGACAATCACCAGGCAAAATAAAACACTAAATGCATGTTCAAGAAGTGCACAGGGCTAATTAAGAGCCAACCTGAAGCAAAGCGTGCGCGAACGCGAGCAGTTCTTCGAGGGTGCGCAGCGCCAGAGGCGGCGGGTGCTGCCCTTGAAACAAATCGGTGCACACTTCGCTGCCGTCGTAACTGCCAAAGCAACGGGCGGAAGAGGGCAAGAAGGTTTTAGACGCAAAGGAACGAAGCAAGGCACATACAGGGTAAGCTTCTCCCTCATTCATCTTCAATTTTTTCCAATCACATCTCAATGCTGATAGCATGAGGGTAATATTCTCTTACACAGTGGTTTCTGAGGAATGCTTCTCGGTGACAGTCAGTGCTGCAGACCCAATCTCGCCACCATCACCAGTGGACACTTGAGCTAGCTCTTTGCCGCTAGTGTTGTCGCTGTCGTGAAGGAGTTCATGAGAGGTGCCCCCAGGTGAGATTTTGCTTCTATCGAGAGCGGGATTCGCACTCAATCGAGCCATGTGCTGGTGGTACGCCGTAGCGCTGGTTGGGTGGTGCTCCTTGGGCTTCAGGAGCTGCTCCAAAGATGACAAATGGGAGGAGAAGTGGATCAGTGCCACCGCGGCCGAGGTGAGGCAGAACAAGGATGTGTAAGTATAATCACATCAACGTGTATAAAGGAGTGGCTTCGTGGCAGTATTAACAACCTCTATAAAAACAATCACCACTATTCTGATGCAAGCGGTTCAGCATTACCCCCGTGAGCATAAACTCGCACCGTGTGGCTGCTAGTAGAGCCTAAGGCAGGGGCTGAAACGCCTTGGTTCCCGCGCAGGCACCCGTCGGTGGGGGGCTCGGAGTGCGGCTGAGGAGGCAGTGGGTCCACCGTCTGCAGCGCCGCTGCCCGCGCGTGGTTCGTTGTCTTGCGATGAATGCTTTTGTCAGCAGGCGGCTGTGCACACGCTGCGGCGCGCGCCGCTGATTCTGCCGCTGCACGATCGACTGCTTGTTGCTGCAGCTTTTTGTTTGCTTCCGAACGGGCAATGAACAACCCGAAGGACATACCCACGAAGAGCACAAAAAGGGCCACGAATAGCGCAAGCTCAAACGGTGCATACGTAGGGCTTAATAAAGGCATGCCCCAATGTGTGTAATCGAGGTCATCGGGGATCAAAGCGGCCAGTTCAGCCTCAGCAGCGGTGACTGCAGACTCGACCTCGTTGAGGTTGCGGCGCTGCCAGAAAGTTTGGCGACGTAGGGCGACAAGCGCGCTGTCTTTTTCGAGCAGGGAGCGAATGACGGGCCGCTTAATAAGCTCCAAGGCTCGGCTGCTTCCCTCCGCACAATGCGCCAAGAACAGGAATGTGAACAAATGTCGTCGCATTTTGTTGAATGACACCCACGCCATTTTGACAGTTGAAAATGTTCGCGAGCGCACACCCCAGAAGGGGGTCTTCCTTTATTCTTGGTTTCCCAGCTGACACCCAACACCCAACACCTCCTGATGATAACGATAACAGAGTAGGAGATCGAGAAGAAAAGAAGTTCAAAATCAATATGAAAGCAGAAGCCTACCACCTATGCCCGGCCCGCCCGGAGCTCTTCGTGCCTGAAGCGAGATAAGAATATTATTGAATCTAGTCTAGCACAATTCTACACCACACACTACGTGGAGTAGATGGGCGTCCATATGATTCATTGTATTCGTCGACTGATGGCAACCGAGGTCAGGTCCAAGATAATGCCGCTAGTCACAATCGTGCCTACCTACAAAATAACATGCGCTCGCTGCACCATAACACGGCGTATAACTTCAATACCCACGAAAAGTGAGACAAATGTGAAGTTTCTTAAAGGTAAGCTCGATGTTGAAGAGTATCTTCGATTGATTAAGGACAATAAGAATAAGTGGGAAAATGCGCTTGCTATTCTAAAAGATATGCTGTCGGTGCACAGTGCCAAGGCTGCTGGCAGCTCTGCATTCAACGGTGCTATAAACGCATGTGCTCGAGGAAGTCAAAGTACTAGAGCAATTTCTTTGCTTCGCCAGATGAAGCAAAGCGGTGTTTCGCCTAGCTATACAAGTTATAGTAATACTTTGACTGCATGCAATCGGGATGAAAACTGGAAAGAAGCTGTGCATCTCTTGAATGAAATGGAAAGTGATGGGTTTACCCCTGTTACAGCGACGTTTAATCTAGTTCTAAGCGCTTGCGTGAATGGGAATCAGCGAAATGAAGCTCTTTTGCTATTTGAATCGATGCCTGGTCGTGGTCTTAAACCTAATTTGCACACGTTCGAGCTTGTCATTGGCTGCCTTTCAAACTGTGGGCAGTGGAAGAAGGCTTTAAGTTTGCTTGAGAGCATGGAATTAGACGAGGGGTTTAAGCCAAGCATTGACGTAATAGCAATGATAATTGATGCGCTGGAGAAAGCTGGTCAGTGGCGAGAAGCAATCAATTTGATAAATACTATCGAAGAGCTCAAAATTCAACCAACTTTAGATACCTTGAAAGCCATAGTTCGCATCGCCATAAGAGGTGGTGAAAGGCAAAAAGTTTTCAAGATTGCTGACACCTTAGAGATGCGCTACAATATAAACCCAAGTGTTGCAGCGTATGATGCTATTTTCAGCGCATGCAGAGATGTGGGTGAATGGGAAATACCGCTCAAGCTTCTTTCGGCAATGGATGCTGGCGGCCTTAAACCGAACGCCGGGATTCTTGCAACCATCATTGAGGCACTCTGTAGTGATAGCCAATGGGGCAAAGCTCTTGATTTGTTTAATTCAATGAAAGAGCGTGGCATTGAGCCGAACCGACGAGCATATAATGCCACAGTAATAGCGTGCGTTTCTGGTGGACAACTTGACGAAGCAGTGGAGGTGCTGAAGTTAATGTCAAGGAAATACGATGACACCGTTGCGTGTTCGTACGGTGGGCTGATTCGCATGCTGGAACAAGAAAGAATGTGGCTTAGTGTGTTGAAAGTAGTGTCCTTGATGTCGAGCGAAGGAAAAACGCCGGACTTGGGTGCGTTGAATGCGGGCATTCGTGCTTGTTATCATACGCAACAGTGGGAGGAGGCCCTGGCGCATATGAAAACTCTGCATAGCCATAGAATGCCATTAGAAAACAACAGCACAAAGGCAGCGATGAGTTGCTGTGCGCTTGCTGGGAAATGGAACCAATCAATGCCGTTGCTGCGATCCTTGAAAGTTTTCGGTAGCTCAGCTCCTAGCGCCGCACGCTTCGCCATGGCAATCGATGTTCTCGAAGGGGCTGGACTGCATCAAGAGGCCATTGGTGTCATGACTGAGGCGCGCTCGCTCGGTTTCTATGCAAAAGCGTGGAGTTCGCGCGACGAAGTTGATCTTCATGGGTGTTCCGCAGCAGAAGCTCGGACTGTACTGCGATGTATATTTGAGGACATCAGAATAGGGTCCACGCGCCCGCGCTTCCTTACGATCGTTACAGGACGAGGGAGGAAGAGCAAAGGTACTCCAGTGCTGACTACTGTAGTTTCAAAAATTTTCTCTGCAAGCGGACTTACTGCCAGGAATATTACGGGGAACGGCGGCTACTTACTGACCAAAGATAGTCTCGAGACCTGGCTCTTGACACAAAAGGCCCGTAGGCCTGAGTTACTAAAGTAATTCAGCCGCTGCTGTGGCAATCTCTCTCCTTTAGCTCATTGCAAAGGAGCAATACCGACGTTCCTTTTCTTTCTTTCTTCCATTTTTAATTTCTATTTTTAATTGCCGAGATGAACTTCCTCGCATGTCGCACGTCCCACGCCACGCAGCATTTGTGAATTGCCACATAGGTTACTCATAACTACGAACCACGGACTGACCTATAATTTATTTAAGCATAATGCGCAGCGGGAATGCGTTTTGGAAGTAGGTAGCTGAAGTGCCAATCATAAAAGAAATTAAGATTTAAGCATAGCGCGCCATGTGCTTTTGGAAAGTATTCCGAAATTGCCAGCTTTTATGAGCCTCAAAGTCCGATTCGAAATAAAAACGCACTAAATCTAAAGTCACTAAAAGGAATTTAGAAGGATAAATTGTACGTGATTCGCCCTAATCCCGACTAAAGTGAAGTCCAGGACAGAGGCGATCACCTCGTTTTCCCTTTGTTTCCCTTTTTGTTCCCCTTCTTTCCTTTCTTTTGGTCGCTACGCTGGTTCTCAGGATTGCCAGTGTTCGTAACCGGGCTGCCTTGGACTTCAGCTCCATCTCCAGGGGCGGCGCCACTTAAACTTGCGGCACTACCGGAAATGTCAGTGCTGTCGGCATTTGTCAACTCAGCAGCGCCGTTTGCTTGACCTGCTTCCCAGGGTTTAGGCGGCGAGCCTGCAGTTTCTGCATCACCTTTTACTGGCGCCTCGCCATTTTCGCTATTTGGAGAACTATTTTTAGTATTCAGAACGTTCGTTGGTGCGGGCTGATACGAGCTGATAGCATCTCGAGGTAGGTCGTCACGAATGCCCGGCGGTCGCTCGCCGCGTTCGACCATGGCGACCACCTCAGACATGGGCAATTGGGGCGAGGGTTCGGCCTCTGATGGCGATGACTGCGACGACGACGAGTTCATCTCGTCCGCTGCCGCTGCACTTGCCGTGGCCGAAGCGACGTCAACCATTCCAGCGGAATCTCCAACAGTGGCCGAGGCCTCAGCGTCAGCGCCAGCGATCGGTGAAGTTGCGTTGGCAGCCTCTCCTTTGGCTGAGTCGGCGTTGCCACGGGGCTTGAAAAACGCGTCCAGTTTCGCCTGAGTCACTAAATTGGCAGGATTTGGGCGGCAGTCCACCACGTTTGAAGTTGTGGAAGGCGACGACTTACATTCGGCGGCAGAGGTAGTCTCATCAGCCGTGGCATTTGAAGGAGCGTCAGGCGAGCTCACTGCCGCTGTTGATGTCTCCGCCGAATCCACCCCCACGGCACCTTCAGCTGGAAATGAAGCAGGTGTTGGAGCAGCAACTTCAGGAGCACTTTTAGGAGGAGTTAAATCCGTGGCGCTATCTCCGGAGTTTTGCGTCAGTTTCTTCCGGAGAGACTCAAGGGCCGCTACTGTCGCTGCCAAACGGCTCCCTGTCGCTGGCGGATTGTTGCTTTCAGGAGATGTTGCGTCAGGTCCCTGACTGTCGCCGTCAGCTGTCGCACGGCCCTTGGCTGCTGCAGTCACTTCATTGGATGCGTTAGACGTGGTGCTGGACGAGGTTGTATCCGTAGCAGCTGGGGTAGAAGAAGCAGAAAGAGGAGCTGGCGCCTCGACAGGCTTGGTGTACTCCAGTGAGGCACCCTTGGCCGTAAATCCTACGTATTCGAGTAGCGCCTGCGCGCCCGCCAGCTTTTTCACCGTCTTCGTGTACACCTGTAAAATTTGGTCCCAGAAGTAAGACGCGATCAGGGCACACAAATGGTGATAATAGGGTCGACATAAAGAGTAGAATGGCGCATGTCAAAACCTGGCAAGGAGCTTGAGATTGAATTCAGGGTCTACTGGCCTTCGTCACCTGGTTGGCAGTGCTGATTCGCCGCACGCGCGGATCTTTCGGCTTCTTCAACAAGTTCGAGGTGTACATGAGCAACGTGTCGATGCCCGCTACCACACTTGCTGTTGCAGCGGCTTTTGCTTCCTCAGTTGGCTGCTGGCCTTCGCTGCTGCTGCTGCTGCTGCTAGCAGTACCTGCTGCACTCGTGCTGGAGTCGCCTGTACCGTCATCGCCCATCGCTGATTGGCCGAGCGCCGCCTCCATGGCCTTGGTTGCAAATTCCGCGACCGCTTCTTGGGGAGTGGGAACCGGAGGTGGTGCCGCTGGCAGAGGTGCAGTTGCCGCGTTGTCCAGCCCAGTGCCATCGCTGTTGTCGCCGTTGCTGCTGCTCCCGCCGCCACGCAGCGCCAATGCAGCCACTTGTGCTTGAAGGCTTGCGAGCTCGTTCGCCATGGCACCAACCCTTGTGGCTAGCACTTCTGCCGTGCTCTCAGCCGCCGCGGCTCGTTGAGTGGCGACCGCCGCGGTGGCTTCTGCAGCAGCTCGGCGAGCTTCCTCGGCCGCCGCGGCGGCAGTCACGTGCGCTTCTAGTGCTCCTGCCACCAACTGCAAGCGATGCTCCAACGGCAAGTCCCAACGCGCAGCAGCAGCTACGACCACGGCGGCTGCCGCTTCGTGATTCAGGAGATTACCATTATGCATGTGAGAAGAAGCCTTTGCTGATTTGTCAGGAGGAGGAGTGAGTTCATTGAGGAGACTAGCAATCGCACCCTGGTCTAGCGGTTTTGGTGGCGTAGGCGTCAGGCGGGCATTGTCAATGAGCATGGCTAGCTCCTCCGCACCCACAACAAGCGATAGCCTAGCATCCGAATGGTGGCCAAGACTGTGCTGCTCTCCTTCATGTAGACCATTCTCATTGCAAGGCGCTGCTGTGAGAGCCGTCACAAGTCTTTCTAATCCAGCCTCAGCGCCGCCAAAGCAATCAAAACCGAGCGCGAGCAGCGCTAAAGGCCTTACCGCTTGGTCCAAAGCCAACGCCTCAGCAGCTTCAGCGCGGCCCACGAACACTCCAGGTGCAACTCCTGATGGCTCAACTCCGCTCTCCCCACTGGCTCCGTCGTTGCTGACTTCAGGTGCACTGTGCCCCTCTGGAGGACCCGCGCGAGGCAGCCTAGTCGTGAGCGCCGTCCAGAGCGCAGCCACGGCAGTGTGGTCTGCAGTAGTCTGCTTGTGGTAAGAGTCCGCAGCACTAGGCCCATCCAAATCGTCCGCTGCCAAGCCTCGTAATAGAAACCCAGACGCTGCGCCCGCCGCGCAGAGTGAGGCAGCTGCAAGCCGGGGCACTGCCGAGAGAGAGTTAGGCTCAGGCTCTGACCATCCCTGCGATGAAGAAGGCGCTCCCAGTAAACTAGCGTTTTTATTGTGGCCATTAGCACTACCTAGTCCTGGTTGCCGGGAAGCTAGGCTTTCCTCGCCACTTCCGTCTTCCGAAGCAGCGCGAAGGGCTGCCTGAATCTCGCCCGGTGTCAGGCCTTTTTCTTCCAGGAACGCAAGCCGTTGAGACAGCGGGTTCTCTTTAACTTTGGGGTGTTTGAGAAAGGAAACCCCGGACGCAATTTGATCTGCTCGTAATTCAGAGTCGGCCATACTGAGCAAGTTGGCACCTGCTGGCTCAAAGCGCAAGAAGCTACTCAAATACTCAAATGTATATATGTGTCTTCACGGTAGTCTCAGGAGCAAGGCTATTCTGCTATTGCGTATATTCACAATACAATTGGCACCCACTGTACAACACTAGTGTTCGTCTTTACCAACGCCTATTATCTGCTTCAAGTAGTGGGGAAGGCACAAGGCACCAGCTTAGCTAGAACGCGAGAACTTCGCTCTTGCTTGTTTATTAGCAGCAAGCCGGAGCCACAAAGAAGTTGTGTTGAGTGTTGAGTGTTGAGTGTTGAGTGTTGAGAGAGCTGTTCTGGTTCTGGAGTGTCCTCAACACGTTTCACTGCTTCACCGTGATTCATTCACTCTCTGTACGTACACAGAAAGGAACGCAAAAGCTAGCAAAAAGCAGAAAGGGAGATGAATTAGGAGGGATCGACGGAGGAGGGTGAAGAAGTGCACCAGGCACTCATCATTGCTCTCAAAGTCGCGGCTGAAGAATCTACGGTAGATGTTCAATTCTACTCCTCACGGCTGTAGCATGGCTCCTAAATAATTGGTGCGACGAAGTCGTCCATTATTTAACCTAGATATTCAACCAAGGTCTCCAGGTATTATCAGGTCTCTCCTATCCATAGATTGATGTCAGCAGCGCAAGAAGATGAAATTCGCCAGCTTACGGCAGAGCTTGAAGCTGCCACTGCTGCACGCCACGAGGCAGAATCTAGAGCAGAAAGCTTACAGGCAGCACTGTTTGAGAGTCATCTCAAGGCGCGTGCTGCAATAGAACAGTGCAGAAAAGATGCGCTTGAAGTGGCCGTTGAAGAGGTGTGCATGTGAAATGAGATGGCGTGTATAGCTCGTTGGTTTTGGTGGATGCAATACCTATATTCAAAGTGCCAATCGTGCACACGTGCCAAGTATTTTTCGACGTAATTGAACATTTGCGTATAGCGTGTGCCATATCTAATTTTGTAGGCTAGCCTTATAATTGATCTCGAATGCGTGCCCTGGTTTGATGTGCGTGTTACAGGCTTGCAAGGAGCATTTCCAATCCATGGCTGCGCTCGATAAGTTAATGCGTCGCTCGGTGTCGCAAATCTCGGCCGACAGAGCGTTGCTGCTGTCCGTGCGCGCATCGCTGCATGAGCTGCGTGACCTCGCGGATGCCCATGCGAACTTGGTTGCTGACGCAGCTCTTGAAGATGCAAGTTCGTGCAACCAAATAATGGAAGAAACTTCTTTTTCAAGCGCGCAATCTCCATCAGAAACAACCTCATCAACTGTTGCCACCTCATTATCCGCAGTCTCGGCCGCAGCTGCAGCGACCAACCTTGCCGAGCGCGTGCGGGCTACTATGCGCTCCAACGACATGGCGCTTTTTTTGGACGACGCTCCAATCCCTGAGGCACCGACATCCTTGTCGCAGGAACCTGAGCCAACGGGACCTCGCCATAGTACGGCACGTGATACACGTACTATCTCGCCGCCAACCAAGGGCGCCGTGCCTCGATTTGTTGAAGAGAAGACAGAGCCATCTTCTACCGAGCCCGCAAGAGGGGCGCCGGGTGTTTCGCTGCTGGATCCTGTCCCCCAGCCAGTAGCCTATTCTGCTCAAGACGGGGTGCATTTTCATGAACCAGAAGAAATTGACGGCGACGTTACAGCTTCTTCTTCACGATCAACAGACAATGCTACAACCACCTCCGCTATCCAATTAAGTGATGGCTCTCAAGAGTTTCAATACGAGCCTCCTGTCGATGGCCTCGTCACTGCAGACACCGACAGTGACACCGAAGGCGGGTGCGAAAGCGGGCCGAAGTTTGAATCTGGCCGTTTGGAGTCTTCTGAAGGAACTTTCTTGAAGCAAGAAGCGGTTTCAGCTAACCAGGAGAGTCGCACTGGCAAAATCCCAGAAGAGCACTAGCCCTACCCCATGTGTGCATATGTTTCGTGTTCAGAGGGCAGAATGATGTATAGCGCAGCTGCCGTCTTTTCTTTGTAGCGTGGCGAGTCGTACAATTCGCGCACCCCTCTATCGCGCGAGGTCGATTTGAGAGGCCCTTTTTGTTTCGGAAGCACGTCGAACTTGTCCACGTTTGTATTTTTGTTAATATACATAAATATATTAAGTACGAACTGCCGTCACTTGAACTACATAGGAAATACAGTATATCAAATTCATTATGAATATATCTGTATACTGGTATACCGATACAGTTCGACCTCGTTAAGTACGGCTTCTGGAGCGGAGAAGAAACTCCTGGTGTTAGTAGGCCTGTGATCATTCGTGTTCGCACAGCCTACAGCATTGCAGCCACACGTGATCCATACTGCATTAGCAAGAAAGAGGACAGGCGATACTGAGACTTCTCTATTCACTGCCACTCTGCGGACGAGGAAGGAGTTCCTGCCCTGCCAGGGCCTCTCATGGCCCGGGGGCAGAACAATAGGCGCCCTGCGCGCTGAAAGGCAAATTTTGACCTCTGCCAA
>Ga0307982_1001579_pt1 | contig 18521 bp, 16 predicted proteins | sample OrgLakmetagen989_FD_201847 | JGI IMG/M metagenome (GOLD analysis project Ga0307982, IMG submission 201847) | Saline water microbial communities from Organic Lake, Antarctica - #989 | ecosystem: Environmental > Aquatic > Non-marine Saline and Alkaline > Saline | place: Antarctica: Organic Lake... | reverse complement strand
TGCGTGACCCCATTTGCGTGCAAGCTTCTGTCTGAACAAGGCTTTGGCTTCTGAAAAGCCAATGTTGTAAAAAGCCGTGTGTTTGCGAGCCATTTCCCAAGCGACAAGGTCCAAAATGAGGCTGAGATCAGAGGAAGCACCCCCGTATCGGCCAATGACTGGGGCAAGAACACAACCCCTGTGGTCGTACTCATTGAGTTCGCTCTCGATTGGGCCTCTCTGATTTCTCTGCAACGGCGGGAGTATCAATTTTAGCGTTACAACATATATCCCACCAAAACCCTCCGCACAAGCCTGTAGCCCAGATGGAGTAATCATCAGCCATGTTATCAGTTTGCCGTTGCGTGGTTCCCGAACGCCCACCTCAAACTGTTGGTACTGTAGTCATTGCCTGTGGCTACCGGTAGCAACGAAGGGCTACCCAGGGAGTGCTCTCAGCGTGCACCCCTAAGGCGAGCATTTGAACCACAGGAGTTAAAAAAGGAGAAGATCAGTCACTGCGGCGCATAAATGGTATGATATGTGATGGGTTTTCGTGCGCGCACACGGAAATGCATTGACCGATAAAGTGGAGGAATCATAGAGCGTAGACCCCTGGGCCTTTGACCTTGTTGCTGTTGCTGAGAAACCTGCCCATCATTAACCAAGAAAACCGTGTGCTGTTCGATTTTCACCCACCCTCTGTCGCCGTAAATGCCATGAAGTATTAGGTGGGCGGGTGAAATCCCCGGCAGCTTTGTAGGTCCTCAACGCGAGAGCATGCTCTTCGAGCTGCCGGTTAAAGTAGAATCGGAGCGCCACTGCTGGGGGGGGCACGTAGAACCTTTGTTACGCACAGTTGCAAATCATGCGAAGACGAGGAGGAGCACAGTTGAATGGTGAAAGTTGGAGGCCGAAGCCATGCTCAGGCTGAAGCTTGCACGCAACTGGAGTCTCGCAATTGCTCGGGAGCCACTCTTCTCCTGCATACTTATTACAGTAGAACAGTAGCCCCTCTTCTGTGGGTAGGAACTCTTCTTTTCAGCAACAGCAACACTCTCAGGGCACGGAAGAGGGAGCCACTTCAGACCATGACCATCACTTCATGGCCAATCGGGTGCCTGAATAGCTCTCCTTCTAGTGTAAGCTGCATGGCCTTGTGTTTCTGCCTGTTAGCTCTCTAATTCCGGCCCTCTGGGGCCTGTTCCAGAAGGAAGGTATCTGCTTCGTGCTGCAAACAAAATCTATTTCGAGATCGGAAGCAAATCGCGATAAAAGGCGAATAGGGAGGATTTATTTTTAAATCGTATAGGCTTTATTCGCTCTAGCTCAATGAGGTATAAGCTGTGAGGAGTTGTGTGTTGCTGTGTTGTGTAAGTACTCAGCTGCACCGCACGAATTTATGAGACAGGCCCCGAAGGGCCGGAATTAGAAGGCTAGCAGGTAGAGAAGAAAAGCAAAGCAGCGCAAACTAAACCTAAGAAGCTAATCGGGCGCACATGCCCGAGAGGCCATGGAAGTGATGGTAGCGGTCCAAAGTGGCACGCTCCTCCGTGCTCTGAGAGTGCAGCTCAAAAGAAGAGTTTATCATCAAAGGTACGGTATTTTACGCCAGAAATGTACGCAAGCAGCCAAGAAAGCAGCCCACATCCACGAACTCTTCACAAGCTCACAAGCTTTTTCCACACGCGAATCACGAAGCTTATCGCGAACACGACGAGCACACAGGCTCTGATAGCTGCGAGAATGGACCCCGATAATGTGAGGGCGGGCATGCAATAGCATGTAGCGATATCAATAAAAGCTAGCGGCCGGATATATCCGGCGTGCCTACTGTGCAATCTTTCAAGGGAACCCGGACAGACAAATAGTGGATATGTTATGGACGATCTTTTGCCTTGCCCCGTGTGACAACACGCGCCACAGTGGCTTATGTTCTCAATCTACCTTTCCTTGTCAGCCTATGTATTAAGCGCTATGTAACCTATGTAAACTCACTTTTTTGGCTGCCTGTTCTCTCTATGGTTCCACTTTTTTTCCGTGTCCGCGGGCGTACTGTGTGTTTGTGTACACCTACAATAGACGAAGTTGCTGGAAGCAGCCACGAAGAAAGTGAAAGAGCATGCGTTTTACATGAAGCGCGCCATGGACCAAAACGACTTGAAGCAAGCACTGAGCTACGCGAAGGAGATGCTCAAAGAATTGCGGACCAGCGACTTGACGCCTCGCAACTACTACGATTTGTACATGAAGGTGCGCTCAAAATGCTTTAGGAGCACATGGGGGGGGCAGGGCTTGAAGTGCTGTTCGCATGCAGCGTCTTCTCTAGGAATCGGGTTGCAAGTGTTTCAGAGTCAGGATTGTTAAACTCACTATATTTTCAAGATATAGTATTCTGTAGTTCGCGTCATCGCGGCTAGGAGTCTGGGGACGGGAAAAGGGGCTGGGATAAGTTGAAGAGAGGTAAAGGTGAAGGAGACGGTGGCAATTGCTGCTTTGCTGTAACCGGGATGCTGGTTGTCACGGTAGTGAATTTCGGGATGCTTGTTATATATGGCATGTTGCTGTTCCTGCGCGGCTGTGGTTACACTTATCTTCCCACAAAATTGAAATATCACAAAAAACAGGTGTTGGACGAGTTGCGCTATTTGGAAGACTTTTTCCTGAATTTGACGCGCAACGGCACCACCGCGTCAGAGCTCTACGAACAAGTCCAAAGCTGTGGCATGGTACTCCCCCGCCTGTACTTGCTCATCACTGTGGGCTGCGTGTACATCAAGAGCCGCCAGGTAGATCCACGAACATGATAGGAAAAAAGAAAGAACGAAAGAGGAATACAACGGGGAGGGCTGGGAGTGGGGGAAGACGAGGAAGACTGAAGTTTCTGTGTTGCAATTTTCTCATTTCCTATTCCTGAACACTCACGTTCCCACCTTTCTGCGACCTCTTCATGTGTTTTCAAACCAAACCAAACTAACGTCAAAACATTCACGATCGTCAATGCGACGCCAACACATATAATCCCTTTCATTCCAACTAGGCCCCTGCCAAGGACATTTTGAAGGACCTGGTGGAGATGGTGAAAGGGGTGCAGTCCCCCCTCAGGGGGCTATTCTTGCGCAACTACCTGACCCACGTGGCCCGCGACAAACTGGTGGGGAAAATAGGAGGAGAAAAAACTTGATGACACGGAGAGGATGGGGAAAAAGGAGAGAAGCGGGGAAATATTGGTACTTCAGAGTGTGTGCGCGTTATGCTGTTTAGTCCCGTCATCTTGTCTCCTTTTCTACCTTTCGTTGCTCTCCCTCGCGTGCAAACTCTCCTTCGCTCTGTTTTTTTTTCTTCTTCGTTGTTGCTCCTCCTCTCTCCATCCCCTTCTTTTAACCTTTCCTCTTCCTTATTGCACCCCTTCTCCCTAGCCCGACGTAGGGAACGAGTACGGCGAAAACGGCGGCGGCACGGTGCACGACTCGCTCGAGTTCGTGCTGCAAAACTTCGCCGAAACCAACCGCTTGTGGGTCCGCATGCAGGTGAATGGTGATGATGATGTGATGCGGTATACCGTATACGACTAATATAGTACGCACCTACACGCCCTCGAGTCTAGTATAATATGATGGCTATAATACTCGTCGTTGAGGGGGCTATAGTGGTTTGGATTCGAACGGTTCTTGTTCTGCATACTTGAATTTTCCCTTCCCTCTTGTTGCTCACTCCGTCGTTGCTTTCCTTTCTTATTCTTTGTCATGCCTTCCTCTTGTGTCCTTTATTAGTCCCAAGGCGGGGCCAAAGACAAGAAGCGCCGAGAAAAGGAGCGCCAGGACTTGCGGATTTTGGTGGGCACTAATTTGGTGCGCCTGTCCCAATTGGAAGGAGTGGATGCGACCATGTACGCGGAAACGGTGCTGCCAAAAGTGCTGGAGCAGGTGAAGTGAAACAGCATGTAGTAGAATAGATGCGTGAATGGATTGCATACTAGTAGGAGCTTCTGGTTGTTTCATGGCTTAGCTGCTAGTGTAGCTAGTCTTGGCGCTGGTGTTGCTCAAAATGTTGCAATTATTGTCGTAACTGTTCCTTCTTCATCTGTTCCCTTCTCATCTCACCAATTCTCTACTCGTGCATTCATCATTAACCCCCCACCATCCCCATTCTTTCATCCACCCCCATAAGGTGGTGAACTGCAAAGACGCCATTGCCCAAGCCTACCTCCTCGACTGCGTGATTCACGTGTTCCCTGACGACTTTCATCTGGCAACGCTGGAAGCCTTCCTGCACACGTGCACTCAACTGAAGGAAAAAGTAAGCACGCTAGCCAGGAAGGAAAAAGGGTGCACGGAGTGTGTGTCTGAGAGTCGTAGTCACAATATCACAATGATCAGCTTCTTTTTTAAAACTTTGTTTCTTTTATCGCTCCATTTGTCTTGACCTTGATCGAGTTTTTCAACTGTTGCCTCTTCACCTATCTCCTTTAACTTTATCTTCTTCCTTTTTCCATGGACTCGTTTTTACTCTTTTTACTTCTTCTTCTTCTTTCTCTCTCTGCATCTTATATTAGGTCAACGTGCGCGGTGTGCTGGAGAGCATGATGGACCGCCTCTCCAGTTTTGCCGACGGAAGCAACAACGCCACTGCGTCGGACACCACCGCCTTCACCAACGTGAGAAACAGGGAGAAAGAAAACAACAATGCAATACAACATGTTAGCACATTTTACATTTGTCTTCTTTTATTGGGGAAATACGAAGACAAATAAAGCAACCCGGTGTGTTCTATTCATCAGTGTGTTTGATTTTCGACATCACTTTAAAAGGTGTTTATTATGTCCTTTTTCATGAATTTGTTTGATCTTCTCTGCGCTTTCCATGCGTGTATGTTTGTACGTATGTACTGTACTAGGTGGGCGCCTTCAAGCTGTTCGACGATTGCGTCACCAAATTCCTGGCTGACCGCACCACTCCGCTCGAAAAAGCAGAGGCAATCGAATAAAACACTTAGAGTTTATGTCCTTTGGAGAGAGAGAGAGTTTATGTCTTTGAGTACTCTAATGAGAGAACCATGTTCGCATCCTCTGTGTGCATGCGCATGCGCGCTTACAAATGTGGCTTGTTAGTATACCCACCAAGAAGCCACACCCCCTCTCTTCTGCATCCTTCCTCACCCTACTTTCTCTTCCTCATTCTACATCCTCCTATCTTACCCCTTTCTCGCCATCCTTTCAACCTTCTTCGTCATCCCCAGGTGCTGCGCCTTCACAAGGCCTTGCTCAACTTCGCGCTCAAGTGCTACCCGGGCAATCTGGAGTACGTCAACCACTGCCTCGCCCAGGTGAGACTTTACGTACATGTAGTGGGTGGTGATGATTTCTGAGGTAGAAACTCGTAAAAGATTCCGTGTCGTTTGCTTTTGTCCTATTGCCACCCTTTCTCTATTTTTTTCTTTTTGTTCTTCTTACCTGCTCTCTTGAATAGTCCTACTATTTTTTTTTCTTGCCTCATTTCTTTTCCTTATCTCTCTTTCATTTCAATTACTTCATCTAGGCGAACGCGGCCCTTCACAGCAGCCCCAAAGCCGAAGGCAAAGAAGGCGAAGAGGCACCAGCACCTATCACTCCGCTTGACGAATCAGGCGTAGCTGAACTGGAGGTGCTGCTGTCGATCCCGCTGGCCTCGCTCGCGCTGCAGGTGCTCAAAACCGAATACATAACCACAAATAGATATATATATATGGGGCACCTCACTACAGCCAACAACAATTTCATCCTTTTCCATATGTATTTCGAATGTATCTACCTCTAAATTTTTTGGGTGCTTACTTTTCGACGATGACAGGTGCTGCAGTTGTCGGAGTACAGTGAGCTGCTGGCGTTTCTGCCGTGGGCCAGCCGCAAACAGGTACTACATTAGAGTCAACAGTAAAGAGACGGAACACTTAAGCATGCTACACTTTTTGTTAACTTTACCTTGTGACCACGCGTGTCTTTTTAATGGTGCGATGGGTTGGCGCATGTGTGCGTGCATTCGTTTTGCCATACTTGTGCTTTCTCCTACGTGCTGCGTGCCTACTTGCGCATTTGTGCCAACGAGTAGTACATAGGTATCAGCGTGTGTGCGCGTGTGGTGGTGGAATCTCACTTACGTGCGCGGGTAGATGCTTACTACTTACTATACCTCCATTATATTAGGTGGCGGTGGAGCTCGTCAAAGCCGTGACGCACTTGAAGTTGAACTTGTCGGACCAAGCCCAATTGGACCAATTGTTCAACATGGTGGTGCCTCTGCTCAAAGGTGAACGAGTAGTGCTAGAGATTGACATATAGCATAGCATAGAATATATTGAGCAAATCACACTGAATACATCATGTAGAGTATACTGGCTGGAAAAATCATGCAATCAAACAGAGCAATGGTGGATTTCCATTGTTGTGTCACTTAATAAGTACCTCTTCCTTCCTCCATGTTTTTTTCTGCCACTGTATAAACCGTCCATCCAACAGACGACCCCAACAGCACTGCAACTGCCTCGGCTGACGACAGCGGTGAAGGTGGCAGCGGCAGCAGCAGCGGCGACAGCGGCACCAGTGAATTTGAGTCCGAGCAGCTGCTAGTCGCGCGCCTGGTGCCTCTGCTCAAAGTCCCCGACGACACCGACGCGCAGTTTGGTTTGCTCTTGTCGGCCCGCAAGCAGTTCGGGCAGGGTGGGGTGAAGCGGATTCAGTACACTCTGGTGCCCCTGGTGTTTGCCGCCCTGCGCTTGTCCCAGGTTGAGAATCAATTTAAAACAAAAAATCAACACACAAACAGGAAAACGTTGCAAGCACACACACACTTGACGCTATTCTTATCTCATTTCCTCCTCTGCATCCTTTCTGCCACATACCGCTGCCTGCCTGCGCTCCTTCCTCGTAAACACTACCCCCCTTTTCTTTTCCCTCTCTCTCCTTTTTACTTTCTTAAATCCCCGACTATGCCGACCGAGACCATTCGCCGCCTCCCACACACACTTCTCTCTTTTTTTCCTTGCGCCCCCCCCTGTATGTTTCTCGCATCCCTGCAGCTGGTGCGCAAACGCGAAATTGAAGCAACTGCCACGCCCCCGCCAATGCCGCCCGCGCCAGCCTCCGTGGAAGAAGGAGGAGGCGCAGAGGGAGAAGAAGGCGCCGCAGCAGCCGCAGTGCCCGCGCCCGCAGCCGTCGCGCCACCACTCCCGCCAGCCCCTCTCAAGTACAGCAGCCGCAAAATCTTTCAGTTCGTGCACGAAATCGTGAGCGCGCTCGCGTCCAGTGGGTACCCGGACCTCAGCCTCAAGCTGTTCCTTCAAGTGAGTTGAGCAAGTTGAAGAGGAGTTGTGGGTGCAAACCTTCATATTCGAATGCCTCTCTTTCTCTTCTAGGTTTCATTGATGCTTTACTTAAACACTTAAAATGATTTGCGATGTATTGATATTTGCCCTATCCTTTTGCTCCTGTCTCACCCAAACTATTATCGTCCCCACTACCACCACTACCACCACTACCATCTTTCGATATATATTAGAGCGCGATTGCGGCGGACGCGTGCGACTTCAAGGCCATTGCCTACGAGTTCGTGTCGCAAGCGTCGATCTTGTACGAAGACGAGCTGACCGACTCGAAAGTGCAGGTAAAGGACTACAGAAAGGGAATTAGTGCGAAAGAAAGGGAAATGGCGCGATGGAAAGAGAGAGAAGAGTGACGAAGAGAGAGATGTGGAGCTATGGGTATCGCGTCTTGAATTCTTTTTCTTTCTTTTGGTTAACAGTCCGTCGTATGCTGTGCGTGCTTTGGGTCAAGACATTTAGTTGCTTTACCCGTGATTTTTGTTTTTTCTTTCCTTTACTTCTTTCATCTATTTTCATTTCTGTCTTAACCTCACCTACTTAACAGGTGCGGGCCCTCTCGCTCATTGTGGGCTCGCTCCTGGCGTGCCGCAACTTCCAAGCAGACGATTACGACACCCTCATCACCAAGACCACCCAGTAAGAAAAAAGAGAGCGAGAGATCAAACCACAGCCACAAGTGATGCGCACTTCCTGCTTGAGGGAGCCAATTAGTTTCTTAAACGCTAGTGCTATTAGTTTCATCAGTCGGAGTACGCGTGTTCGTCCATGTTCTAACGAATGCAAAGCACGATTACGAACCCAATTACCCACCCTATCTATCCTTCCCACCAATCTCATTTTCCTGTCACCCCCTTTTTCGCTAAGGTCAACACACCCACGCAGGCCACCTCCTCTTCCGATGCCGTCATACCTGCACTTAACTGCTCACGAATATTCGCTTTTACAGGTACGCGGCCAAGCTGCTGAAAAAGCCCGACCAGTGCCGCATGGTGACCCTGTGCTCTCACCTGTTCTGGGTGGGCAACGCCAGCGACGAAAAACACTACCACGACCAACGCCGCGTGCTCGAGTGCCTGCAGAGGTAGGGGTGAAAAAAGAAAAATGATACACATGCAACGTTCTATATCGTTGTATTACTTTCTGTTTTGGTGTGTACTTGCCTTTGTTACATCGAACAAATATGGTCCGTGTTCACGCCTTCTTTTTATTGCCTCCTTCGTCCTGACGCTGATTTTGCTATGGCATGTGGGCGTGAATAACACATTCGAATGATAACTTCTTGCCGCCCTTTCCTTGGTATAAATTATTAGGTCTCTGAAAATCGCCGACGTGTGCATGTCTTCCTCGATGCACGTGCATTTGTTTGTGGAAATCCTCAACCAGTACCTCTATTACTTCGAGGTAAGTTGATGCTAGGGAGACATATAGAGTGAGAGGGTGTGAGAGAAAGAGGACGATCAATCTTCTCATTTTACGATACCAGTCAGAATACAAACGATTGGTGTCACTCTTTTTCTCTTTCAATATTCATATTTTCTTTTCGGCTTATCCCGCAATTATCCTTTAGTTTAGCTTCTAAATGTAGACTCCGTTAAATCTCGCTTTGAGCGATTTTCTCTTCATCTCCTCGTTTTCATTGCAATGCTTGCATTTGTTTGTGTTCTCTGTGTTCTCACTCTGTTTATGCACAGTCCGGCAACAGCGCGATCACGGAAAAGTACATTAGCGGCCTGATCGCGCTCATCAACGAACACATGGAAAACATGGAAGCGTCCGAACAGCGCACGGAGGTAAGGGGTTTTGAGGCTTCGAATATTCCATGTTACCTGAGAGAGCGCGCCCGTAAGTGGGTGCGTAGGTGCGCGCCCGGGCGTATGTAGTTAAGATTTCAGGAGTGATGATTGTGGAATAAGGGTCACTACTGGCATGTGCCTCCGAAGCGCCAAATCGATTTCGTGTTTTTTTGTTTGTTGTTCTCAAATGCGTGCAGTGTACCCATTCTCTCTTGCATACTCAACTATTTGCTTTACTCTCTTCGCAGGTGGAAGCGCATTACCGCAACACGCTGGCGCACATCAAGGGCATGCAGGCGGCTGAGGCCACGAAAGAGAAGTTCGCAGCCATTGTCCTCTTTCCAGAAGGGAAGGCATAGGGGCCCTGCCTCATATAAAGTCCTGATTGATTTGGATGTCGTTTATGAATTGGTAGAGCAACATTTGAATTTGGAATTATAACGGCGACTATGGCCATCGCCCCGAGGGCGTATCATGACTATTTTCGATGTAGTGGCATTGCACATTTCTGAATTTGAAGCAGTCGTCCGTCCTCCTGGGGAGTTGTGGCGGATGTGTCTCATGTCTCCGTGTTTCGTTGGTTTTATATGGGTGTCGAGACCTATCTATTTATCTCCCTTTACCAGACGGTGTTGTGGGTTGACGCCAACAGCCAATGAATCGGCGATAAATTTATCTGCGCTTCCTTGTCCTTGTTATCTCCCCGTTTATTTTGAACACCAAGAGGCCTTCGTACGCAACCAGATGGTGGGCGAATTAATTCTAGGTACAGATTTTTGTAATGCATATTGCATATGCATTTCACACGTATCTGATATCGAAAAGGTTTGGAAAATGGACTTAAATGCGTCTAGCTAGTACAGACCGCCGCTGATACCTCAGTTTTTACCATGTAAACGTACACAGTTTAGCTCGTCCGTCCTAAGCGAGCTATGTTGTCACCAGATTTACAAACTACTCAAGAGTTTGAAGTTGAGGGGCAAGAACTTCCTCAAAGTAAGATGACCCACGAACTTTTTCGTTTGACTCGAAATTCTTGTCAAGAAGGGACGAAGTCGTGCGGGTCCAGCATTCATTTTTTGAGGAAATTTGCGTGGAAGGAAGCCGTGTCGGCAACTCAGTGGCTTCTTCGAACCAGCTCGGTCGATCTTCGTTTCCTGATAAATCCATAAAATTGGGCCGGCCAGTTTTCAGAAAGAAAAAGGGGCTGCCTGCATCTCCAAGTGTCGCTAGCCCAGGAAGAAGAACAGCAGGAACAAGAAATTTCATTGTGCGTACAACTCTTATCTATCGAAGGTGCACAGTTTTCAAGAGAGGTCCCAAGCTATCGAAAGTACTTCAGCCTATATATTTTACGATTCCTACAGTACATTATGTACTACTGTTTGTGGCTTGACCAAGAAATCTTTGGGTGTACCTTTGCTGGCCTTTCGCATACAATGCATTGCCACGTTTTCAATATTATTGAGCTATGAGCAGTAAGACTACTGAAATGAAGTTCGGTATTTGCAAGGATAGTCAAATTTGCTCAAATTTGCACGACACATTCACAATGTGTACGATGTCTCAAGCACTTATACTTGGCTGAGATCTCAATAAACACCAAAGATTACACCAACTTGCGGGCCTCATGGGCCTTTTGGCTTGTCGGTACCTTCAAGTTCCTCAACGGAGACTTCTGATTTTCAAATTCAAGGGACCTTCAGATCTGTAATATGTGGTTTGCTTCGCTACGACGGCAGTACTGACTTAGATTTATCTACTTCGAAGACATACTTGTACCCAAATGTTTCGGCGGGTTAATTGAAATGGTGAATCTTGATGAAGTCGTTCTGAGTATTCCCTTCAGCTTACATTAGGCATTAAGGGGTTGGCTAGCTGACTGGGCTAAGTACATTTTTGTACTTGATAGGCGATGCGCTAATTGTTATACTCGAACTCGAACTCTGACCAATACAAACCCAAATGACACAGAAGCCAGTGCAGTGGGAACAAGTGTACGCGCGTGCTTTGAGCGCTTTTGAAAATCGTAATGAGGATTGTGTGTAGAGAGCAGGAAGCATAATACTCCCAGCCCCCTCTGAAGTAGAATCTGTCCATGAAATAACTTTGATTGTTATTCTTAATATATCTGCCGTTGTATGCAATGGGGTCAGAAGAGACTTAAGGCTAACCCCAAATTTATTTCATGAACAGTTTCCACTTTAGAGAGGGGGGGAGGGGGGTTCCAAACTTCCTACCCTCTACACACTTCCTATATACGATTTTGACTTGTGCGCAACGCACGCGCGTACACTTCTGCCCGCAGCATTGGCCTCTGTGTCATTTGGGTTTTTCGGTTATTTGTATTTAGAGTTTGGTGGGTTTAAGGTAGTCGACTAGACTGTATCCAAAATCACGGAGGAATGAGAATATTTTACGAGTAGAATCACGCGCTTTAAGTAGTAATTCAACAAAGTAGTCTATAGCAATGTGCAAATCTAATCTCCCAAGCAAATTCTAACGTTCTAACGCATAACGCATCAAAGATCTGATGAGTATAGGTACATTATCAAGGAATGCCCACTAAGCAGGAACTTGAATCACTGGAATACAAGCGGTTAGGCCGCGGTGGCGCTGGGTGAGGAGTTTCGCCTCGCGCTCGGGCATATGCCTGAGTGTTGACATCTCTCAGTGCATGCGGAGTCGGTAGGCGCACCTTCTGACGCGAAGGTTTCGATGACATCGCTGCCTCAATCGGACCTGACTCTTGGTTTTCGAGCACCATTGCACCGGTGTCGTCAAACAAGGGAAGCGTGGCGTCATGACCCGTGTCTGCAGGGCCACCAGCGACCTATACAGCCAAGATCAAGCAAATGATAAGGTGTAATTATAAAATGCGCCAAGCTCGAAGCATGATGGCAAAATCTTCGATCAATTTTAACGACATACCGTACTAAAACTATTTAGTTAGTACGTGATGCGCAAGGAGCTCTGTCGTGTACTCCGTCAGAGAACAAATCTTACCGGCATGATTTCGATCTCGCCGGAGCGCAATATGCAGCGCCCAAAGACAAGCAGCTCTTCCTGCCCTGCCGATCTATTAAGAGATTGACTGTGGCTGTGGTTGCTCTTTGATTGATGTTTGAAGCTGTGAAAAGTGTGATTTGTTTCCCACTGAAATGCTGTGCAGATTCCCCCCACAGCTGCCTGCTCTTGTTCGTTGCCATGCGTCTCCTGGCAGAGCTGACAACAAACAAGTGCTGTCGTCATGTACTCATTATTGCTGGTACCAGATGCAACGATGTTACGAGTTGCAGCTGCAGCCGCAGTGGTAGCTGCAGCAGCGGACGATAGCGATGTCATGGACGATGCAAGAGCAAAACCGTGGGCACGCATGCAGCGTGACGACTCAGGAAATTGGGCAGCACACGTCTCATAGCGCTGTACGGTAGCATCTGAGGCAGCGGCATCGCGTACGAGCACAGCTGCTTCGTCACCGCGCAGCGTCGCTCGCTCCCATTCCGCCACGTTGGTGGTCTCTGAAGTCAAATGCAGCACTTGCGACGAGTAAAGGTAATGCACGCTACCACTGCTTCTGTGACTGCTGCTGTGATTTTGACTGCTTTTGTGCCTGAATTTGTGATGGGTACTATGATCGCTACTGCGACTAGCAGCTGAATGATTGGACCCTTGATATCGAGCTGCGTAGCGCTTCAAAGTGATGCGGCGGCTGGGGCTCGAGCGTTCAGTAGAGATAAAGTGCCCCACACCTTCAAGCAGTGCCATTTCAACAGCCAGAGTGAAGAAAGGCGTAAGGTGTGCGCAATTTCGAGTAGGGTCGTAGAGCTGTGGTTCAGTGCAGTGCCGCGCAAGCAACCCCGTGAAGTCCTCCGCAGTGTACAAGTGCGGCCACACGTGGCGGAGAGCTACAGCACCGCGGCCTCGGCGCAATACTCCAGGCGAATCGGTAGCTACGTAAAAGGGGCGCGCTTGTGCACGTATAGAGGTGTGCAAAATTTCTGCACTGCTGCTGCTTTCAACGTGACGTGAAGTGTGTTCGGCACTACTGCCATTTGGATTGGAAGAGTTATTGATAGCAGCATCATGAGGCGGAGTCGTGCGTAGCTTTATATCAGACGAAGTATGCATATGCATTGCAAAGTGAGCAGATATACGACAAAAGAGCTCATCAGACTTCATGAAAGGCAGTCCAACGTAAGGATCACCGGCGTCAGTTTTGTCCCCCGAGCGAAAATGCACACCGTCCATGCTGCTTGCCACCGCCAGCATGCTTGTATTACTTGAACTGTGAGACTCGTTGTGATGGGTCTCGCGGCTTCTGCTCCTCTCTTTTACATTCACGTCATTCCTGTTTCCATTTAGAGCACTGCCATTGTTGCTTTTTCCAATTCCGTGCCGTTTCGCTCTTCTCGCGATGGCGTGCGCTATAGAGCTGGCTGCATCTCTGACTGAAGGGCTCCATGGCAAGAAATACGCGTCCCACGTCATCCCTCGCGAATAATGCGTGCACCAGCTGTAGTCTTTCTGGAGATTACCATTGGGGCCCGCATGATAACCGGTGGGATCTGCACACAGAGAAATAACGGATGGATCTGCAGAGATGCGGCGCATAGCAGTCAAGTCTTCGGGTTTCCAGGTCAACGGCATGGTGAGCTCAGTGAGCTCAGATTTACGGGGTGCTTGAGTCTTCGCGTCCTTCACTTCAAGTTTCATGACCTCCTGTTCCACTACGGGGAAGCCTGAAAAATCAATTATGTAGCTCCAAGGGAGGTCAATTACTTTCTGACAGCCGGAGTGGTTCGGTGCCTCTCGCAACGGTAGTATGGCAAATGTGCGATTCAAGTACCACGAGAGCTGCACTTCGAGTTCCAGATTGTTCAGCTTGTGCGTTAGGCCTTTATCAAGACAAGAGCCCGAAACGCTTCCAACTATGGACAGATATCGACTAATATTCGGTTGGGTATAATTTGACGATGCCTTATTGGCTGCGGCGTGCTCGATAGCTTGCTCTCGGGAGATACGTATCAAATTACGCTCACGCGCCAATGCCCGATGCAAGTCTTCAAGAGCACTAACTTCAGATGCTGCAAGCGCACCTCGGCTACCGCACGACACATTGGCATGGCTACTATTACTTCTTCTGTCCAAATCATCAGGACCCACCCGACGAAATCCATCGTTGAATTGAAAGTTGTAGCCATTTCTGTGATAGACACACCTGGCCACATATCGTTCTCCTACCTTAAAATCAGAGGGTAGCTCCAGTGGTGTGGAGGCAGGTCGATTCTGATTAGGTATCTCAAGTTCATTGTCAAAACCTGACCACCACCAGCCACGTAGTTTACCCCAATTAGTACTTGACCGCAACAATCTTAGGTGTCGTAGCGACCAATCATCCCGTTTATTGCTGAGCACCATATCATCCCGAGGCACAGATATTGACGACTCTAGGTCTTCAAACTCAAGTTTACTCTCGTAGTATCTTATCTCGTTCTTTCCGGCCAGCCCACTCGTGCATATTATCGTGAACGCCAAGATAACGAAGCTCGTACGCGTGGACGAAGTTCCCGACACCATTGTTTAGGTTTAGTAATTCTTTGACTCTTTGAGGCCGTTCCTTATGGTGCACGAAACCCGAATCCCCAAAGTTCATTTTGGCTCTCGACCAATAGGAGGGCGTTGAGCACTTTCGTGGAAAAACGTAAAACCACGCTGGAACGAAAGTTGACCCAAACTTTCGTGAGATCCAAACCAAAGGGGTATCTACAAACCCTGGGTAACATCTCTGGTCTAATGTGATAAAAAATATGTTCGACGTCTGACAGGAAACGGTTTTCATTTTTGAGACCGAACGATGAAGGCCCTTTTGAGCGGTCTTAGAAACATCCCAAATTCGAGTCGATGTAGCTCGATGTCGTAAAACGGGCTAGTTTGCGAGCTTACCAAGTTTTCAATTTGTCGTTGGAGCTATTTATTTCGAAGGTCTGTGTCCAGCTTCTATGGCGGTGTTATGGATGATGTAGCTAGTGGAATTTCCTCAGGGGGCTCAACCGGGCGGGCTAGTTCAGCGTTATCTTTGAGTTGTGGTCTATGCGCACAAGGGGAAATGTCTTTTAAGTGTATATACTTTAACCGAGTCGTGCGTGCATGTGCCCCACCTTCAGGTCGGAACCATACTTTTACCATATTGTGCCTGTCTCTGTTTTTAGATGCAAACCTGGCAAAGGAAGTGGCCTTAGAATCGCCTCAGCTCAAATAATTTTATAGCTGCTTCATGATTTCTACAATAATAGTACTTCTTCCTTCTATTCGATCAAACACCGTCGACCAGCTACTCAGGTTTCCACGTTGAAGCCTGAGAATGGCCGCTCTTTTATAACTGAAGCTCGTAATTGCAACGACAAGGCAGCAGCTTCGCTGGGAAAGAAATACAGTTAAGCCGAACCGCGTAAATTGAGTGTAAAATTTTGAATATACAGTCAACGAGAATGTTCATTGCGAAGCACAATATTTTCACTAGTGCCACGAAACAACTAAATTCCTGCGTTCCTGCGGCCACTCCGGCACTCCAGAAATTGCATGATAAGATCCGCTCTCGTAATAACAGGCCAATTTCGTTTGCCACTTAAGCGCGTTCACTAACTGCGCCCCGATGAAAAATATTTCAATTTTAGTTCTGGCTTCGAATAAGTCTGCGGGGGCGTGCTTCTCACTTCTCCTCCCTCGACCCACTTCAGTCTGTGTAGCGTATAGCCTATAGGCTATAGGAGATATAGATATAGGAGGCACCGGGTTATATCTGGGGCGGGACAGAGAGCCCATAGCACTTCACACCAAGCTCAAGCTTTATTCTATTGCAGTCTATGAGGTATATCCCGTATTCAACATCAATATCACTGCTTATCTCAGTCAATTATGCCTCCTTACTAACTGTCTTGTTGCCCTCCAATTCCGGCTCCTCGGGACCAGTGTTTAGTATCTGTGTCGGTAATCTGAACTCGCGATAACCCCCCTTTACGTGTAGTGCAGGAACCGTAAACTACTCTTATAGTGCATGACTAGAACGCCTCCCTCAATCAACTCCTTCCAATTATTTCTCCTCGAATCCACTCAAATCAATCAGCCTTATCGCAAGGCGGGGCATAAAGACACAGAGAGTAGCCCAAGGCGCAAGACGAGGACTGGTAACGAGAATAATGAGCATCACACGAGAAATTTCGACAGAGGCAGTACTAGGATATCTCTCTCACTACCAATGAAGTTAAGCGTTACCTTTCTTAAATCTTATTCATGTACTCGGCAGATGTTCCTGTGGTCCTCGAGCGTTCTGACCAGATAACCGAGGTATGGGCTATTCGCGGCCGCACTCACACCCGAGAGGCGGGCGAAGAAGCCCTGAAAAAAACCTAGGAGCAGCGACTCAAATTCCGCAAAAGGTAGAGTGTAGACATTATGCGAGCAGTACTGGTACTTTTGGCACAACAGCATAGAGCATGAAGCATGAGCGTAGTGCACAAAAAAAACATGCACGGACCAGCTGTGGCCTCGGAGAGAGTCTGACGACATCATGAGCATCATCCGTCAAAACAAGAAAGTATGCGCAAATATTGCCTCTTCAATGAAACTTGTCAAAAACGAATATACCATCAAACGGCTCAAAGTGATGCTAGATTTTGAAGCGGCGGTGCTCTAGAAAGCTCGATTGAATGCAGTCTTCTAGCGCTTAACTCCCCCTCCCCCCGAAAAATACAGTGCAGACAAGCAACATGTATCAAGTGAAGTGTGCAGTATAAATTGAATGGATCAAGAAATGGTCGAAGAGTGCTGGATCGATGACGTCTATAGGCAGGCTATAAAACGAGGTGGGACTTCACCGTCAAATAGGTAGCAGACACGGAGACCTCGTCCGCAAGGTGCCACGGATAGCTAGCGCTATACTCGATGCTAAATTGATTGTCTGGATACCGTTCCTGGAAAAGCGAGCGCATAAAGACAGGTCCTGGTTCATTGAGCCTGATAGCACTCGATATCCGACAAAAACAGCACGAGCGAGGGTGAAAACCAGCATCATAGGCCACATGGATCGCAAGCACGTCGCAGAAGTAGAGTTCATGAGAGAGAATGTTCTTCGTCTCCATTTCACCTCCATCACGTGTCCGTGGAAATATAAAGTAGGGCGCTCTGCCTTTTGAACGAGGAGATTCAAGGTGTTGACCAGTGGGCCGAGGCTCATTTCATTTTCAGAAAATTTTGGTGCTGAATGTGGTTTCGGCTGTCAGAGGTCGAACCCGACGGCAGAGTGGATCCAGTGATCCGATTGGTATTCATCAATATACATTAGAGTAGATGTTACAAACGCTCCACGAAAGTTTGAGCGAACCTCACAACCTCACACCGTACCACTGGTTAGCCCCTTTAGTGCCCCCGCGCGCGGCACACAGTGCTCCCCCTCAATTTATCTTCATCCAAATTCAAAGAGTTCTAATAAGGCTTCAATTTCAGTCGCTCATGCCCATACCGATTCAGAATTAATCCTTCTTTTTGGGTGTTATCGAGTGCGACCCACGGCATCGCGGCACCGGTTACCCTTTGAGTTCCCCCATGCACAGCGCATAGCCCTTCCCCTCAATTTATCTTGATCCCTACTAAAAAAATGGTTAGAGGCCTCAATTCTCACCGCCTCACGTCCATACCGCTTATTTTCTTATGCTCATTTTTGGGTGCTATCCAGGGCGATGCGGGAGCGCGCGCGCCTTCGTCTCGTATTTATCCAGACCACTGAAGCCAAACTTATTGCACTGTGCTCGATTTCGTGATACAAATCAGGAGATCATCAACTAACAGAACACCTGCTCGAAGGGCACGCCTGGAAAGAGCACATTAGGCCGTCGCGGGGTCACTGTTGGGCCATAGGGGCAACTCGAGCTCGCCCCTCATGCGCTCTTCTCTTTGGACTTTGTGGCCAATTCCGCAATGCACAGGAGTGAGATATTTCTAAAATCAAAATTTATTTATACTTGCACTCGTTTTTATCTCATGCGTTCATTCCTCCCCCGGATTTTTTTTGTTTCTTTAGCTTTGACTGTTTGTCTAGCTCGCATCCGTCTCGTCTCTACCAGCCCAATATTTGTTGCTAGGAGAGTCGGTGACACAAGATGGCGTGCTCCCTCTTTCTGTTCTGCTCTAGTTTTCAATATAGATCGCATGCAGTCTCTCTTTATCATTCCTCAAGATGTGTTGCTACTACTAGTAGGAAGTGCAGTGTCACCAGGTGGCGCGTGCTCTTCCTCTCTCTCTCTCTCTCTCTCTCTTTCATAAGCTTTCGCTTTGACTTTCAGACGAGCTGGAACCCCATCCCCATCAGCATCACCACTTCTTGATATTTTGAAG
>Ga0307982_1001578_pt1 | contig 18523 bp, 10 predicted proteins | sample OrgLakmetagen989_FD_201847 | JGI IMG/M metagenome (GOLD analysis project Ga0307982, IMG submission 201847) | Saline water microbial communities from Organic Lake, Antarctica - #989 | ecosystem: Environmental > Aquatic > Non-marine Saline and Alkaline > Saline | place: Antarctica: Organic Lake... | reverse complement strand
GCGCCCGTTTCCCATGGCGTCAGTGTTCAGGCGGTTGCCGGCTTCGTACGAGACGCGATACGACACGCCTCCGCCCTTGTTTGGGGCTGCGTACGTGTGATCCCATGTCTTCTCAGCCACAATCCAGTCTTCAGCGTTATTTTGAGCTGTTACGATATAGCCTGCAAAAGAACGCGTGCAAGCAAACAATCCATGAACAATCACGTCAAAATGCAGCTGTCCAAACTTCCGAAGCTTCCACGGCGCCATCAAGCTTCCTACGTTTACGCAGCCTTACCGTTGATGTTCTCTGATGATGAATCGTCATGATCATAGCTTCCCTGTAAATCATGCAAAACATATTGCCAGAGTCGAACAGGTAATGCTGAAAGACCGTTGTATCCATGCAACCTGGCGAATAGAAACAAAGCCAGACGCATCACACCACGTGCACAGCACTAGCAAGCACAAATACGCACCGAATGATTGATTAAATCACCAATGTTAGGATTTGAGAAAAAACCACGGCGCCTGCATATATGTAGGTGCAGGTTGGTAGAGGCTGATGACATATTGAGTGGGCCGCGTGGCTCAGACAAACTTGCTGTCTCCCTCGAGCACAGCACTTACCAGGCAAGAACAGACTTGAATTCAACAGTGTAGTCAGTAATTGACGTCCCAATATGACGCCAAGAAAGACGGCCAAACCTGCGTTGTCGAGTGTGTGAGGAATACTCTAGCGAAGAACTAACGTGGCGTTTCAAGCACGGGGCAAAACCGCAGCTCACGGTGACTGACCTGAAATGCGTTCCGGAAACCGAAGCCACCAGACCAAACAACAGAACTCCTAGAAATGGCTGCGATATCATTGCACAAAGGTCGTTTTGTAGGGGCTCCGAGCAATTCAACGGCAGCGAACGGGTTACTGCTGGTCGCAACCGACAGACTGCCAACAATCGCTGCAGGCAAAACAAGACGAGAATGAAAAATGCACTACAGATAAATGTTTACACAGTAAAAGATGATTTCCATTCTCAAGTAAGTTTTCTGCAGCACGATCTGCCGATGCCCCATGACCTCACGCAAATTGGAAAATGCACTCCACGACATCCCCGTGTGAGTCCCATGAATGGGCTGTAAATACATTGCTAAACAGAGCCCAACCTAAAAATAACAATCATCATGTTGGTTGCAAAATGTGTGAGCTTCTAGCTGTTGTGTGCGCAGCTCAAGGACGGCACCCATTGTATGAAGGTGATTGTTTGTCAAGGACTCTGAGGAGCCTGCATGCCGCCAAACCGCGGCTTAGTCGGAGCTGGCACTGATAAGTGGCACTGTGACATATGCAATAATGGCAAGGACCACTAGTGCCAGCAACGCCAGCACCTTGTAGTACCTGCACTGCATCTTGCGGCGCAGGGCAGTGCTGCCCCGTTGAAACTGCCCCGCACTGTCGTTCAGGTGCTCGCTCTTGTCCATGAGCTGCTCCACTTTCTCACCGCGGGCAATTGCCTGCACAGTTGAAGTTGCGCGAGCTCCTATATTGTGGCTTGTCTTGTGCCTAGCAGCACGACGCCAGCAGACCCATCTGGGCCGAGGGGACTCACCTTGCCCATGTTGGCGATCACGGCGCCCTTCACGGCGTCAACTTTCTCCTGAGCAGCACCCAATTTATCTCCGCATGCTGCAGCGCTCGAGTATCTGTGAATGGCGGTAATGAGTCATGAACTGGGGGCATTGTATGGCTGTACTGGTCTTACTTCGCGTGCAGCTGCCGAAGAAGTGGGCGCATTGTGGATGTCAGACTACCATAGCCAGCAGTTGACAGATTCTTGGTTTGGTTCAAAATGCAGGTTTTGAGTTCTGGCAGTAAGCGCTGAGCTGCATCGTCAGCAGAGGGAAGCAGCCGGCGTTGTTTGGGAAATTGCGGAGAGCAAACAGCCACTGCAACAAAAGATGCACCATCCCGAGCAACCATTTGAATGCATATATGGTGTCCCTCATCAGCAATAGTGGCGTGATCTTGTACATTTTTTTGTAGCCCTGGTGCTGATGCTACAGCACAGACTTTGCTTTCAAAGTCATAGGCCAATACGGCAAACTTCTCCTGAGCCAGAAGCACGCCATCTGTCCTCACAACAGCAAGGTATTCGATCGACTGTAAGTTGATCTCATTTGAAGCCATACCAACCAATTATGAAGTTTCAGCGGCCACAAAGAGATCGCACAGATCGTCAATCTATCCAGCACAGTTTTGCGAAAGGATCAACTGCTGGTCCTGGCTCTTAGTACTAGTTGTCTACTCGAATTTTGAGAGTTTGCGCACACAAGATCCTGCAACTATAATCATAGACTTCATCGTGGTCTCGAATGATTCTTGTCATTTTGGCGTCGTCGGCTGTTCTGTTGTTGACAAAGGCAGCCAGCGAAACTTCTTGGCAGTGGCCTCGGGGGGGCTCACTCTGGCACGTATCTTGGATTGCATGGCGGCATGACCTTCAAACAGAAATAACTGTTGTGGGTATCGATGAGACAAGGCGTTTGCAGATAGGGCTAGGCTGAACAGTCCTGCAACTTGAGTTGGCATCCACCGACTGAAGTGCTGCCACAACCTGTTGAGGCAACGGCATTCAAGCGCGGCCATGGCGGCTACGTCTGGACTTGCGGATGAGCAGACTCGGGAGGAAGTAAAACGACTGCGTGATGAATTTGTGGACCTGAATGCTGAGCGAATGCAGTACATGCAAGCATTTGAGCGAACCAAACGGACGAATGAGGGCGTCATTCTCGTGCTACGAGATGAAAACAAGCAGCTGAAGCAACAAGTTGCAGAAATGCAGAGTGGGACGCACTCTGCTACATCAAGTGGATTAACAGAAACTGATCAGGAGGGATTAATCGGAGAGGTTACTTTGTGGCGAAGCAAGCAGGATGGCCTGTCACACTCTGTCAAGGTGCTCAGCGCCCAGTACAGCCAGCTACGCGAGGAATTCATGTCGTTGCACAGGCAACGGTCTACCGCTATTGATACCCCCGAAATGAGAACTGTTAGAAGCCTTGAGAATCGGCTTGACAAAGCAATGCTGAAGTAAGTGCCGTTGAAGGCCAGTGTAAGCTGCATGCGACATGACCATGACCGTTACAGATTCAATGAAGCGCAGTCCATTCGCAAGACTTATGAACAAATTGTGAAGCGGCTGAGGGAGGAGCGTATGGGCTTTGATCAGCAGCTTGGAGCGCTTGAAGCCACAGTGGATGCCAAGCGTAAAGACCTCACCGAGCTGCGGGGTTTGGCAACGGAAGCCGAGAAGGCAAAAACCGCTGCCATTGACGCCATGAAAACGGTTGCGCTTCAGCAAAAGACAGAAGCAGAAAAACGCATCAAATCTTTGCGGGCAAAGGAAGAGGCTGCTTTGAAGCAGGCCCGTGCCTCGCGAAGTGAGCGACGCCGCGCTGCCCGGCAGCACAGCGACCACGACATGACGGCTGAGGAGGAAGAGGCACTCAGGCAAGATGTCATGGGCAACCTACAGGCCATCGAAGACATGGCTAGCCAGGAGGCGCAGTCCCTCAGCAAGGTGCACTTGTACGAGGAGGCCTTCCGCGCCATTCAGGACGTGACGGGGGTGAGGGATGAGAACGAAGTCATCCAGCGCATGTCCACACAACTGAAGCAGCTGTCCCACCTCAAAGGCGTCTCCAAGGATAACGCTGAACAAATCACGGAGCTCTCTCGCGACGTTGCTTTTGAGCGTCAGAACGTGGAGCACGTCAAGTTCGGGGGGGCGGGGGGCCGAGTGGGGGGCAAGCAGGCCCAGGACGAGCTGGAGCTTCAGGTGGCTGAAGCGGTCACGCGCAAATCCAAGGCGGCTGCAAAGTTTGGGCACCTGTCAGGTATCCTCACAGACCTCAAGACTGGCATCGAGCACCTGGCTGACACGTTGGCACCTGCAGTCTCCCAATTGCAGCTGACACAAAGTTCTGCGGCCACGGCGTACCAGCAGCAGCGCGCCCGCAAGCATGGTGTGTCCATTGAGCAAGACGGGGGCGTGGTGGACACGTTGAGGGGTGTGGAGGGCGCCACCCTGGGGGTGCTGCGGCACATTGCCAGCCTCAAGGGCCAGCTGCAGGCAGGCATCATCTCAGCAGAGCAGCTCACAGGCGCCGGCTCCTTCAGTTCAGCAGGAGCTGCCTCGCGTGGGGCTGCAGGTGACGATGCCGCTTCTTTGGGCAGCGGGGAGGCGGGGGCCCCAGCCGGCCCTGGGCGCCGGGGGCGCCTGGATGGCTCCATTGACACCTTCCTGGCCACCAACCTGACCGAAAGTGATATCTCGCAGATGAACACCCGCCAGCTGAATGTGCGTGTGGGGGCCCAGCGGGAGGACGCACTGGAGGCCAGCAGTGGCAGCAGCGGCATGCCCGTGATGCAAGCTATTGCGTCAGATTCTGACGCTGGGGACAGCGACGCCAGCGATGAAGAGGGTGCCGGTGTGCTCAGCCGAGATGCACTGAAGCGGCAAGCACAGCGCAGTGCATTGGCAGCCTCTCGGCGTGGGTGACACAGCCTCAGGCAACCCCTCGCTACAACTGCTTCCCCCACTGCAACTGGCATTCGCCAGAACTTACTCGTGCCTTGTCAATATCGGTGTCCGCACGTGCCAAACAGGTCAATTACTTCATGGGGGCACAGCATTTGACAGAACACCTCTGTATTGTTGCGAAAGTCCGTCACTGTCAGCCCCATGTCACACAACCCCCCCTGTTTAGCCTCGCGCCATCTCGAAGAAAATGCGGACAAGGCCTGCGTATGTGCACGTATGCTGTGAATGCAACCATATTGCTACCACCAGGTTTTGTTCTCGCTCAGGCGTAACAGGGATCCCGGGCAAACCCAAGCAAGAAACAGTGGAAATTTCTCGCAAAGCTTATGCAGGCGCATCGGCGATCAGAGCATCACTTGTCCTGATCACCGTGTGTGCACAGCGTTGTGTTCATGAGTTTGTTAGACTCCCCTCGAGCTGAGGCACATGAACGCCATTTGCGACTTCTAGCAAAGGATGCATTCAGGCCCAGCAGACGAGGCAGCAAACTGACTGCTGCGAATCAACGAGATGTCACGAATGCGACACAAAATAAAGGCATTTTGTCATCAAAGTTTGTTCAAGCTGGTGCCTGCGAGACGGCTCCGCTTGTAGTTGCTCTCTCACCAGCTGTGGCAGTAGCCGCTGGCTCACCGCAACGCATGGTCGCACGCGACAGAAATAAGGCCCAAACCACTGCTGGCACAGCACATCAGAACGCAGTGCATGAAAGCTTCCCGCATGCTGATCATAGCGCACCAAATCGTGTGAATATCCCGCCTTCCCCTTCTGCACTGGGCTATGTTTGTCTGGTAACGCCCAGTGGTGGGATGCTGCAAATTCCTCGAGCTGGAGGTAAGCCTGGCCCATGCTGTGTACGAGAGTGCTCACCAACCGACCGTGCTACTTCACAGATGCAGCAAGCGGTGCGTCTTGGGCATCCCCACATGTCCGGCTGCAGCCGGCATCAAGCTCCCCACGGCTGCACCCTTTGGACGCAGCCGATGCAAAGCGCTTCAGACGGGCTGTGCTGAAAAGCACGCAAAATGCCCTGCCTGTGGCCGCAAAGGACGATGCTGACCTGTTACATTCCCCGAGAATGCAGCGGCTCCTGCAGCGAGCCTCCAACCACCCTAGCGCTGCTTTGGCCCCCATGAAAAGAGTGCCTGCAACTCGTGTGACCCCCCTGAAGCCACTTCGGCCAGCACACATGGGCTCGTCGACTTCAGCGTTAGACGAGTTTGCATTGGATGCGGTGCGTTGCCAAATTGCTCATTCCCGCCGGCTGCATGCTGGCGCCTGCTTGGCACGCTGGGCGCGCGGGGTGCTGACGCGCAGGCGGTACAAGCGGGTCCGACGAAGGACACTCCAGCTGCTTGGAAAACATTTGAAAGCATGGCACGTAGCAGTGGCTGCACGTCGACTGCACCGCCGCCAAATGGCGCTCCGGGTGTGGAGGCGGCTGCAGGAGGAAGTTGAAGACACAGCGCGAACACGCCTTGCCATTGCGGAGCTGTTCGTGCAGAGTGTGCGCTCTGGTACTGTGTCCAACTTGCTGTATCACATCATGTTCAGCGACAAAGGCTCTGCTGTGGTGGCCACGTCCACCCTGCGCCGCCGCAGCAGCATGGCACCCTCCATTCGGCGTGGCTTTTCGCAGGGTCTCATGGCAGCCACATGCCCGGCGTCCTTTGCGTCACAGACTTACCAGGTGTCGTCTTCTGATGGTACAGAGCACACACCGCGCACCAGCGAAGTGGGCGACGTGCTTGGGGCGCTGCAGCTGAATGCCGTGTCGGTGGACTCCGTGGAGGATGAGCTGTCATGTGCATCATCGGCATCAATTGCATCCGACACATCGCTGTGGGGGTCGCCAGCAGCAAAACAACCTAGGCGCCCTACTGAAGCTGTAGAAAGCTCTGCACGCTCGGGGGGGTGGCTGGCGCCTGGCACCAGCTCCGTGCTGCGCACTGCATATTTTGAAGCATTCACTGGCAGCCTGCAGCACAAACTGATGCAATTTGAGAGCCGACAGAACATGAACAAAATCAAAACTGCTCAAGAGGCCCGTGCCAGAATGGTACAGCACTCACAGCACGCACAGGCTGTTGCCAACGCCATTGCTGGTCCAACGGGGGACGGCGCCACTTCTCAGGCACTTGAGTACACAGCTGAGGCACCCGAGCAGATGAACATACCACACCTGAAAAAGCACCACGCGGAATACATGCTGTCTGAGCTGGATGTGTTAATGAAGCGGGAGCTACAGCGGCGAGTGCTGCACGCCCTGCAGCGCTTCACGCGTGCGCGGTGTCTTGCGCGGCTGCGTGCTGGAGAGCGTCTGGCTGCAGTGGCTGCACGCGTCCTGCAGAGTACGGGGACACTTTTGAGTGCTGGGCATTTGTGGGGCAGGGATCTGCTGCGCCCCATCTTGTCTCAGTGGGGCGCAGTGGCACGGTACCGGGCCTGGGCTCGAGCAGGCGCACCTGCCGGGCAGCTGGGCTGGCAGGTAATGCCGGCCCCAGAGCTTGTGCATAGCTGCCGGTTCTTTCGGGGGGGGCTGGAAGCTGAGCTGCTGTCACTCCAGCTCGCCCCGGCAGCCCCAAGCAGCGTCACCGCTCAGTCCCTGGCCGCGCTGGAGGCAGCGAGCAAGCCGCCGCCGCGCCCCACAGCATCGCCTGGGCTTCGCAGGGCGTTCTCCGTTGCTGCGATGAAATCCCCTACCAAAGGCCACGGGTTGCTTCAGGCATGGCGCCCCCCTGCTCCTGAGCGCAGGGCACTAGGCTTGCTGCAGCTGGAGGAGGAAACTGCCCCCGTGCACGCCCCCACCACAGCAGGCACTGCAGTGGGGGGCAGATTGCCGAAGCAGCGACGGGCATCCTTCCGGTCTCCCCCAGCGGCTCCATCCGCGTTGTCCCTGCAGGTGCAGCAGTCGCAGGGGGGGCACCCCGGGGCATTGCCCCCCATCCAGCGCAGCCTGCAACTCATGCTGCAGGCATTTCGTGCCTGGCGCGAAGAAGCCAGTGAGTGCCGCTTCGAGCGGTTCTTTGGCAAGCTTGCCGTCATGCGTCAAACGCGCCGTATGCGCCGCATGGCTTTCGATGCGTGGCTGCAGCACGCACGCCAGCGCAGCAAGGGTCGCTTTCACCTGAGGCACATCTTCTTGCGATGGAGGGGGGTGTGGGCACATCGAAAACGTACCCGGGATGCTGGGGCTGCAATTGCCCAAAGCACTCGAGCACGATACATACAGCAGGCTAGTCGGCAGTGGCAACGGCAGCTTATATTCTCAGCCTGCCTGCGGCTAGCTGCCCCCCTGCGCCTGCTAGGTGTGGCTCATCTCCCTGCACTGGGGCACAAAGCATTGCCCCAGATAGATGCTGCGCCTGCTGCACTAGATCTGTGGGGCGCCCTGGATGAGCTGCAATGCTGCCAGGGGCTGTGGGTGGATGCGCAGCACAGCAGCTCTGTGTTTGGTCATGCGCCGTCAGCAGTGGCGGCACTCCCACCAGTGATTGCCTCGGAGAGTGGTGAGGAGGTGCAACATGCCCTATCAGATGTCCCAGGCCAGCCAGAGCAGCCTACTACTAGCGATGAAATGGCAGCCACGCAGGCCACGGGTGCCCCAATGGACAACCCCCTTGCATTTGGGCAGCTAGTGTGTGGAGATGCAAACCCCATCCTCGCTCTGACTGGCCCAGGGCCGGGATTGCAACAGGGTGGCGAGGCACTGGCGACGCTGCAGGGTGAAGAGAACGTGCAGCATTTGGCAGCTGCTCTGGGTATCAAGGTGCGAGATGCACTTGCATCTTCTGCTCTGAGCTTGATGGGCCCAGCCACAGCTGCTCGCGATGCGGCCTTGGGCATGGGCGCATGGCATCCTCTCGCTCAAGTCAGCGCCCACCTGGCTGGAAGCACGACAGGCCCTGTACCGGGAGTCAATATAAACGGCCACCTGCATATACGCACTGCTGCACATGACACGGCTGGCTGGCCTAAGCGATTCGCTGCTGAACGCTCTGCCCAGTTGTGCGCGAGTCTGCTGCTGCCCAGTGCAAGTGCTGCATTTGCGGTGCAATATGTCTTTGTGCGATGGAGAGCACTGGCTGCCCGTAAGAAGCTGTGGCGCAAGGTCGCGTATGAGCAACTCAGCACTGCTCGGCGCACAATGCTCAGCACTTGCTTTGCAGCCCTCAAAGGCCTCGCCCAGCGACGAGGGGGGGCTCGACACCGGGACGCGCGCTCCGCACTGTGTCCATTGTGGCCAAAATTGGATGTGGCATCATCCACTGAGGCCTACATCCGAGCTACAGGACAGCCATGCGGACGTGAAGGTGGGCAGCGCCCGGCCCCGGCAGCTGGGCATGTGGCGACCCAGCATGCCCACTTGATGCAGCAGTGGCTGCTGGGCAAAACTACCTGGCAAGTATCAAAGCCCCAGCTGCATGGGCTACATCATGATGATAGCAGCACAGTACCTGCTGCTGATGCCCCGCTGGAGCAAACTGGCACAGGGGCCCTCGCTGGATTTCCTCGCCCCGCCACGGGCTCTGCCCAGCGCAGTACACGAGATCCCGAGCAAACAAGTACTCAACACACACGAAGTGGACTTCCTGCTCGACTGTTGCAACAGAGACTCATTCGCCTGCAGCGCCTGGCTGCTTGTGGAGGTGTCAATGTAAGGTGCCCCATTGATGACCCCCCTGCACCAACCCTGCCATCCAGCCCACAGGCCCGACTCAGCGGCCAAGGAGCGCATGCTGCCAGCCATGAAGACGCATTCAGCACCGATCATCATCCGAATGGCACCCAAACTGGTGTTACTTCTGTTCAGGGTGCAGTTTTGCCTGCAGTGTGCGGCCGCCCTGAGCAGCCACACGAGCTGGACTTGGCGGGGCGTGAAGGTAGCCAAGGAACCATGCGTGAGTCCACCACACTCAGTGTTGCCGTGGTTGTTGGTAGCGATCTGCCGTCCGCTTTGCATGTCGCTGCGCATGACTGTGAAGTGCGGGCACTGCTACTCTCATGCGCTCACCTGGCCCCAGAACAGCTCATGGCTCGACTAGTGCAAGGCGACATCAATGGGGACACCCCGTTGCATCTTGCGGCGCAAAGTCGAGAAGAGCCCAGCACAGTGCTGGCAACCGTGCGTCAGCTGCTTCGCATGGGGGCACCGCTGGAGGCCACCAACAAAGCGGGCCAGTGCGCCGCAGACTGCGCAGAACGCCAGCCGGTGTCGGACCTGCTCAAGGGTCGAGCTGCTCGATTGCACAGCGGCGATTTTTCCCATGCAGAGAAGATTGAATTTCAGGATGCGTTTGTGGGCAGTATGCTGCAGGGGCTCAGCACCCGCCAGCTGTGGCGCCTGCTGGTGGCGTGGACTGCGGCACGAGCAGCAGACGTCGCAGCAGAAGCACGGCTTACCCTGGTTACGCCTGTGCTGCAGCCTATCCACGACGCCGTGCAGCGACACTCCACCTTGCAGCATGACTTCAAGCTGGCGCAGCAGGCCGCAGACGGACAGCAGCTCTCGGCCACGGAGCGCCTCAACTCCCAATGGCGAGCGCTGGACAAGCTGAAGAAAGCATACAGGTCCATTGAGTCCTTGAAGTTGCAGCGATCGCACGCTGTGGCCCAGCATCGCCTGTCAGCCCAGTCAGCGCTGCGGCGCGCGGCCCAGGTGCGCCGTGCCGTGCTTGTGCTCAGCGGCCACGCCCGTGTACTGAGACGGCAGATGACCAACATACATCACACTCAATGGTCAAGCGCGTTCACTTCTATACTGTCGACTGCCGTGGGGGCGTTTTCCTCGCGGCGGCGCCTGCTGCAGGTGCTGCATGGGGTGCGTGGGGCCTGCGCCACCGGGCAACGACAGCAGCAAAGCGGAGACAAGATGCAGCTAGGCGATGCAGTAAAGCAAGGACGAGCAAATTCGGGCGCTGCACTGCAGACGGCGGGCGTCGGTGTGAAGGCGGCTGGGTCTTCCCTGGCTGGTCAAGGACAAGGACACGCCACCCGTGTGGCAGCAGACAAGACTGCATCAGCAGGTGCTCATGCATATTACCATGCCATAGGACCAAGTGTGGACAATCTCCTCCAACCAAGGTTTGTGCAGGGGTGTGTGAGGAGGCTACAGGCACTGGTGGGAGCCACCACCAAGCAGCGGTGCACACTGAACAACTGGCCAACGCGCTCAGCAGCGCGATTGTTGGCCCTGCTGGACAGCATGACGGAGCACCTCCCCTCATTTCAACGCCTGGCGCATTCGTTCAATTTGCATTTCGGGGGAGGGGGGGCGCGGGCAAAGCAGCAGGCCTGCTACAGCACTGCCAGGTGGATGCTTGCCCTGGAGGCATGTGCAGCTTTTTCACAGCGCGCCATTGCCCAGCAAGGGCTGATTGAAGCTTTGCAAGATGGGCAGGCGAGCGACAGTATCGCGTGCTTGCAACTTTGTGATGCAATGGTGTCGTCATCCAGTATGGCGCTGTCCTTTTTGCACCACGTACCGGTGGCCTGTCTGCGGGACAACGGAGCATTTGATCACTTTGGTGGTGAGCAGCCTTGGCCAGCTGTCAGTTTCAGTGTCATCTTATGTGATCTACCTGTCGTGGTACATGCAGATGGTGAGTACTTCTCGGTCGAGCGATTCATCCGAAGAATGAGCCGAGCCGCCCATGCCTATAGTGTGTGAGGGTATGCCAAGGCCAAACATCTTGGTTCTGGACGATTGAACGATTGTCTCTTGTGTTGTTCCGCATCTCAAGCCCGCGGCGCTCATTGTGCTGGAGTGTGAGTGGCAGTCGCGTGTGGCGTCCGACTTCTAAGTCGATGAAGATGTGCCTTGCCCCGTGCCGCACAAAGCCCCACTCTCGATCGCTGAGCTTGGTCCATGTGGCCAAGCTAGTGAGGCCTCATCCCCAGTCTCCTCTCATCTCGACTGCAGGTGCCCGCCCAGGACCCTGTGCCTGGCGCCAGCGATGATTTGCATGCCTAGTACCTACTACTGGTAGTCCCCACACGGCCTGTGTTTGCTGTCTCTATGAGGCGGCAATCCTGCTTGCAAGTAGACGCTAAGATGTACCATAGTCCTATCTCAAGTAGTTATATCCTGCATACCCCCCTCTGAGTGGGTTCAAGGAATTGCGTGCCCCAAGCTTTGTTTGGGTTGATGTTGCTGTCGCTAAAACATACATTTCACACACATATCAAGCATAGAACTGGCCCCTCTGTGAACCTTTCATGGCAAGCGGAACTTGGCTTTGCATCTAAATCAGTATTTCTTCACAATCTCACGCTGCAAAAAGTCTTTTGAAACACAAGCTTACCATGGCCGCACAGCATTTACAGTCACGTGCCTTCCCAGTGCTTTCGGCTTTTTCTAATGCTGATGTGGTCGATATCAGCAGCATAAACCCATCGCAGCTTCTATCGTCTCTTGCATTGGCTTTAGGAACGCATCAAAATCCGTTTTTTGACGAAGCTGATGAATTCGGGGCAGCAGCTGAGTCAAACCCCTCAGATGACTCCAGTCGATTTGTTGCTCTAGCAGCTGCATTAAGGACTCCAGATTTTGTAGGCAATTTTGCTGGGGAATCAAAATGGTCAGTCGAAGCACAAACTGGCGCTGGGCAACGGCTGCCAAATCTTGAATTGCGACGCCAAAGTTCAGCTCAGAAACTCAGCTCTCAAGAAAGCATGTGGGGATCTTTACCGTCATCATTTGCTGCATCGGAATTCGACAAAGATGAATCAGCATGCCAAGAGTGTATGAAAAGGCACGAGACGGCTGCGGCATTTGCTGCCTATGTCGGCCATCTCGCATGTCTCAAAGCGCTGGCAGTAACAGGGCATGACTCAATTTTCAATGCGGACAGTCTTGGGAGGACGTCTTTATTTTATGCTGCTGCGTCCCCCGATAAACTCGCCCAAACGGACTGCTGTCGACTGTTACTCTCAGTAATCGATGACGATTGGATCGATGTAGGAGATAAACATGGAGACACTCCACTAGCAGTGGCTGCTTGCCGAGGGCGAGCGGATGCTGTTCATGAGTTGTTGTCTTCCGGGGCTCAAATAGGCATGGCAAATAAGAGTGGGCAAACTGCGCTTCATGCTTGCTCTAGTTCTGCATGCATGGCGAAACTCCTGCGATTTACTCAAGCAGACATGCTGTATGTAACAGATCAGCATGGAAGAACTCCACTCATGCTCATGTGCATCCAGGGCAATGCTGGATGCCTAAAGCTCCTCATTGGTGCTGATGACGACGGGGGCAGCCTGTACCTAAATGAGAGTGAGAATGGAAACAGCCCGCTCCACGCTGCAGCCGCAAGTGGTGATGAAGAGACTTTGAAGCTTCTGCTCGCTACGCTTGATCTACCAGGGCTTCCAGTTAATTTCCAAGGGGACACTCCCATCGAAGTGGCGTATCATGCAGGACACATTCGGCTTGCAGTTGTTTTGTTGCAGTACGAAGCATGGCTTTCGGGCGATTACTCTGCCATTGACCAATGCTCACAGCATATGCGCTCGGTGACAGAAGTGCTTCAAGACCCAGTATCAGCTGCAAATCCAGTTGATATGTCTAGCGTATCTGAAAGTCAGCTTGCGGACGGAACCTCAAAACAGTTCTCGTTGTCTGGCTTGGCCGTCGCGGTGGACTCGCCAGTCAGCTCGCCAAAGCGCAGCAGCATGCCCCTGAGTCCCACAGCGCCAAGCATTGCAACCCAAGCAGCATGGCTTGCCAAGGGGAAGATACCGCAAATTCAACAGCGGGCTGCTGCTGCAGGGGGAGACTGTTTAGGAATTCCTCCTGCCGCAGCCTTGCCTCGCTTCAGTGACCTGCGCAGCTCGAAGCTTCGCCTTCCACCACTGCAGCAATCACAGGGCAAGGTCTTGTCGCCCTTGTCCATCAAGTCACCTCCAGCAGCGATTGAGGTTCCCGAGCGGCGTTTGAGCAGCGCTTCGAGCGTGCACAGCCGACGGCAGTCACTTGCGAGGCAGCGCAGCTTGAAAGCTGCAGCCCTCATTGAGCTCAGCCCCATGCCTCAAAAGAGTGCCGTGTTTGTAGATAAGTGAGATTGAACAAGAACACGAAAGCAATTCCGACTTAGCACGTATGTAAGGTTCCCGCATGCGCTTTGAATAGTAACAAATGTTTATTGCACTCAAACGCTGTGGACTCAACGCGGCAGTTGAGAAACTGCGTTGGGTTGGGGTCAATCTTGCCTCCCCAAACCCGGGTGGGCGGGATGGGTCAATTGCCACTCGAAAGACGAATATTTGGTATTGAATATTTCACAGTGTGCCAAAAACGGCACGCTTCGCTGCTTCTCAGCCTCTCCTGCCGGCTGGGCCTCTCGACTCTGTGCCCCTACGGGCCCCTGCGATACTGGGGTCAATGGACTGCGGACCTTGCTTCATGTTCTTGCAAGGACCTCCGGCCAGACAAATAGTTGCATAAGATTGTGAGGAATATGCTCAGTGGGGCTGCAACATCTTCCGCAAGGAGTTTGCCCTGTATCACTCGGAAGAAATTGCTTCGCGCTCTCGACATGCAACTTAATGCCCTGCGCCGCCTCTGTCGCATCCATAGGCACCACTTCCGGTCGGAATTTATACATTCAGCTGGTATTCCGTCTGTGTGGTCGAGCTCCTTACAGAGACCCACAGTCACACCCGCGAGGGCTGGGCTTTGCACCTCGTCCAAATACACAGCGGTGCAGCCACTACGCATCGACACTTTTAAGGACATCCAGTCTGCGATTCGCAAGGTGATGCTGTCCATTCACCCGGATGTAATGCAGCGGTATGATCTCAAAGTTCAGGCAGCAAACCAGGCTGCAGTGAGCGGGCTGCTATCGTTTGTGAAGTATGCAGAAAAGGCGTCAAGCGCACACAAAGCAACCAAGCCAATCAGTGCAACAGACCCGGACGCAGCTCATTCATTGAAGATTTATTTTGCACCACATGAACTAGAAAGCACGCCCACTTCGTCCACGACTGGTCTGCGCGCTTTTAAGTACGACTTGCGTGCGCCGGCATCCTTGCTGTATCGCACGGAGGTGGCCAGCCGTAAGCGCAGAGATGCCCAGCTGCACGCCGAGTGGCTGCACACGGCCATGGCAGCCGTACAGGGGATTTTGACTCGACTTGGTTCTGACTTGCAGTTGCAGCTTGCGGAACACCACCAGTTGTTCTTGAGCGAAAAGTACAGCGACGGGCAGTCCGGCGGCGGGGACAAGCAGAAGCACTCCGCGCAGTCTGTAGAGCCGTCGCAATTTGCGGCCCGGCGCATGATGCTTCAGCATGCATATGTGAACGACCCCAATACCCACACCGACTGGATGCACTCCCGTCGTACCCCCCTGCACGCCGCCTCGCCCCTGTCCGAGCGGCAGGTGGACGTCATCGTGGGCCGATTCCTCTCCAAAAATGTCGACGTGGCGCAGCTACCTGCTGCGCAGCGTGCTGCAGTCCTTGCCCGGCTGGCCGGCTGCTGTGTGCGCCACTTCGCTGCGCTGCGACTGCACGAGGCCCCCTGGCGAGGCATCCTGTTGGTGGTGGGGGGGGCATACCTAGCGCAGCTGCAGCGCAACACGCTTTACATCCCAGCCACTTTTGGGGATGCCGAATTTGTGCTGTGGGCACAACAGCAGTACGGCAAGATGGCGCCTGGCCTGCTGCAGGCTGGCCTGGAGCGGGGCGGGCTGCAGCTGGGCTGCCAACCGCCCGCACAGCAGGCCGGCACTGCTGCTCGGGGAGCTGCAGGCAGGCGCCCCACGGCGAGCAGCCGCACTGCAGACACCTCAGCTGACACACCGCCAGCTGCCCGCACCACAGCACCCACAGCAGACACGCCCCTTCGAAGCTTCGTGGCTGAGCTGCGCAAGCGACGAGCTGCAGTGGGCGGGAGCACTGAGCCCGCTCCCACCAGGTGATGAGCTGCGCAAGCGACGAGCTGCAGTGGGCGGGAGCACTGAGGCCGCTCCCACCAGGTGATGAGCTGCGCAAGCGACGAGCTGCAGTGGGCGGGAGCACTGAGCCCGCTCCCACCAGGTGATGAGCTGCGCAAGCGACGAGCTGCAGTGGGCGGGAGCACTGAGCCCGCTGCCAACAGCTAAACACAAAGCTCATTCATGGGACGTGAATACAATAAATTCTCCGAGGCGCGCCCCTTCACTGCTCCGACTTGCGTCTATCGCCCGGCAGCTTGAACTTACGCAGTGCAGGGCCTGCGGACGCGGACTGCACGGAGGACGATGCGCGCACGGACGGCTGCCCCAGCGAGGCGCTGAAGCGACTCATACCCTTTGCAGGGTCATCTTGCCGTGCAGCATGAGCCGCAGAGCCCGTGCGTATGTGGGTGCGTTTCCCGCGCCCCGACAACGGCCGCTCCCGCGCGGAGCTGCTGGCTGGCAGCGCCACCCCTGCCTGGGCAGCCGTCGAGGAGACGGCAGCGTCCAGGTCGGAGCTGGACCAAGCGAACAAGCTGGCTGCCGGGCTGCTTGTGGGCGAAGGCAAAGCGGCCCCCACTCCACCTGCGGTGCAGCTGCGTCGGGTGCTTTGCAGCGGTGAGTGGCTAGGTCGCAATGCCATGCTGCCGGAGTGCTGCCGCGAGTCGATGTTGGCTCCGCTGCCTGCCAAGCTCTGCACTTTGTACTTGGGTGCAGCTTGCAGCCCCCGAAAGGTAGGCCTGTCGCTACTCTTCCCTCGTGCGCTCAACTGAGGTCCAGCAGCTGCTTCATTTGTTGGCTGCGCAGCGGTCTCGCGGTGCATCGCCGCGGAGCTGCCCTGCTGTACGGGAGCACTGGGCCGCTGTTCCTCGGGGCCATGCCCTCTGGAATATGCCAGGGCGGCTGCCAGTGCCCCCCCACCTAGCCCCCGTCGAGCTGACTTGGTGCGAGGCGTCGCTTGGGGGCTGACTGGGGCTGGGGCTGATGAGGTGGTGTGCCCCACCGCACTTGTCGCCTGGTCATCACGGGGCAAGGCGTCAAATGCCAGCCGCGGAACAGCCGAATGCAATTGCATGGCGGAGGATTGCACTGATACAGCTTCCACTGCAGTGGCGCGCCGCGTGTCTGCTGTCGCTGGCCGCCCATAGCCCGCTGCTGCACCGAGGGGCGCGCCGGAGGTGGCACGTGTACGCCCCCCTACAGCTGAGGCGGGGCGGGCACCTGCGGCTGAGGACGGCCTGGCATTCAAGTACTTCAAATAGGAGTTCATGCGGGGCTTGGCAGGCAGCGATGCCTGGGGGGCCATCTGCACAGGGCTAGGCGGGCCTTCACGGCGTGCCAATGGAGCAGGCTGTACCTGTGGCTGCCTGTCAGAGCCAGCTGTGCGAGCTGTGCTTGGTCGTTGCGGTGGGGCGCCATCCATGCAGCCCTGGGCGTCTGCAAACACGTTGGCCAGGAAGGCTGACACGGTATCGCCCACGGCATGCATGCCCTCCCCAATGCGTAGGGGGGCAGACTCTCGAGGGGGGGGTGCATGCGCCTCCACAGCTGGCTCAGGCAGCGTCGCCCGGCTGCGTGTGCGGGCATACCTGGAGCCCGGGCGTGCAGAGTCCAGGGCGTCTTGCCTCCAGCCATCTTCTTCGTCCCCTGACGACTCCTCGCCGCTGCTGCCGGAGAAGGAGGACGCCTCTCCGCTGGACGAGCCGCCTGAGTGCAAGAGAGCGGCGTGTTCAGATGCATCAGCAATGCCAGTTTTACTTTCGGATGCGCCGCCCCACTGGTCAAGGTCCCCCTCCGTGGCCGCTGAGTGCCCATGCACACCTTGCACTGGCGTGACTCGCTGCCGCTTGGCCCCCACTGAGCTCACAGCTGCAGCCACCCCCGTGGAATCCTTCTTGCCTTCAGCAGCATCAGTGAGAGGCATGTTGTATTTGCTGTCGCTAGCGTGTTGGCTATGCACCCCCCCTGAACCCCCCTGTGCTGCGGTCCCCATGCCCTCTTCTCCCCCCTCATCACTGTCCTGCATCCAGGCAGGGGCATGCTTGCGCTGAATGCTGTCAAACAGTGCATCCAGGCCGTGTGACCCCTGCAGGGCTTGTCGTAGGGGGTCACCTGCTGCCACACTCCTGCCCACATGCAGGGCAGGCTCGCCCCCGGCTGCAGAGGCGAGCGATCCGCGAGCAGCCTGCAGCTGCAGCTGCAGTGCACCTGCTTGTCGCTGTAAGTCGGCTTCGAAACTGCGCCTGCCTTCTTCTGCGCTGGCGGTGCCCATGAGTGCAGCAGCTCGACGCTGCACGGCGGTGCCTGTGGCCTGCCTTGCGGCGGGGGCAGTGGTCCCCTGCCCATCCAGAGGACCCTCTCGCAACAGTTTCAAAGCTGCAGCACTTGCCGCTGCCTCGGCTGCATCTTGCAGTTTGTATGGTGCAGCACTGCCGCCCGCTGCCGCTCCTGCACCCCCCCCCTTCCTCATCAACACCCTAGCCGTCGCGTCCAGCCTCGCCGAGGGGAGCGTGGGCAGCCCAGCTGCAAGCATGGCATCCTGATCAATAGCCCACACCTCCTGCTCCTCCGCAGCATGGCTTCCCCCAGGGGGCTGCAGCAACTTGCGCAGAGGGGTACCGTCCAGCACCCACAGGGAGGGCAGCGCATCCACCACAGCTCTGTCCCAGGACCCTTCAGCTGCAAGCACTTCTACAAAGGCATCATCACGCTCTGCTTCATCTGCGCCATTGCCTGCTTCCCTACGTGCGGGGGTAGGAGCAGTCCCCACCAGCTGCTGTATGCTGTGCACGCTGCAACTGCACACTGCATTCTCAGCCAGGCTTAGCTCCGTAAGGGAGGGCAAGGACAGCAACGGGGCCAGTGCATGGTGCCCTGAGGACTCTATCTGTGCAATGTGGTTCCCACTGACGTCTAGCACCCTTAGATTGGGGAATGCAGCCGCGACGCCCTGCAGGCTGGTGAGGCCGTTGCTGGCCACAGACAGCTCCTGCACAGACGGCATGGCAC
>Ga0307982_1001577_pt1 | contig 18535 bp, 3 predicted proteins | sample OrgLakmetagen989_FD_201847 | JGI IMG/M metagenome (GOLD analysis project Ga0307982, IMG submission 201847) | Saline water microbial communities from Organic Lake, Antarctica - #989 | ecosystem: Environmental > Aquatic > Non-marine Saline and Alkaline > Saline | place: Antarctica: Organic Lake... | reverse complement strand
AGCAGAAAAAGTGTAACCTTCAGAACAAGTCTGACTGGGCTGAGTGCCCTTGTTGCGTAATGCAATTGTGACCATATACTCTCAAGTTTCCCATCAACCTCCGAACTAGGTTATGGGCCTGTCACTATGAACTAGGATCTAGGTTGGTCCCCTTATGCTTCCTCATCACTCCCACTGTGCTTCATCAGCACTTCCTCCGGATTCTCACAACCCAAAGAACGAAAAGATGGAAGCCTCGTCCGCCGGGCCGGTTCCTTTCGTTTCTTCTTTCTCTTCTTCCTCCTGGTCGGCCTTGTTGCCCATCGCCACGAAGGACTCCAAATCGAAGTCGCCAACCGCTCCAAACACGTCAAATGCACCGAAGCCCAGGCCGCCGCTGATGCCACTTGCTTCCTGTGACGAAGAAGGCATCTGATTGTCGTCGTTCTCTTGCCCCAGCACTGCCGCTACTCTCGCTTCTGGCGCTGCCTCTTCGGCGGCTGCCTGCTCGGCGAGGGCTGCCTCCATCGCGCCTGGTGCCAAGCTAGCTAGGGACGCGCGCACGTGCTTGCGAGTGAGCTCCGCCGACGCCGAGCTTCGCTTCGAGCTCCAGCGTGGGTTCTGGCTGCGCGAGGAAGACGATGAGCCCTCGTTGCAGCCGTCGTCATCACCTACGGCGAGACGACCGGTGAGCTTCACGATGTGCCCTTTGGCGGCCTCCAGGGCAAACACCAGTTTCTTTCGTTCGGCAGCCATCTTCATCACCCGTGCCTCGCTGGCTGCCAAACGGCTGGACACCGCAGCCGCTTCTGCTTGTGCGGTCGCCACTGCTTCCAAACGTCTGGCCTCGAGAGCAACCGTTGCATGAGCTAGCGCCTCCGCTCGTTTGTCACTACCATCGCCATTGCCATTGTTCGCGTTACCGCCTTCGTTTTCTCTTTCGCTGTCGTTGTCTTCTTCCTCGTCAGAAACTTCAACAATCTCCTCATCTGCTTCCTCCTTACCACCGAGACCTGCACGTTTCGTCGCCAAATTTTGCTTGGCCGCTTTAATGCGCGCCCGGCCTTGCAGCTTGGTGGCTGCCGCGTTGGTTTCGGGCGTGGCCTCAATGCTCACTTCGGCAGCGGCCTTTTTGTTGATGAACCGTTCCTTCGCTTTCTTTTGGCGGGCTTTCCCCTGAATCTTCGTCGCAGCCACGTGCTCTTCTTCGGTGGCCTCTACCACTGTGGGCTTGGCTTCCTTAGCCGCAGTTGTTTTCTTCTCCTGCTTCTTTGCTTTGGAGCTCGATTCCTTGGGTGTAGGTGTAATAGTCGCCGCCGTTACAGGGGTGTTGGCCACTGCCAACAACGCCTCGAAGTCTTTCTCGAGAGCGGCGGACTTCTTGGTTTGCTCTTCCAGCCGCGCATTCAAGCCCTTGTTTCTGGCTTCCAGCGCTACGATGTGGTCCTTGGCGCCACTCAGCGCTTGCCGTAGTGCGTCCTTCTCCACGCCGTGCTTCGCCACAGCTTTGGCCACCGAGCTCTGCAGAGCTTCCAACTCGCTCGTGAGTTGCGCTTGCTGCCGCTGCGAGAAACTCAGCGACAACTCCAGCTTGTTGGCTTTGTCTTTGGTAGGTGCCAAAGTGGCGATGGCCAAGTCAGCAGCAGCCTTCAACTCGAGCCGCTCGGTCTGCAAGTGCAGCAGAGCGTCGCTCAAACGGGCATAGTCGCCCCGCAAGGCACGCAAATCGACGCTCAAGCTTTCGGCACGGGCTCTTTCGGTGCGGCTCAGTTCTGTCGAGGTGGCTGCTTTAACGAGCGCAGCCGCAGTTTCTTCCTTGTGCTGCAGCACCAGGGCCGATATTTGGTCGATTGACAGGTTTGCCAAGTCGGATTGAGACGCCACCATCGCGGCTTGTTTCTTCTCCAGCTCCTCTAATTTCGCGCGCCCAGCTTCCTTCGCTGCGTGCACTCGCGCCATCGCCACCATCCGCTCGTGCATCGAGGACACCAGAGTGACGTACTTGGTCACCTGATTGACCGCCTGCCGCCGCGCTGCGCGCTCCTCCATCAACTTGTTGTGCAGTTGCGCTCTGCCCGCGTTCACCGCCACCACGGACTTGGCCTTTTTGCCGCCGAAAAAGCTGCGCTTCGAAGGCGCAGGAGCTGGAGATGGAGCATTTGAAGCGTCGCCTGTCTCCGCCACCGAAGGATCGTACAGGGCTTCCAGATCGCTGTCGTCAGGGCCCAAGCCTGAGACCACGTCTTCTGCACCTGGAGGCACTGGGGGCAAGGTACTCGCTCGACGGGCAGCGGCTCGACCACCACCACTGCTGCTGCTGCTGCCAGTTTGAGGAGAAGATACAACGGAACTTTTCCCACTCGATGCCGCTGCGGGCGCCTCCACTTTTGTAGGAGCATCCGCTGCGCCGGCTCCGGTAGACGGTTGAGCACTCTTGCGCCGGAACGCCGCTGCCTGGTGCGCCGCTTGCTCCTCCACTGCAACCTTCGCGGCCACTGCGCTGGCCACCTCATCCTTGGCGTCCTCCAGCTGGCGCTCGAGCTTCGCCACGGTTTCCTTCATCTCTGCCAGCTCACGACTTGCCCGCCGGGTCTCGTTGCCCAGCTCATTGGTGGCCTTGGCGGCATCTGCTTCCGCTGCTGCGAGCGCGTCTTCCAGAGTCTGCAATCGATTAGCGCGGGCTTGTGTGACTGCCTGCTTGGCAAGAGCTGAGAAACTGAACTTTCCACCGCTGCTTGCAGCCATGCTGTTGCTTGGCTGCGGGCCCGCTCCTTCTTCCGCTCCGGCTGCCCCTTCACTGCCGTTGTTGTATTCGTCTTCGTCTTCGAGGCTTTGCTCCAATTCCTGCACGCCAGGACCGCCACTCACGCCCGCTTCGGCTCGGTCCGCAAGTTCCTTCGCTTTCGCAGCGTAAGTGGTGCTGCTGTACTTGGCTTCGCCCAGCCTTTCTCGGCAGTCGTTCAGTTCTGCTACTACTTCATCTACCTCGTCCTGCAGACGCTTCTCCACTTGCCGAGCTGCAATTTCCGCGGCGCGCATCTGTCGTGATGTGCGCTCGCTCTGTCGCGTGGCCTCGGTTGCCTGGTTTCGGCTCGTGGTTCGGCTCGCTTTCGCGCTGTCGAGCTCGGCTTTCACGGCCGCCAACTCTTCGATCAACGCCTCGACTTCTTCCTGGAGTGATTCAGTAGCCAGCTGCTCTTCGGTGTAGTTTTGGCGCAACTTGTTGTACGCGCTGAAGAGCACTGCCATCTCCTCGCTCGACGAACTCGAGTCACTGGAGGCAGGCGCTGCTGGTGTGGTGGTTGAGCCACCGCCATCCTCTGCTGACGAATCCCCTTGACCAATGACGTCGGTGACCGCTCGCACCATCGCACCCGGGAGCTCCTTGACAAGGTCCACAACGCCAAGACGCATTGCCGAGCTGCCACCACTGCTGCCGCTACCGTTGGCAGCCTTCCTCTGCTTCGCGCCTTCGAGCACTTGCCTCTGGAGCGCCGCTTTCTGCGACCGCAGTTCCCCAGCGGAGGCCCGCTCTCGTGCCAATGCTTCGTTGAGGGACGCTTCGCGTGCTTTCTCAGCGGCTGCTTCTGCTTCGAGCCTCTTCACAGCAGCGGTTTGCTCTTGTAGAGCTCTCGCGGACACGGCTGAGGAGCTACCCGCGTAGCTGATGACCAAGAATAGAAAAACGGAAGTTTTATCAGGCAGGTGAGAGAGAAACGAACAGAAAGTCTTAAAATGAAAAAACTTTAGGGATAAAGCCTAAGAGGGCATGCAACAATATCAAAGACACCAACCGATCATGACTTCACAATTCAAAAAAAAGTACATACCGAATATCTTCGACCCGCTGTGCGATCACGTCAGCCTCGAGCCTTTTCGCCTCCAGTTCTGCTTCAGCCCGCGCCAAGAGCTCTTCGGCTGCCGCGTTCTGCCGCTCGCACTCCTTGTGCAGCTGCTGCAGGCGCATTCGTTGGTCCGCGGCCTCTGCCAGAGTGGCAGTTGGCTCCAAGAGCTTGACCTGGCGCTCGACTGCAATCAGCGCCGCCTCGTTGTCGGAGAGACGCTCCTGGCAATCGGCCAGCTGTGCTTGGGCTTCAGAGAGGGCTCGTTCTGCGCTCTGTTTCTCCGCTGCAATCTCGCCGAGCTTAATGTCGAGGTCCGCCGACTTCTGTTCCAGAGAAGCAACCTCCGCTTGACCAGCTTCGTCCAAGGGTGCATTTTCAATGGCCTCTTGGTGCATGAGCTGCTGCACCGTGGCCGCGTTGGTCTCTCGTTCACAGGTTTCCAAGCGCACCGTGGCAGCTTGGCAGGCGTCTTCGTGGGTCTTGTGCTCGGCCCTCATAGTCTCCCCGCTGGTCTTGAGCTTCTCGAGCGCGCCTTGCCACTCATCTGACGAACCGCTGCCTCCCATGGCCGCTGCCGTCGCTTCCGCTTGAGCGCCTCGAGCGTCCGCTGCTTTGGCGGCCTCGATCTCCGCCTTGAGGGTATCCACTAAGGTAGTCGCGTCCGCCACGTCCGTCTCCGCCGACGCCAAATCGTCAATCACTTGGGTCAGCGCATCGGCGGCTTCCAATTGGTTGCCTTCCGCAGCCTGCGCGGCATCATCGAGCACGCTCGCTTCCGCGTCTAACCGCTCGAGCTCCTGCTCTAGGGCAGGGAGCTCAGCCAGCATCTCAGGCGTGACGTTGAGCACTGCGAGCGCTGAACTGCTGCTGTCGCGAGCGTTGCGGTCGCCACCCACGCCCAAAGAATAGTCGCCACTCACAGGGTCCTCACCTGAGGAAGGATCGAGCCCCGCCATCACTTCCGCCCTTGCTAGCTTACCTCGCACGCTGGTCAGCTCTTCAAGCAGCTCTTCCCGCTCGTCCGCCATGCTATTGGCAATCTCCCTCAAGTCTTCGTTTTCCTGCACTAGCTCTTGCCGAGCGCGCGCTTCCATCAATTGCTCCGGTGCGCCTTCAGCCAAGATCTGCGCGGCCTCCAGCTCTTGAATGTTCCCGCGGAGTTTGCGGAGCATCCGCTCGGTGTCCAACAGCTCTGCTTCGTAGCCCGCCTCAGCCTCCGAGGCTAGCGCGGCAGCAGCGGCATCTTCGGAGGGCCCTGCGGCTGCGCGGGCTTCCTGCGTCTTTGCTTTACGGGTGGCGACGTCTTTCTTGGAGGCCTTCATGCGCGCCCGGCCTTGCAGCTTGGTGGCTGCCGCGTTGGTTTCGGGCGTCGCCTCAATGCAGACTTCCGCAGCAGCCTTTTTGTTGAAGAACCGTTGCTTCGCTTTCTTTTGGCGGGCTTTCCCCTGAATCTTCGTCGCAGCCACGTGCTCTTCTTCGGTGGCTGGTGGGAAGGATGCCTTCTTGGTGGCTGCAGCAGTGCTTGTCTTCGCGCCGTTGCCATCGCCATTTTCGCCATCGTCGTCGACTTCGTCGCCCTCGGCAATTGCGCTGAGGTGCCCATCCCCACCACTGGGCTTATTCTCTGCGCGTTGGCCAGCCGCTACCTTGAGTGCAGCGATGCGGTCATGGACCAGTTTTTCGGTGGCTCGGGCCGCCGCGAGTTCGGATGCGTACATGGCCTGCAATTCATGGGTCAAGCCCTGGGCTTTCGCAGTCTCCGCCAACTCTTTCGCCCCCACGGGGGCTTTCGGAGCCACCATCGCCGCTTCCTGGGCGGCCTCCAGCTGCTCTTCGAGGTCCGAGCACTTCGCTTGCCAGGTTTGTTTGTCCAATTGATGGCCCGCTGCCAAGGCTTCAGCAGCTGCCACTTGAGCCAGCAGCTCCGACGCTGATTCGGCGCTGGTGAACATCACCGAGTTGCGGTCGTGCCACCAGGCCGCGAATTCTTCGATGTCAATCTGCCCGCTGTTGTCCTTGTCTACCGCGCGGTAGACGCGGTCCGCTTGCTCGTCGTCCAGCTCGATGCCCAGGTCGTCCATCACCGCCCGCAGCTCCGAGGCGTCGATGGATCCACTGTGGTCTTTGTCGTACTTCTTGAAGACCACGCGAATGGTCGCAGTGATGGCCGCATTTCCGCTCGAGCCACCGCTGCTGCCTGCCGCAGAGGTGACGGCTTTGGCCAGGTCCGTTTGCTTCTTCACTTCCGCTTGAAGTTTCTTGATTTTGCTCTCCAGCTTCCGCTTGTCCTTGAAGAGCTTGTCGCGCTGCTCCTCGGCTGCGCTCAGGTCTTTGAAGGCTTCTTTGCCAGCTTCGGCAGCCTCTTGAGCCTTGGCGAGCTCCCTGTGCAGTTCGTCGAGGCGAGCCATCGAGTTGGCTGTGCGGGCATCGAGCGCCGATGATGGGCTCTCACCTCCCTCAATGCCTTCACCGCCTTCTGCTTCGCCACCCTCGGCTCCACTCTTGGTGGCACTCGCCGCCGCCGCCGCCATGAGGTCCAAGCTCTTCTTGGCCTCGGCTGCGACTCGCTGTGCGCGCACCAGCTCGCTTTGCAACGACTTGATTTCGCTGACCCGGGCTGCGCGCCTCGCCGCTTCCTGCAAAAGCTCAGCTTTCGCCTCCGAGGCCTCCAGCTGAGCAGCCGCCAGCAGCGACGCATGGTTGGTGTCTTCGCTTTGGTCTTCGGCAGCTGCTTCCACAAGGGTAGCCTCCAGTGCGCGCACCTTTTGTTGCAGCTCCGACGTTTTGCCTTCGGCCGCCAGCAAGGTTGCGTCCCGAGTTGCGTGTTGCAGCTGAGACGCCACCAGCTCTTGTTGGAGGCGCGCGTTGAGGCTGCTGACGTCACTGCCGCTGGCCGCGGCTGCCTCGTGCGCAGACGAGAGCGCGTTGCGGAGCACGCTGACCTCCTTTTCCACCGCTGCAAGCTTGGCTTTGGCGCCAGTCTCGTCGTTCGCGCCCATCCCTCTAGGCGACGAGGAGGATGACGTCAGCGTCGCTGCCTGCACCAAACAGTGCTCCAGGGCGCTCACTTTGGCCTGCCACTTGGCAGCCTTGTTGGCGGCCTCCTTGGCGGCTGCTTGAGCCGCGAGGGTGCGCGCATCGGCCGCCTGAGCTTGGTCCCTAGCCGACACCACTTTGTCTTCTAGGCCTTGCAGCATCTTGACCATGGCATCGTCGCCGCCGTTCAAGGCAACCGCTGCTTCCTTCAACAAGTCTACCTGTTGTTGTTCCTTTTGGAGTTCTTCCGTGAGTGCAGCAACTCGTGCTTCCAAGTTCACAGCTGCAGCAGCAGCGCCTTCAGGGTCCTTATTCTCACCGCCTACCGCGCCCAACTTCTTCTGTGCCATATCTTGCTTGGCCACTTTCATGCGCGCCCGGCCTTGCAGTTTGGTGGCTGCCGCGTTGGTTTCGGGCGTCGCCTCAATGCCCTTGCCAGCCTCTTCTGCAGCCGCCTTGGCATCGAGGCGAGCTTGCAGCCGCGAGCTTTCTTCTTCCGGCGACAGAGCTGCTGCTGCTTCGCCTTCTTGCTTGGCAGTGAGACGAGCTTGCAGCCGCGATCCATCACCACCACCACTCGTCGCAGTGGCCGCGACCTCAGCGTTCCTCTCTGTAACCGCACGGTCTGCAGCTTCTACCTCCAGCGCCGCGGCCATGCCCGCGAGCTTGTCAGCAAACGCTGTTTGCGCGGCAGCCAGTGCTGCGGCCACCTCGGACGCTTCTCCGCTGCCACTTTCGTCGACCGCTTTGAGGGCTCGAGTCGCCGCGTCGGCCCTTGCCTGCGCTGCGGCGAGCTCATTTTCCAACTGCCAACACTTCGCTTCCGCCACCAAAAAGGACGCCTTAGCCGACACCAAATCGGCTTCAAGGTTACTGTTCGCGTCGGAATGAAGAGCATCACTGGTCATGGCGCTTGCGTCAGGGGCAGAAATCTCCTCATCGTCGTCGTCGTCATTTTCTTGCTCTCCTTCCTCGCGTTTCTTGCTCGCACGCGCGGCAGCGTCGAGTTGCTTCATGAGGCGCACAGACTTCGCTTCCGCCACTAGAAGGGACGCCTGCAGGTGCACAGAAGCGCTGGCTTGCTCTTTCAAAGTCGCAACTTCAGAGGCTGACATCTTCACGACACCACCGCCACCACTGCTACCGTCCTGGATTGACTTCGTAGTGGTCTCGCCGCTAGCTCCTTCCTTGCCTGAGCTGCTGCTCAGCAATGCAGCTACGGACGCCTCCGTGACCGCTTGCGCTCGGGTAGCAGCGAGCAAGCTTGACTCCAATCGACTTGCCTTCGCCTCGGCCAACAGCAAATTCGCCGCTTTTTCCTGGTCGAGCACCTCCTGTTTTGCCGCCAGGTCCGAGTATTGCCGCACCAGCTGCCGCTCCAAAGCTTGCACCTTGGTCTCGAGGCTGTGCATGTCCTTTTCCAAGCGCTCGGCTTTATTGGCGCTCTTGGTGAGGGTCGACACTTGCTCTTCCAGAGAGGCTTTCGCGTCCACGAGGTCTTGCACCACAGTGCCAGCAGCGTCACCGCTGGCGTTAGCCGTTAGAGCAGCCAGAGCTGCCCGGGCACCTCTTTCTTGCTGCTTGGCATGCGCAATCTGCGCGTCCAGATCACTCGCACGTTGCTCGGCCATGGCCAGGGAAGCCGCAGCTGTCAGTGCTTCACTTTGGTACTTGTAGCTCGACTCCTCAGCGGCGCGCTGAGAAGACTCGGCTTCACGCCAACGCTTGAGCGCGATGGCGGCCTCTCGTGCAGCGGCATCAGCGGCCCCACGCGCTTCGACGAGCTCGTTGTGCAAGTTCAGAAGGCGCTCGAACAAGTTACCCTCGTCGGCCATAGCTTCCTTCAGGGTGGACGCAGCTTCGGCTGCTTGGCGCTCGGCGGCTACAGCTCGAGCCTCGGCTGCCTCCAGTGCAGCCGCTTGTGATTCCACTGGATTGCTGCTGCTGTTGCTGCTTTCTTTCTTCTCCGCCGCGTCCGAGGCTAAGACCGTTGCCTTGGCGGCTGCATCGTCTTGAGCAGCTTTCGTGGCTGCCGCCGCTGCCTTCGAGGATCCCGTAGCTTTTACGAGTGCGGCTTCCAACGCCTCACACCGGCTCACAGCGGCAGCTGCTTCGGCTTTCAGGCGCAATGCAGCTAATTCAGCCTCCTCGGCCCGCTGCTTTTGGGCGTCCACTTCTGAAGAAGCGCTCACGAGGTCGTCTTGCAGGTCCACGAGTCGAGCAGCAGCTGCACTACTGCTTTGTTCGCCTGAAGGTGGATCGTGGGTCGCACCTGCTGAAGGCTGAAGGGCTGCCAGAGTGCGCTCGAGTTCCTGCATCTTGCGTTGGCATTTGGACAGCTCCAAGTCCGCAGAGCGCGCCCGGCCTTCGGCTACCAGTAAGCTTGCTTGCGCGGCAACGACTTTCGACTCGGCGAGAGCGCTGTAATGGGCCCCTGAGGAGACCGCTGCCGAGGGCCCTCCTGTCGTAGCAGCTGCCGCTGTTGCAGTAGGAGATGACGCAGGAAGTGGAGTCTCAACCACGGCCTTCTTTTCCTTGCCTTCTTCTTCTTCTTTTTCTTCTTCTTTGGGGGCTTCCGTCATCGATTGCGCTCGAGCGATCGCCGCGGCTACTTGTGCCTGCTCTACCAGCTGAGCCTTCTCGGCGCGCACGTTGACGAGCTTCCGCTCCAACGCATCCCGCTCGATCTCGCGCTCGCTCGCAGTGCGTTCCATCGCCTCAGCCGCCTTGGTCATGGTGTCCATGCTCTGCTCGGAGACGGCCATTTGGGCACGGCACGCTTTCAGTTCCTTCTGTAAGTTACTTACCCGCTGCACGATGGCTGCGTCATCCCCCGTGCGCAGGGCTTCAAGCGAAGTGGCTTGGGTAGCTAGCTCCTCCTGGGCTAGATCCAACGCTTGCTGCAGCTTGAAAGCTTGTTCGGAAGCTACGCTTTGCACCTTCTCAGCTTCCATTTGCTTCACTTTCGCAGCCGACGCTTCGAGTTTCAGCGAGCTCACCACGGTCTCAGCCGCTGTCTGGTCGCTCTCTGCCTTCGCCTGGGCGGCCGCCAACTCGCTGATTTGGGTGCCCACTTCCAGCACGCGCTCTTCCAGCGTTTGCTTCTTGGCGACCGCGGTGCGAAGTTGGGTTTGGCTCGTCACCAAATCTTTCTGGAGGCGAAAGAGGACTTCGCTGCCGTTGCCGTCGCCTACTGCCTCAATCGAGGCCTTGAGCTCCGTGCACAGGCTTTGGCTGATCACCAGTGCCGTCTCGGCTTCTTCTGCTCGCTCCAGAGCTACTTGCAGCGCTTCTTTGTTTGCGATCAGCTGCTCTTCTGGGCTCTTGGACTCTTGTTCTTGCGGCTGCTTTGGCGGCAGTTGAGGTGCCGGAGCCGGTACCTGCTCCTGCGGCTGCTCATCGGAGTCAACGGAGTCATCATCAACTTCTTCCTTCTCCATCTCCTCCCGCTCTGCAGGTTGCGATTCTTCATCTGGTAGTGGCTGAGATGACGACGACGATGAGGACGCCTGCACTGGTAGCGGCTCGTGTGGTGGCGAACTCTGGCGCGCTTTCTCGAGCTCCAACATCAGCTCGTCGATCTTCTCATCTGCCACCATTTTCGCTTCGTTCATGCTCGCCACCCGTTCTTCCAAATCACCGATCACCAACAAAAGCGCGTTTTCGCTCTCATTAGCGCCTGCCTCGCCCGCCTCAGCCGCTGCAGCTGCCGCAGCCGACTCTACCACGCTCATACTGCCACCACGAGCGGAGGCATTGGTCATCGACTTGCGGTTTTCTTTCGCCAGTCGTCTCACTAGCAGCTTCGTGGCGTCTTCAGCCTCGCTCTGCACCTCCACCAGCTTCTGCTCGGACGCAATCGACTTGCGGTTTTCTTTCTGCAACCGTTTCAGCAGCAGCTTGGCCGCTCCCTCGGCGTCATCGGCAGCCTCAGCCCGCTTCAGAGCCTCAACCTTGGCAGTTGTGGCCTCATCCAGAAGTTTCTGAAGCTCAAAGACCCGCGCTGCGGATTCGCCTTCGTCGGCCATCGCAATCATCGACTCTTCCAGCTCGGCCGCAGCGGCCTGGGCCGCCTCAACCGTCGCTTGCAGTTCGGCAACCTTTTTCTCGGCGACGCTGGCCCGTTCATTAGCAGTAGCGAGGGCCTGGCGAAGAGAGAGCTCCGCAGCCGGCACGTCAGCGTCTCCGTTGCCTTGCTCCGCTTGCGACCCTGCTTGGGCACCGGCAGCCTCGCCATCTTCACTGCCAATCAGAGGATTCACGCCTTCGCCCTCGTTCACTTGTGCGCCCGGACCACCCGCGCCGGCGGCAGCAGCAGCTGCCTCGAGGTCCGCTACGCGCGCCGACGCCACGTCCCGCTCGGCTTGCGCGCTCGCCAACAGCTTCTGCACTTCCAGTAGATCAGGGTCCTTGGTCGATTCGAGGGCAGTGATGCGCTCTGCGCTGGCATCGGCGGCTGCCTGCAGCTCAACGACTTTGGCTGCCAGCGGCTCGAGTTCGTCGATGCGCTCCTGGAGCATCATCATCATCTCGTCGTTCTCACCTGCACTTGCAGCTGCTGCCCGAAGTGCAGCTACCTGCTTCTCGAGGTCCTCTTTGGCTGCAGTCAAAGCAGCCGCCGACGCGCGCGCCGCATTCAACTCCTCTTCCATCGCCTGCGCTGCCGCTGCAGGGACCTTCTTGCCCGGTGCTGCTGCTGCTGCTGCTTTATTGTTCGTTTTGGCAGCTGCAGGCTTCGCAGGGGCAGCAGCAGCAGATGCGTCGCCAGCAGCAGCTGAATCAATCTCAGAAGGAGCCGGGGGGTCGAAGGTTAAGGTGTACTTCTTGCCCGAGATGCGCGCCTTGTTGAGCTTGGCGTCAATTTGCATCTTTTTCTCGGTCGCCTTCACCGCGGTCTTCTCCACTTTTACTAGGCGCCAGCCTGCCTTGACGCCGGCCACCGCCACCGCTCCACTCTTTGTGGCCTTCACGACAACGCTGCCCGCGTCGAAGGTGAATCCCGCCGGCTTGCCCCCGTCCATGGTCACCACCAGCGGCGGCGAAGGCTCGGGGGCTGCTTTGTCGTCGTCTTCCTGGGCCCCCGCCACGAGCGGATTCAAATCGTGGTCTTCCATCACCATCCCGTCGGGATTGTGCCCCTCCACGTCATTGCCTGCCACCATGGAATTCAACGCACCGGCTGCGTTCTCGTCGTCGACGTTGTTGCTTGCTCCAGCAGCACCGGCAGCAGCAGCAGCAGCAGTACCGCCGTCCAGAACGGCCAACTGCCGCTTCAGATCAGCTTCGCGTGCAGCCAGCTCAGCCACTCGAGTCTCCAAAGGCTCGAGTTCATCGATGCGCTCTTGGAGCATGAGGAGCATCTCCTGTGCTTCCGCCAACTCCGCTGCTTGCTCTTCACTAGCTTGAGCGCCGGGTGGCTGATCACTGCCTCCATCTTCTCCAGACGGCTTCGCTTGGCTAGCTGCTGCCAGGGCTGCCTCGAGCTCAGCGACACGGCCTTGCAGCGCTACTTGAGCGCTGGGATCGCCAGCACCGCTACTTTCAACTGCAGCAGCACCGCCAAGGGCTGCTAATTGGCGATTCAACTCTGCGACTTGAGTCTCCAGCGGCTGCAATTCATCAATGCGCTCTTGGAGCATGAGGAGCATCTCCTGCGCTTCCGCTAGCTCTGCTGCTTGTTCTTCACTGGCCTGAGTGCCGGGTGCCTTGTCACCGCCAGGACTGCCATCAGCAGCAGCACCGCTACTGTCTCCGCCTTGAGCTGCCAACTGACGATTCAACTCTGCGACTTGAGTTTCCAGTGGCTGCAATTCATCAATGCGCTCTTGAAGCATCAGCAACATTTCCTGTGCTTCCGCTAGCTCTGCTGCCTGCTCGTCATTCGCTTGAGCGCCGGGCGGCTGATCTCCACCGCCGCCACCACTGCCGTCAGCACCACTGCTGCTTGCCTCAAGCTTCGATTCAAGTGCTGCCTTCTCGGCAAGGGCGTTCTGGAGTTCGGTGTCCTTGCTTGCCACTGACGCCGAAAGCTCCGCGACCCGCTGCGCCAGGGCCTCATCCGCACCGCCTTCACTGCTCAGTGCTTGAATGGACTTCTGTGCTTCTGCGGCTGCACCTTCCAGCGCGACAGCTCGTGCACTTTCCTTCGCCGCCACGGCCGAAGCTTCCTGCAAGCTAGCCTTGGTGGCTGCCAGATCACTGTCGAGTTCACCCAGAGACGCGTGGAGCTTCGCAATCCGTGCCTCGTCCTCCGCCACTTGGGCCTTGAACTTCTCGAGCTCAGCTTTCATGGCCTTTCTGGGGTTCACGATTTTGTCGACTTTCGCCTGGACTTTGCCGTAAATTGCTTCGTCCATGGGGGGCGGCTCCAACGAGCTCACTTTGGAAAACTTTTTCGCGGCGTTGTGGTCCTCAAAGCCTTCCACTTCAATGTCCAGCACCAGGGAGCCCACTTTCAAGCCCTTGATTTTCACCAGACGCCAGTCCGCGATCCCGTACGCTGTCGCCAAGTCTTTCATCATTTGCTCCTTCTTTTCTTCGGTGAAGTCTTCCGCGGTCAACCCCTCGAACGCCATGTTCATCTTCACTGGCGGCGGCGGCGGCTCTTCTTCTTCCTCAGAGTCCGTGTCAATGGCGGCAATATTCTTCCGGGCGTCCCTCAGGGCTTTGCGCGTCTTCTTGGCGGTGGCCGCTTGCGCGTCGAGCTTCTTGTCGTTTTCTTCGGCCCGGTGCTCCAGTTTGTCGGCTTCCTTCTCCATGTGCTGCAACTTGTGCAATTCAGACATGATGTGGTCCTGTTCTTTGGCTTCCTTCTTGACTTCCGACTCCAACTTCTCGACTTGCCCTTCCAGCTTTTTCACTAACTTCACCGCCGAATCGGACATCTTGTTCAAGTTGGTGCGCAACGTCTTCACTTCTTGCTTGAGGGTCTTCACTTCAGCTTCCGACGCCTTCGCGGCTTCTTTGAGCGTCTTCGTCTTTTCTTCTTCGGTGTGTAACGTTTTCTGAAGCTTCACCACTTTCGCTTCGAGAGAATGTTCATCCTTTTCGCCGTCGATCACCTCTGCCTTCAGCTTCTTGATTTGCGTCTCCATGGCTTGCTCTTTCTTCTTCAACTCCGCCACTTCCTTCTCCAGCTTCGCGTTTCCACCGCCCTTCTGCGCTTCCAAGAAGGCCCCTTTCGCTGAATTGCGCGCGGCAGTCAGCTCTGCCTCTAGTGACTCCACTTGCTTCTCCAACACAACCACAGCAGCAGCAGCAGCAGCCTCACCGGCAATATCGCTACCGCTCGCTTGAGGTCCAGGCGCACCTTGAGCATTACCCAAGCTTGCCACTTCTTTCGCAGCCTTGGCGGCTTCTAGTTCCTTCTCGAGCTTCGCCACCACTGCTTGCAGCTTCTCTTCGCTGGCTTTGTTTTTCGCCGTCTCGCGCGCCACTGACTCCTTCGCCATCTCGGCCGCTTTGGCCTCCACTTCGGTGGACTGCAGTTTGGCGCCTTGCCCCTTCATGGCCGCCTCAATCTCTGCCACCTTCTCGTTGATGCGCTCCCGTTCTTTGGCCAGGGCTACTTGCTGCTGGTCCACGTGCTTCTGCGACGCTGCCAACTCGCCTTCGAGCCCTTCGATTTGCGCCGCCGACTTGGCTGCGAGGTCTTGAGCGGCTAGCAGCTGGGCTTGAACCGTCGACAAATCAGCATCGGTGCTATTACTGTTGTACGCCGGCGCACCAGAGGCTACCCTTACTTCCGCTGCCTCCTTCTTCGCTTGTTCCAAAGAGGCCTTCAAGTCGCTCACTTGCGCCTCAAGTTTGGCCACAGCTGCAGTGTCAGCCTCAGGTGACGGAGCAGCAGCAGCGCCATCCTTCTTGGCCGTCTCAAGCTCTTCTTCAAGCTCATCCGTGCGCTCTTGCAAGGTGACCATCATCTCTTGCGCCTCATCCAGCTCTGCCTGCAGCTCCACGACCTTGGCTGCCGCAGCGCTGTTGTCGCCCGCCGCGTTCAGCGACGATTGCAGCTCGTCGACCTGGGCTTGCGCAGCGGCCAACGCTTTGGTCAGGTGAGCCACCTGCGCTTCCAGGGCTGGGTTGCTGTTGTTGCTGTTGCCGCCTGTAGTCGCAGCAGCAGCAGGAGCCGTAGGTGGTGGAGAAGGGTCTTCAAAGGTCAGCGAGTACTTCTTGCCGAGGTTGCGCGTCGAAGCCAGCTTGGTTTCTAAGCTCTTCTTGCTGAGCTTCGCGCTCACGGCCTCTTTGCCAATCTTGCACAGGCGCCACCCCACCGGCACTTCGGCTTTGGCCACTTTGGACCCTTTGGTGACCGCTTCCACTTTCCCGCCAAAGCCGCACACGAACCCAGCGCCTTCGCGCTCGGGAATCATCACCTTGATGGGTGGTGCTGCCGCTGATGCTGCTGCTGCTGCTGCTTCAGGGCCCGCGGCAGCTGCGGCCGGTAGCACCGGCGCATTTGACGCAGCCTCGCGCGCGGCCTGCAGTTCTTGTGCCTGGGCAGCGGCCGCCACCTTCGCCGCCTCAAGCTGCTTCTTCAGCTCGTCTACCTTCAGCTCCAAGGCTGCAGTGGCGTCGGCACTGCTGTGGTTGTCGCTTTGGCCACCAGGAGGCCCCGCAGCATCTGCCGAAAAAGAAGAATTCTGCGCACCCAAGGAATTCTGCCCCTTTTTGAGCTCTACTTCGTGCTGAGACTTGGCTTCAGCTGCCTCCTTCTTCGCTTGCTCCAAGGAGGCTAGCAAGTCGCTCACATGCGCCTCAAGTTTGGCCACAGCTGCAGTGTCAGCCTCAGGTGACGGAGCAGCAGCAGCTCCATCCTTCTTGGCCTTTTCAAGCTCTTCTTCAAGCTCATCAGTGCGCTCCTGCAAGGTGACCATCATCTCTTGCGCCTCATCCAGCTCTGTCTGCAGCTCCTTTGCCTTCGCCGCCGCAGCGCCGTCGCCACTTGCTGCCTTGAGAGACTCTTCCAGTTCCTTGATCTGGGCCTGAGCTGCACTCAACTCCTTCGCAGCCTTGCTGTTGTCGTTGCTTGCTGGTGCTTCCGAAGATGATAAGGCTGCTTTCGCTTCCGCTGCCTCCTTCTTCGCTTGTTCCAAAGAGGCCTTCAAGTCGCTCACTTGCGCCTCAAGTTTGGCCACAGCTGCAGTGTCAGCCTCAGGTGACGGAGCAGCAGCAGCGCCATCCTTCTTGGCCGTCTCAAGCTCTTCTTCAAGCTCATCCGTGCGCTCTTGCAAGGTGACCATCATCTCTTGCGCCTCGTCCAGCTCTGCTTGAAGCTTCTTCATTTTCGCTGCCGAAGCGCCGTCATCGCTTGTAGCAGCCGCAGGCGCTCCAGCCGTTGCTTTCGCGTCTGCCAGAGATGACGTCAGCTCCGACACCTGCGCTTCGAGCGCCGCCACGCGCGCACTCGCTAGCTCTGCCTTTTCTTCGCTGGCCTTGGCTGCTGCAGTTGTCTGTGCTTGCGCTTCCGTAAGCTCAGCCACCGTTGCTTGCGCAGCCGCTAAGGCATCATGATCGTTGGAGGCGCTTCCTGCAGCCTGCGCACCAGCAGCACTCGCAGCGGCAACCTTGGCTGCAGCAGCGTCAGCTTGAGCAGTCTCCACTTCAGCCTTGGCGGCTTCGAGCGCGGCCTGCAAGCGCACCACCTCAGCGGCAGAGTCGTCGCCTTCTGACTGCAGCGATGTCAATTTCGCTTCAAGGTCTGAGCTCTGAACCTGCGAGGCCGCCAGCGACGCCGTCAGCTCGTCAACTTGCGCTGCCTTGGCCGCTTGAGCTTCGAGGTCTTGCTTAGCCGCTTCCAAGGCCAGCCTGCTTTCTTCGGAAGACGCTTCCAGCGCGGCGATTTGCTCTTCCAGCTCCCCGAGAGCTGCCTTGTGCTTGTCCTTCTCCTTCTTGTAAAACTCTTCCTTGAAGTCAGCTTTGCGCTTCAGGGCCGACAGCTCCGCCTCGACCTCTGCCACCGCTTCCGCTGTAGAGCCGCCAGCGGCCTCTGCTTCTGCCGCTGCGGCTTCCAGAGCTGACACCTTTGCGTTGGCCGCTTCTACTGCAGCGGTAGCGTCCGCGAGCTCTTGGGAGAGCTTCGAGCTTGCTTCAGCCGCTGCCGCCAAGTCAGCGTCGCATTTCGCCAGTTTGGACTCCAATTCAGCACTAGACGCCGCCGTGGAGACCAAGCCGTTCTTTTCCGCCGCCAGGGACTCTTTTTCAGCGAGCAGCGCGTCTTTTTCGGCGGTCAGTTTGGCGAGCGCGTCGTCTTTTCGCGCCCCACTCGCGCTCCACTCCACGACTTTCTGCTCGGCCGCAGCCAGCAGGTGCGACATGTGCGCAGCTTTTTCTTTGTCGCTGCCCACGTCCAAGCCTCGGACGTTCACCGTGATGCCCGAGGACTCAGCGTTGGTGGCCGCTTTGGACATCCCTTCGGTGCCCATCAGCATACTGCCAAAGCCTCCACCTGACGCAACGGTGGGCTGAGGCTTGGGGTCCGCAGCGATGAAGAAACTGATGTAGTTCCCACGATCGTCGGACAGAAATTCAAGGTCCGCCAGGCCGATTTCTTTAATGGTAGTCTTGCGCTTTGCCTGAACAAAAAAAAACAAGTATACGTAGCCGGAGAGCCCAAAGAGGAGGTGAGGCGATTTGGGAGAGGGTGGGAAAAGAGAAGAAATGAAAGAATTGGCGCCACTTTAATCGAAGTGCAACAATTATAGTACACAAGGAGCTGATAGCTGAAATAGAATATTAGAAGATGCAAGACTTTATGTCGAGTTCAAAGCACGTTGGAATTTAGGCACCAACAGCCAAAACTTTTGGTAGTGTCAAGCTTCAAAAACTCCCGCTGTGAAATCACACCGAAAACTGACCTGATTGCGCTTCATTTTAGGGCCGCCACCCTGCTGCATGTCGGTAGCCATGACCGATGACATCTCGAGCGTCTCTTCTGAGCCTCGGTTCTGGTTGTTTTCGCGAACGCTAGCAGGAGGCGGGTCGACTGAGCCGCCCCGCTCTCCCGGCTCTGCACTCTGCGCCCGCCGTGCCTTCGCGCGGCGCGACATGATTTAGGTGCTTCTATTCTTATTTCAGATTAGAAACCACCTTACATGCACAGCCAAGAAGACCTTCCTCGGGCCACAATGAGCTCTAACACCTCTCCCTCCTTGCGCCAAAGATTGTAAGTAGTTTCGTTGTAACAAATCAACCATAGCAATCAACCAATCAGCACTGAGTATATTCTACAAATTTCGAGGTTCAGAATGGACTGCACTAACATGGTATATACAAATATAAATACACATTGTTGAGACTGATCCTGAGGAGCTTTCATTATTCCCTTTGAGGGGCGTGAGTGAGGCCACCTCATTGCCTGCACCGCAAATAAATCAATTCACTCACCAGGCCGATGGGCTTCGTAGTTCATAGTTCTAGTGCTTGATTTTTTTCTGATAATTCATTGAGAGGAGCTTGGATTCGGTTGGGGGGACTGGATTTAGCAGACAGGATGCCATCTAATCGGCGTCTGCAGAGTCCCCCGGGCCGGACTGAAAGCCTGGCTCGGGGTTCATATAACTCACGTATGCTGTCTCATCGTCGTAGTCGATGCGAGCACGGGGGTGTTTTAAAGTCCTTTGAGCTGAAGTGGGTACCTGGGTTGGGGTCGAACTCGAACAAATACAAACCCAAAT
>Ga0307982_1001575_pt1 | contig 18548 bp, 23 predicted proteins | sample OrgLakmetagen989_FD_201847 | JGI IMG/M metagenome (GOLD analysis project Ga0307982, IMG submission 201847) | Saline water microbial communities from Organic Lake, Antarctica - #989 | ecosystem: Environmental > Aquatic > Non-marine Saline and Alkaline > Saline | place: Antarctica: Organic Lake... | reverse complement strand
TATTCCTAATGATTTCTTTGTGTTTGGGGGTTGGGTGTTGGAAAGAGACAGGCAGGCATGAAACTACTCCCATTCCACTGCCCATAGCGGTGTCTGGGCTTTACAGCTTTGCGCTATATGAGTTTATATTGAGTGCCAAAGTGGGATATAGTAAGATAAAACGGAAAGCCGCCGAAAAGCCATATGCCTCTTAACCGACCGGCTCACAACTGGCGGATGCGTACCCATAGCGCAAACAGAGCTGCTGCGCGATTGCAAGCACCGCTTCCATGGCTACTGCCACGGCGCAATCCCCGTTACTTGCTTCGCGCTGCTGCGCAGCCCACAAGCTTTCCCACGAGACTTCAGCCCGCGCCTTCTTCTTGGAACCCCCTGTGTGCGCGTGGCAACGAGGTGACGCAACCGCAGCAGCTCCAACGGACTCCCAATCAACGGCAAGGGAACCAGGTGACGATGATGACGACGATGATGATAATGATGATGACGGGGTTGGTGCTGCTGCTTTAGCTTTTCCTCTAATTGCATCACCTGCCTTTGCCAGAGTAGCTGCCACTCTTCCCAATGCACTCTTTTTCTCGGAGGTGCCTGCTTTTGTTGCCCCTAATAAATCTGCCTCCATTTTCGCCTCTTTCATAGTGGGACTGTTAGCATGTGCGTGTTGTTGGCTTTCGTGGGACATCTTGTCACCTTGAGCCGCGGAATGCATCTCTTTCAATGGCGCAATGTTGCCCATCTCAAACACGTCCTCCATTCGAAACGGCTTGCGGCCGACCTTTGAGTACATACAACACAGACAGATAAAATAAAGATGCGCTGCAAGTGAGCTGCGGAGTAAATAACAATAAAAACTCAAGTAAGAAAAACTGAACGTGTGATAGGAAAGGTGCTCACCGGCAATTGTGCCTCTCCGAGCAAGTTAAAAGACGACCACCACAACAGCGCTCGGAAGGCCACTGGCAAACGGCTCCACGCTTCGGCAAAACTCAAAGGAACCCAGTCCGCCATGTCAATATTACAGTCCTCAGCGCCGTCCTTAGCCAGACCGAAAACAGCGACAGGGAGAAGAAGAAGAAGAAGAATAGGGGTGAAAATGGCTGTAAGACAAAAGATGGCCGCGCCATGAACTCTTTGGGAGTTGCACTGAAGAGAAGGTAAAGACTAGTAAAAGACATGATAACCTTAAGTAAATGTGAAGCAAAAATAACGACAGGGCTGACACTACGCCCCTTGAAAGGATACCGGATCAAGTGAAATGGTACCTGATCAACTAAAAACTTGTACACGAAGTTCCAGTCGGTGGCTAAAGCAGATCGCGCAACCTTCAGTGGGTGCCGCACCATCAAAAAAGGTTCAGCCCGACTTCCCGACGGCAACGGTCCAAGTCGAATGGTCATTGGCCAAGCCGCCATCCCAGCCCATGCGGACGCATTTTGGATAAGCACGCGCCGCTTCTCTAACGATGTTTCTACATTTGCTTCTTTTTCTTCGCGCTTTTCCATAGGAATAGCAGTGCGAGTAGCAGCAGCAGCAGCAGTAGCAGCAGACGGAGTGCCGGTAGAAGCAAAAGCGACATTTTCACTAGTCTTATCATTGGCAGACGAAGAGGGCGAAGTATTATAACCAAATCGAGTCAAGTAAGACACTTCGCCAAGTGTACTCGATCGAAGAGTGCTGCCTTCTCGAAGAGTCCACACACCGTCTGCAGAGCCAGTGATGCCTCCAACGGACACATCTCCAGCAGCAATGGAAGCTAAAGCCGCCTCAGCAGCCGCTTCGTAACTGACGTAAATATCATTCAAACACAATCGAGCATCGAAAGGTCAAGGCAGAACTACGAGCAGATGAATATGCAGCGATGTACTGTACTTAGTCCTTAACTCAGTGATTCCTGCGATTTGCTCAGCAGCTATGCTGGGTTTTGCATTACCTTGTGAAAGTTGTCTGTTTGACGGGTGCAAGGCCGCGAAGAGCTGAATCAGCAAAAGGGCCGAGAAAGCCCGGTGCGTTTGGTGTTGCATCGAGCACGTTACCAAATTCATGCCGCACCTGAGGCAACCAAAGCAATTTTGTGCGTTCACAAGAAAACACGACTATTTAAGAAGAAATGATTGTATACATCATAAGAGGTACTACCGGCAATTCCAGGTGTTGGCTCAAAAACGCAGCCATTGCTCGAGTACCCGAGTAACCGCAACCAATGAGCAATAAATACGGCTTAACTGTATCCTCGCGGTTGTGAACATAGTTCACCGTGCTGCGGTCCTCTATTTCAGGTGCTGCCGTTGGTGTTGTGAAAGATAATTCGCCGAGGACTTGAGGTCCTGAGAAAGGATACGATCTACCGTAGCCGTCATTCAGGGCTGCGGAGAGTGCAGACCCAAAGTTTGCCACAGATTTGAATGCTGGCGATGCTTTTACAGGGCAATGTTCAAGCAAAGTGCTGCTCTCTACAGCAAGCTCTGTTGCATCTTGCGCGGCTGACTTCTTCTCAGATAATTCTTCTGCGGGCAAGAAGACATACGCTTCTTCATGAGACCAAAATGTATCGGATGCGTTTAGATTTCGCTGCGTCAGCGCCAATAAAAGTTCCTCAGTTAGAGGCCCAACTTGAGCCAGATATTTAGCACGTGCCTGAGCAGAGTTAGCCGCATTCGATAACGTTTTCCGACTACTACCAGAAGAGGTTGCACCGTCCTCATCTACGTTCTCTGTAAACTTTGTGGACTCCCAAAAATAAGAAGCTGGAAGCGGCGCTGTTGACGACCACACGGTCCAGTCCAGAGATCGCCCAGGTAAAGCGGCTGCATGCGCAGCCAAAGCGGAAGTCTTGGATTCAATGCCTGTCGTTTTGAGCACATCAACTTCGTCGATAGTGACGCCTTCGTATGCGTCATCCCATGCAGCAGGCGTGGGCTCGAGCCACAGGGACAAGCGGCACGGCGTGATGGCAATTGGCAAATTTGACGCGCTAGCGTTACCCAAGCCATCCAGAGGATACAACACGAGTTCAGGTAGCACGTCTAAGGGTGAGCACCTATGGTCAATGAAGTACACAAGTGTCATCCTAGGTCAATTTGGATAAACATGGCCTCATTGAAATATATTGCGACGTCAGACAATTCAAGTGACGAATGGGGAGTTGTGATAATCACTTCGTAGCCCCTGCGTAAGAAACGTCCTAAGGAATGTGGCTCACCAGTGATGCCCAACACCTAGCACATCGAGTGTGGCATCAGTGCCTCGGCCGGTGCGCAAACGAAGGCATAATTGCCAGATGGACGGCGAAGCACTTACCGCAGCCAATGCAGCATCGAGAGCGGGGTCCTTACCTGTTGGAGCAAAGGCAATAGTAAAATGGGTGTAGGACAGGACAAGGTGCGAGCAAATGGCACGAAAACACGATAAGTTTAGTGTGCCAACGAAGAAGCAACCACCAATATGAACGCCTGGCTTACCGAAGGAAGATGAAAAATCGATTTCGATGTGTGGGAAAAAGGCAGGCCCCCGTGGGTCTCCAGATGGAGGAAATGTGTATTGGTAATTTTGATTGTGCTCCGGTTGGCGAATCTTGAGAGGTGCTTCCAGGGGACAAGAGGCTTGGTACCCGTGGCAATACTTCTTAGCTTGAAGTACTTCTTGAGCAGAAGCAGTGGACCCATTGAACACCGCGCTTGCGGCAGCCACGGAAGCCCAATGCATGGTCAGCAAAGCTGCGGAAAGCTGGGGTGAAAGCTTCAAACTCGGAGGGCTAGTGCCCCAATGAGACATGCTTGATACAACGGACGGATGAAAGTTTAATTCATGATGAATGATACACGACTACGACGATGGTTCATCGCTAGCAAAATCTATGTGTTGCCGTCAGCTTGTTAATGCTCACTCAAAATTATTTCACAGATGCCAATCAAGTCACCAAAGCCTTTGTACAGATCATGAAGCACCTCCCGGCGCACTGCTAGAATGAAAATGGCGAGTAATCTGGAACGAATTTGATTGAAAGTAGTGCCAACTCTCTACTTAGTCGACTTCATATGATGCACAGACCACGCGGCTCGAAGGTCGAGACCTAGCTACAGTTAGTTAGGACTAGGACCAGTACTACTTGTACTATCTGTACTTACGCAGATGTACTGATGTACATACATGTACATCAGTATGTACATACAGTACCACGGAAAGGTCAACCAACAACCAACAACAGCCAACACGTCAACACCTCGAGAACCGGCGAACTGGTCAACGTGTCAACGTCTTCAGTAAACCTACAGACGTAGACCTACAGTAACAGCTACTGAACTGCGAAGTGCCCCTGGACCCCTAGGAGATATCCTTCCTTGGCTCCAGCCACAGAACTACTCAGCTTCTTATGTGCAGTGCGAACAACATAAGTTTATAGCAATATCCTTCAACTGATCAGACTCAGCTTCAATGTATTGTTCAAGGCCGTGTCTGTAGCTATCTTCAACCTCCTCATCGGATTACCCATTTCATTTTCGAGTATAGACGAGCTCTTTCACTGTCGAACAGCAACACCTCAGGCTTCCCGTATGCAAAGAGTTTTACTGCTAGCGTTGACTATGCCTTGCATGGGATACGCACTTCAAGCTAGGAGTGCTCTTCGGGTAGCACATAGACTGCCTTCACAGATCCGCACGCTAGCTTCAAGCGACACTCACGATGATGCAACCATATACCACATTCCCGAGGGTCCACCGCACCCGAACTTGAGAGCTACTGTAGTGAAGCACTTGCGGCATCGAAGCACTTTTATCGAGCGGCACATACCCTCTGAACACACGCTTGAAGCACTAGAAATCGCCAGGGAATTCGTCGCTGATTTCTACTCCAGTCAGCAGTCCGACTTCGGTACTGGTGATGAAGACTCCCCCTCGACTCCGATGCCTGTAATATTAGACTCTGGGTGTGGCACCGGTCGGTCCTCAGCCATCCTGGCAGCTGCTTACCCTACTGTTCCAGTGCTAGGGCTTGATCGGAGCCTTGCAAGAATTGCTAAAAACAAATTGTACCATCGCAGCTCAGACGGAGAGGCCAGCGAAGGAGGCGTGGCCGCTGCAAGTACTACTAAAGAGGGCAGTGGAAAAGACGCTGGCAACCGAAGTGAAAAAACGATATCAGAGGCCCCAGGCGAGTCCAACCTATTGCTGCTGCGCTGTGACGTGGTCGACTTTTGGCGCGGCGCAGCGGCGGAAGTGGCCGCCCAGCGGTGGCGCGTGCCGTTGCACACGATCTTGTACCCCAACCCGTACCCCAAGCCCAAGCATTTGAGGGCGCGGTGGCACGGCCACCCGTGCTGGCCAGACTTGCTGCTGGTGCGTGCGGACGTGCTCCTGTTGCGCGCGAGCTGGAAGCAGTACCTCGACGAGTTTGCGAGCGCGGTAAGCAAAGAGAACGGTGCAATCTAGGGTATACGGTGTTTTCATTCGACGATTAGAACATGGGGTGTTGGTATGTTCGTTCTCGTGTGGGTTTTAAGGCAATTTGTTTGATAACAGAGTTTGTTCACCTTTGCTTGTTCAGGTCGAGGTAACAGGGGACGAGTTATCAGACGCTGACTTCGGCCGTTCTCTAGATGTTGACCCAGTAAGTCTCGAGGCCACGTCTTTAGCGGGAATGACGATTGATTTGATAGCAGCGAAATGTGTTCATGTCAGAACGAAATATCATCACTTTGAGGGCATAATACTACGCTGCCTTTTCGACTGTACCATAATACGCCCTCCTTTAATATTCCAAATATATTGCTGCTGTACGCAATCTCAGGTAGCCGCGATTCAAGCTGAACGAGAAGCCAACCGCCTCTGGTCAATTGCTCGCCGGTATGAACTATGTCCTTATTCAATGCACATTAAAAAAAAATATGCGCTTGTATTTACGTCTTGATGATTCTTTGTCTTCGAAGCGGAAAAAAACAATCACAGCACCCGCATCGCCGAGTTGATACTACGGCAGGGTTATTGTTTTGAAGATGTGCTTGGAATCTCTTTGATTTTTGAATGTGCCAGCAGGTACCGCCTCGGTGCTGCCAAAGGCCCTCGCTTACTTGGCCCTGATGACTTCAACCAAGGCCAGCCAGTGACCAACTTTGAAGCCAAGTATGTCGCTAGCAGCCAGCCCACGTACGAACTTTTGCTCGGGTATAACGAGGGCGAGCTGGGCGATGAAGCAGACGCAGACAGAGGCGCACGCCACTTTTTTCCAGAACCCACTTGAACCCGCAGCCGCAGGCCTTATGATATCACAGCATCATCCGCATAGTGAATTTCCATTCAAAGGGGCATCTCTACTTTACCGCTTACTTAATTTACAAATGCAAATGCAACTGGGTCTGCTCCTATAATTCTGCCGCTCTGCCACTCGCTTTATTGATACGTCTAATTGAGACCTTGAGACGATCTGGTAAGGGCGAGAGGCAAGTCGAAACACAGGCTGCGATGGGGGCATTAAAAGAACCAAGTACATTATGCAGGCTAAAATACCTACGGGTCTATGGCGAATGGCCGGATTTGGATTTGAGAAATGAGAATGGAGGGTGCAAATATCAAATATTAATTTAATATTACAGGTGGTCTACAGGGGGTGGATGTTGGGTTGGTGGTTGACACTTGACAATTTCTTCCCATGCTCCCTCCCGTGCTTATTCCATGGCATAATATGTAGATATAGATATTTCTTGAGACTTCGAAGCAACGATGGACTCGAGGATAGCAATGCGGGCCCTAGGATTACTCTTTATCGCTGGCTCAGTAGCCTCATTTCATATTGCACCTAGAGATAGCTACTTAAGTCGACCTCAGCACAGGCCCCTAGTCATCCAATCAGCAGGTGTCACCTACCCTCGCGTTCCGCGCCGCATCAAAGCAGGCAAGAGCGGCCAGCCGCGGCTCGCGAGCATGTATGCCTTTTCCGCTGCCTTAGCGCTTCGAGGCATCACAGGTGCTACGATTGCGCAGCCGATCGTGGTATCGTCGGGCGCGACGTCCAATCGTGACGTGTTGCTCGGCCGCATGGGCCATGTTTCGATTCGTAGTTCGTCTTTGAAAGGCTCGTGGCTCACTCTCTCCGATGGATTTGAGGTGTGTAATTAGTCTTTCAATTAGAACGTCTCTTTAAGTCTTAGATGATTCTGTGCTTCCTTGATATCAATAGCATAAATCTTGATTTGTTCCTTCCTCGCGCCTATCTACTGTACGGCCTTCTCGTATCGCATCTCTACTCCTGAAAGCATGAACAATTTGATGCTCGAGTACATATCTTAACTCGAGACTTTCACTTTGATGCTGCTGTTTCAGCTTAACTATGCACCGTGCACAAAAGCTGGTGTAGCGGATTCAGCTAGTACTTCCGAGAGCAGCAGCAGCAGCGGAGATGAGAATGCACTCCACTTAGGATGGCGGCCGTTGTTGCTCATGCTAGGTCCACCCATCCTTGCTTTGTTAGCGTTAGGGCAGGCTCAAGCCTTGGTTATGGGCTTCTGTTCCCAATCTTTTGGTTTCTTCGGCGGGCTATGGGCGCTTTTGAACCTAATGGTGCTGTTGCCGCTCTCGCTGGAAGTGGGCTGGGTCGCAGCAAGCTTGATAGGACTCGGGGTGGTGAGTGAGTTTCTATTCATGCAAAGCCAAAGTGACAAGTTCGAAATTTGTGCATGAGCTAAACGAAAACTAGCAAGTTGTTCGTCCGCAGTCTCACGTTTCATGCTATTTTCTTTGTTGTGTTTCATAAACTATGTCTTTTACATGGCTGCTTCGCTGCTCGCTGCTTTAAGGTGGGGCCAGGAGAAGCTGCGCTCGGCGGCAAACCCTTTGTGCTTCGCTACGCGCTCAACGTGAGCTCGGCGGATTGCCGCGCGCGGCTGGTGCAGCCCTTCCTGGAGCAGCTGCTGGGCGCAGTCGTGCGGCGCGCGCCCCTGGTGCAGGCGGCCGCGGCGGTGTGGGCGGGCGGCGACTTAACCGGCAAATTGGCCGCTGCCACGTCGTTTGCGCTGCACAATTGCAAGGTAGTGCTTGAAAAAAGCAGCAGCAGTAGCGGCGGCGGCCGGAACAACAAGGGCCAAGCGGAGAACAGTGAAGGCGTGGTTTCTCCCGGGCGCGAGCGCAAAGCACGGTTAGTGTTTGAAGGCACTGCCAATTTCCCCGATGATGCAAGTTCAGCCCTGGACTTCACTTTGCGGCTTTCGCCGACGGTCCAAGCAGTCGAGCAGCAAGTCAACAGAGCTGCGCCGGGCGAGTTTAACAACGACGTTTCCAGAAGAGCCTTAGTGAGTGGAGACAGCAGCAGCAACGGTGTTGGTAGTAGTGGCAACGGTAGCGGGGGCCTCGTTGTGCGTAGCAAGAGCGACACCAGCCCAGGTGGCAGCAGCAGCTCTAGTGGGAGCCGCCCGCGCACCGTGGTGATTGACGCGCTGGTCGCTGCGGACCCCGAAGTGCGCGCGTTTTTGAACGAGCTCACCGTGTGGGGCCAAAAGCTGCCGGACCTGTGGGTGCCTCTGGGGAGCAGTGGGGTCGGGGTGGGCCTCGGCCCAAAGCACGTGCTCCACCGGGTGTCTGGCAAAGCGCTTTCCACCGACAGAGGTGCAGTGGACGTGGGTGCGTCGCCAGTACAGTCACCAGCACAGTCGTCGGGCGATGAGTCATCCGCAAACTCACCTCGAAGAGGCTTTCGAAGCACCGTGGCCAGTGTTTTCAGCTTCGGCAGAAGTGGGCGCAACGGCGACACAAATTCCAACGTAAATGACCCTGAAGAAGAAGGGCTGCTCTTCTTTCAGGGCTCGCTTTTTCGTAATGGGGCCAGACCTCCAGCGAAGAAGCGAGGTGGGCTTCTTGCGATGCCGGTGTGAAGGCCCTTATAAATTTCGTATTTCGCCATGTCTCATGTCTGCATTTATAAATCTTACAACAACGAAGTTTGGTGTATATCCATAACCGCGGAAAATATTTCGCATTGCGGCTCTTGGAAATGCGAATATAAGATCCTCTATTTATAGAAAGAAACCTATGCAAATCGGAAAAAAAAAAAAAAAAAGCATCTAAAATTTGAGTATAACACTGGATTTGGCTTTAAGTCCCGAATTCGGCCTCGAGCACTCTAAGAGAAAATACAAAGAAAGGACCCTTGGTCATTTTAGACATCTGAAATATCTCGACACGTGAGGCCAATGCCTGAATCCATCGCTAAACGCCTCCGTCTCTTTAAAGTGCGCATTGGAACAAAATATTTGATTATAATTATTCAAAGCAGCGCACTCGCATCTCTGCCGGGTCGCTGAACATGACATGCAATTTTTCTCCGCATTTGGCGCTCATGTTCTTAGTGCCATGAAATGAAAGACCTGTGCATGGATTGCGCCCGGGAACAACTGCGAAAAACTCCGGTCGGTGTCGCTGAATGTATTTGCAGAAAGTCAAAACATCAAACATCCAAACGTAAGAGGAAGAATAAATGTCAAATATTTAATTAATATACGCAAAAAATAGCCAAAAAAATCTGATAGCTTTAATAATATTTATCAAGGTCAATTTTCTTACGTGCACACAGCCGTAGAAGGCATTGGCAATTAGTAGAACGTCTTCATCTTCAAACAAGTTGGTGTTGAGCGCGCATTGAAAGTGCCAACGCAATTTTGTTGTGGGATCATTTAGCCATCTCGCCAGCTCTACTGCCGCTTCGTGGCACAAACCATTTTCTGAAAGATCTAGCCAGATCATATCTTCCTGAGCTCCGGTTTCTTCGTCACTCTACGTAAAAGAGCGAGGATAGTCGAGTTTAGAATTATGGTGTTGCAGTACAGAATAGAGACTAAAAGAAAGAGTTGGAGATCCGACTATTTAGAGTAAAAATGATGATTAAAGAAGGAGGCGAAGAAAAGTTGAAGCACGCATACAAAGTCGAACTCGTCATCAAAGCAGCAGCGGAATAGTCAATTCTGTTGTTTTATCGTACCTGACTGAGCATGGCTTGCATCAGTGGCAGTGCACCACGTCTTAACCCAACATCATTCACTAACAAGTTGGTCATGCTTCTATGCTTCTTTGATGTCAGTACTCGGGCTAACGCCGACACCTTAAAGCATGGACAATCAGAATAGAGACACGTAGTTGAGTTACGAAAAGGAGATATCATACATTTTTGCGAGTTACGACACAGCAGCGAAGCAACTGCACAATGGTGAGAATAGTTCTGCGAACCATTGAAGCTCTTACCCCATGGTCGCCGATTTGGTTTCCAGTGAGCAGTAGTTCCTGGATATTTGGCATGGAGTATTTTTCAATGGCGTCAGCAAGCATTTCGCAGCCATGGCACGTTATGTCATTATGAGACAAATCAAAAGCTTGAATGCTGTGGAGACAGCCGGCTTCAAAGCCTGCCACAAGGCTTCGCGCGCCATCATCACCAAGGTGCAAAGAGTGCATCGAAAGCTCCAGGAGTTGATGTTTACCACGGCTTGGCCCACAGCTCAAGAAATTGAGGCACTGTGCAGCTGAAGTGTCTGCAGCGTTTCCGCCGATCTTAAAGATTGGAAAAAGGATACTTCGGTTAGCTCTGGACACTTTGTTTACATGCTCGAACAAAAAGAAGGCAGCAGTACATGCGCACCTTGAGAGAACGAAGCGCAGGTAATGCAGCGCAGGCGTCGACAAGTGCAGCCACTCCGTCTGCCGATAAGCGCGTCCGTTCCACATCCACCTTGGTGACACACTTACAATGGGGGCTCCCCAATATGCCGGCCAAGAAGATAACACCACCATCACCAAAGTCTGCGTTATGTGCGAAGTCAATTGTTTCAAGTTTAGGGCAAGCACCTGTTACGAGTGCAGCGCAGATGGCAGCCACTGCGTGCGGTCCGCACATGTTGCCACGCAATGCTAGGTGCTTCAGTGATGAAGTGCATGGTGCATTGCGCAGTACTAGAGCTGATGCAATGCAGGCTATCATCTCATCATCAAAATTTCTGAAGTTAAGGCAGAGTGTGTCTTGTGGTAGTGCATAAGGCCTTGAAGCTGATGCAGCCCACATTTGCTCAAGAGGTGAAGGCCCTACGAAGAAACGACCCACGAGACTTGCAATTTTTCTTTCGTGCAGTTGCGCGAAGAGCCTCTCCTCCATTTTGTTGAAAAAAGAAACACTTGGAAACATCAATTGCATTAAATTTCGAGGTAGTCCAAGTCTTGTTGATGGATGCTGGCGTCGAAACTTGAATGGTGCGTCACCACGATGGACCTGAAGTTGCAAAGGAATATAATTAAGCAATGATTGTGTCAAAATGAAATTTCACATCCCGAAATCAAATTATCCATCACCGTCACGGAAATTTCTTCGCAAAGATTTTGAAATACATGTCGAATTACTTTGCAAGCGGCAGAGAATTCAACTGCATCTTTGGATGAGGCCTGGTGTTCTGGGTAATTGGGATGTCCGATTTCCCAGTAGGCTAGGTCTCGGCACACAATCGTGAGGACTTCATTGGGTAGGTTGACGAGATTCAAAACCGCTGAATGATTGCTGGAACGATGACCAAAAATACACACGGGATAGGATTAGATAATGGAATTGAGAAGTTGCGTTTTCTTCCTTCGTAATAATCAGTCACGATAATGTTAATTTGAGGATGAGTAGGTCACAAAGATTTTTTATTCAGGCCGCCAAACATATATTTTTGGACTATAGAAAGGATGCTATCAGTTTCCTGACCGTCGAACTTTAAAGTCCATTCGAGAGCGTCAGAGTACGATATCTGTAACCGACTCTCTCTATTTGAGGCCAAAAGAAACTATCTAGACTAGCTAGGAGTAAGTATAGCTCGGTAGTAGCCTTTGGTGAAGAATTTTGCTCATCAGACATTGTGAAGAAAGTTCGCTTTACTTGGGAGGTTTATATCTGCAACGCAATTTTCATGTTGCACGCCGTGGCGTGGCGTGTACATGATGGTGGTTATGACGTGGTGGTGAAGGAGTGGGTGAATCGTGAATTGTTGATTGTTGCCTTGACGATTGATTGACGATTTGACGATATGACGATATGACGATGTATTACAAGAGCTTAGAACTTAGAACAGTAGATCCTCAAAGTGAATGAGAGCGATCGCCCAATAATTGTAGAGCATCATATAGTAAGTACTTGATGAAATTCATCCTCAAGGCTCTAGTAGCGTCGCTACCGTTAGGTTTGAGCTGGAGGCCACCAAGTGCTTCTGATTGGCACTCAGCTCGAACAGTCCTCGACGAACCGTCGAACCAAATTGTCGCACTAGCCTCAAACCAGTTGGATTCAGATCTCAAGACGCTACGGCAGCAGTGGGAGAATGCGCCTAACTTTGATTGCCGTCGTCGAATCAGTGCCGATGCGCCCTTACCTGATTGCAGCGCATTCGTGGCAGCCGTTGACCTAGAGCAGAATAATGCTGGCATCCAGGAAGAGGCAGCTGCTGCGCTAGGTCGTGTGGTCGGCGGGTTTTCAGCCCTTGCAGGAAAGAATGAAGATGAAGATGTTATCGTGCGTGTCGTCTGTGACGACCAGTACACTGCGCGTTGCCCGAAATTTCACGTTGACAAGATTCCTGCCCGCGCCATGGTAACGCTGCTCGGCCGAGGTACAGAATTCGTGGCACCCCCAGATTCGTCTTCAGGAGGCGCCGTAGAAACCACTCGGGAACTCGAACTTGTGTGCTTAAGAGGTACTAAATGGAACCCATCTAAACCATCAAACTTTCTGTCGTCGCTCCTCGGTGGAGCCGCAGGGTTCTCCGCCTGCGAGCACCGGTCACCAGATGGTCCGCCCGAGAGACGAGTCTTTCTTACTTTGGACTTACCGACATCGGAAGACGAGCCGGAATGGCTCTTACATCGATAGATCAAGTCCGTGCGGACTCTTTTACTTAAATAAATGAGCTCTGAGATGAAAGCCCCTATTTTAGAACTTGCTCACCTACTCGCCTACTTGCCTCAGGGGTGCCCCCTCTAAAGCGACAGAGTGTTGAAATCGGGAGTCGCCGAAGTCTTTCTTCGCCACCATGAGAGAACCGGCAGGGATCGCGGCGATGTATTCCAGGACCATGATAACTTCAGATTCCCTTAATTATAAATGCCTAATAATTGATAAATTAATTGATGTCCATTCAGGTGTATGAAGTATTAAGTAAATAACAGGAATTTTAATGGTAAATTAGATAACTGACACGGAGAAATTGTTATTATCGACCTCGAGAAACCAGAAGCAGCGTGCTCCTTATTAAATTTGCAAATGCACCACCAGCAGGGGCATTTTTTTGAGGCACCTACACGCCGACACCTACGTCGCTGTGATCAATAAATGAAGCAGATCAGGAGCAGCATGGGCATTTCTAGCTTGAGAATAAGGATCTTGAGGTAATTTCCGGGGATACGCTCGCCCTAGAAGACAGTTCTGATCTCGCTTGGGGCACAGTGCTGAGTGATCTGAGTTCTCTTGGAGTTTTCTCAGCCTGAGTCTGAAGAGTCTCTTGGATTTTTCTTCGACTTTTCTTGGAAATGATTTCTTCCTTTGTCGTTCAAATCTTCACGACATGCATGTCGAAAAAAAGAAAAATACGATAGGTAGCCAGGGAGGCAGTTATAATGGACAAAGGCGCGACACTTTAATTATTTTACTGCGAAATGCCAAGGGATCGATGTTATAGTTCGTAGCACGTTGGGCTTGTTATAGACGGAGAGTAGCATAGCTATAGATAGAGGTATCGCGACTCGCACAGCTGCTGAAAGTGGCACGTGACAAGTGACACATGTGCAATTTTTTCCGACGAGACGGGTCAACGTTGGCATCACTAGACGTCCATCTCGAATGGACATTGCTCACGACAAGTCGGGACGGGGGATGGAAAGCCCAAAAGAAGAATCGGAGGGGCGGACATCTGAGGTGACAAACGACACCTCGAGACCGCCCAAGGAACATGCTGTCTGCGCGACGTCGATTGCGGCGTCGCTGCCACCTAAAGACCATGGTAATGCGAGAATAGTCTTCTGTTCCGATTGCTGCGGCCTGTTCCGGGTCGAGAGAAGCATCATGGCCTCATTCGCCTCTCACTCCCTTGTCAAAATATCATGGACACAATTTTTCAAACACTTGCTTGTAGCGCTTTTGTTACACGAGTCCCTAGCGCGTACCTCAGTACCTTACAAGTAAATTTTTATCCTCTGTGGCAGAAAATGGCCACCCAATATCTGCGGCGTGTGTGGCGCCGCCACCATTACTGCCCTTGGGGGGGAATGCTTCATCTGCCGGCACCATACCAGCCCTAGCGCCAACGACGGCGAGCCCACCGTATGAAATCCCCCGCGAAGAGTCTCAGACCCCCGAAAGCGCAGCCAAGGCGCCGCCGCCTCCGACCATGGGGGCTGCGCCGCCGCCACAAGACCCAACTCCGCCGCTGACTCACCAGCCCTACGCCGCGCCGCCTCTTCCGCCTCCTCCTGTCGCTGCTGCCACGTTGCCTGCCGCTTCGGCTGCTCCTAATGCTGCACCCGTGATGGCTGCACCTGCTGCTGCTGCAGCGGCTACCGCTGTCGCCAGAGCTGGAGCTGCCGGGACCGCCCCAGTTACTCCAGCCAGCAGAGCCGCAGCCGGGCTTCCTCCTGGGACCGCCGAGGCCCCCGTTTCGTCCTCGTCGTCGTCGTCTTTCTCTGGGTCGTCAACCACGACGACGGCGGCGTTCGACATGGCGGGCTTGCGCGCGCAGCTCAACAGCTCGCAGGTGGCGGAGCGCCTCACGAACCATGTGTGGAACTCGGCGGCGGACTCGTGGATTCAACCCCCGCACCGGCCACCTGCGGCAGCAGCGACACCCTCGCCACAGGCAGCGTCGTTGCCTCAACCTCGGCCCCCACCGCACGAGCCACCCGGTGGCGCAGTGCCAGCTGCCGCAACTGCGAGGGAGGGCGCTTCTCCTCCTCAAGTCACCATGGAAATTGATACGGCTGGCACAGCCACCACCGCTGAAGCGCCGGCGCCTCAACTTTCCCCAACCTCGCCACCATCTCGAGAAGCGCCGCTTTCTCCGAGCACTGCGACGGCACTGCCACAACCACAACCGCCCGCGCCTGCATCGCCACTGCCACCGACAGCCCCTTCGCCCACCAAGCAGCCCACTTCTCCAGGAGCTTCTTCGCCGCCGTCACCACCAACGGTGGTGGACCCCGCGATGGTGGCGGCCGCGCAGGACCTCTTGGCGGTGCTGCAACCCGAAAGCGACGCGACGGTGCTTTTGAAGCGCGCGCGGTAAGAGAGCCGTAGGGAGGGTACATAATATGCTCTTCTGCATGTTTTTGGGGTCCCAGGTTGCTCTCTCCCTGCCCTGCCTGATTCCACGGGTTTTTCAAATTAACAATATCTTCTTTGATTCTATGTTATCTGTTCTTTGCAGGTACGGCCTCGAGACCAAGAACCGCTTGGTGGACCGGCTCCGGGAAGAGGTGGACCTGTTCATGATGACCCCCGAGTGCACCCTGGCTCTGGACGCCCTGGACGCCCTCAAGGAGCAGCTGGACTTCCACTACCAGCGCATCAACCAGCACGTGGCGTCGTTTGCCGACGCGCGGCTCAAAGCCTTGCCCCTGGGCGGGCCCGCCACCCAGCCCCTGTGCATCAGGTACGTTTATGTGCCCTTCTTTCTCTATTTGAAGGTCATTCGGGGGGAGCATTCATCACCTTCGATCGTGTCCTCCTTATTTGAATTCGTTTGATGTTTGTATCTCACTCTTTGCTCTTGTCTCCTTGATCACTCTGCAGCACGTGGGCGCAATGCGTGGGCTACGAGCTCCTGTGCGAGCTCCTCAACTCCCTCGTCAAGGAGCTCGAAAAGCTGCGCCTCGACTGCGCTGCGCAGCAGGCCTCAGCCACTGCCCGGGCCTTTCCGCCCCCGCCGCCGCAGTCCCCGCTCCTGCAGCAGCAGCAGCAGCGGCAACAGCAGCCGCCCCTGTTGTCGCAGCAGGTCGGTGGCAACGCCTTTTCTGCGGGCCTCTCTCCGCGCGCCCCGCTGCCACCGGTGATGGGCAGTGGCAGCAACGGCGACCGGCTCGGTGGTAGCTTGGGTGGACAACCATCGCAGCCGCCGGGAGTGGCAGCTGTTGGAGCCCCTGGTGGCAGCGGTGGCGGCATTCACTTGGGGTACGGGTCGAGCGGGCTCGGCAGCCTAGGGGGCTACGGCGGCGGTGGCGACCCAGGGTCGGGCGGGAGCACGGGCACTGCGGGCCCTTCTGGAGGTGGCTCGACCCCCGGCGGCGCCGTGGGCTTCGATCCGAGCTCGTACGCGTCCCTGTACGAGCCGGGGGCTTACGACGACATGGACCTCTTTGGCACCCTCGGGGGCAACAGTGACGGCAGCATGGTGCCCTCGGGTCCTTCGTCTTCTTCTTCCTCAAGCAGCAGCACCACCACCACCGGCGGCGCAGTACGGGGAGGTGTGCCGGGGAGTGCCTACCTCGATGGCGGCGGCGGCGCTCGCCGGGACGACTCGAGCAGTTCCTCTGGGAAGCGGTCCATGAGCGTCGGGGAGTTGGGCTACGGAGACGGGGGCCTCTTTGGCCACGACCGGAGGTCGTCGTCTTCCCGACAGCTTCCCCCGCACCGCGACCGAGCTCTGACTGGAGGCAGGGACCACAGCGCAAGCCCTCGGAGCGCAAGGAGCAGCAGCGGTGGGGGACTGGGCGGGCCTTCGCCGCGGTCGGCGGGCTCGGGGGGCGGCCAGTTCGACGGGCGCATTGGGAGCGGGGACAGCGGCAGCGGCAGGCCCAAGCGCACCGCCGCGGTCGTGTCGAGGTAGCGTGTTGGCATTAGGGGCATGCGTGCACGAACGTGTTTCTTTCGTTGCATTTTTTCTTACCCAGTACTTATCTTCTGTTTATTTCTGTCATACCAATTTGAGCTTTGTTTTCACGCTTGCATTTGCGACGATTTCGCTCATTTGTCGTCGATGTGCCCAGCCGCTTGTTGTCGTCGTCGTCTTTGGACCCGGACGACAGCGACTACGAGGAAGACGAGCACGGCACCCGCAAAAAGTCCAAGTTTCGAGCTGCCCTCCCGCAGGTAATGAAACCGTGTATGTTGGACGTTACTGCCCATTTTTCTTGTGTAGACACTTTGATTCTCTTCTAGTATGTGGAGCATACGTTACGTTTCTATGCTGCTCTTGGTGTGCTTGCTGATTCACCATTTGCTTCCTCGTTGTGACTCTTTCCTTCCTTCTCATCAGGACGCGCGGGCGCACTTGGACATGTGGCTTTCGAGCCATTGGCACGACCCCTACCCCACGCCCGAAGAAAAGCAGGGCCTCGCCGACAAGTGCTACATCACTGTAGACCAAGTAAGCATAAAAGCGATGTGCGCACTCGTCTTTTGCGGCGAAAGCTTTTTGAGAATTTTTACACATATTTTTGCTTTGTTTGTTTCTTTTTGCCCTGCCTCTGTGCTCACCTTTGCTTGGTTTCGCACCCTCGAAACGACGCCCAGGTGAACCACTGGTTCATTAACGCGCGCGTGCGGCGGTGGCGGCCCACCATGGAAAAGGCCGCCACCAAGGCCAAGTTCACCGGCAGTGGCGCGTTCGCGGCCCTGGTCAAGGACTGCGGCGACGCCAACCCGTTCTCCAAGTTTCTGGGCCCTTCCGACGGCCAGGCCGGAGTGAGCCCGGGCGGCGGCGGCGGCCTTGGCAGCGGTGGTGGCGGCGGTGGAAGCAATGTCGGCCGGCCCGCTGGAGTGAGCACCGGCGGCGGCAGTGGTGGCGGCAATAATCCTCCTCCCAGCAGTACCCTCATGCCAGGCAGCCACCTCGGGAGCCGCATGCACGGTGTGTCTGGTGGGAACAGCAACAATAACAGCCACAGCGGCGGTAGCGGTGGGAATCCTTTCGGCGGCAACTTTGGCGATTACGGAGGCGGTGACGGCCTGACCCCGGGCTACCACGACGACGGCCTCGGCGACAACAGTTTCCACTCCGCGAGGGCGTCGCACGCTGCCAGCCGCGCTGCTTACGAAATGGACTTGCGAATTCAACGAATCTGAGGCGTTTCGGAGTTCAGCCGGAAATAGTAAGGCGGGAATACGAGATGCGAGGAAAAGGGCGGATATGGGATTGGGGCTTGAAGGAAAATGCATTTTAACTGCATTCAGATACATACATTAAAAGGCAGCACCCAAACTCATCTACCACCCACCACCATATAAGATATAAGGGAGGTCCGTTTATACACCTAGCAGGGAGGACTATGCTTAATTTCCAGTTTCTATCGACTATACACGACTACTTTTGATGTGCAATGTGGGAGGTGTGGAGTTATTGAAGAATCTCCTCCTTTGTGATTGTGGGGGAGTTTCGTCTCGGAGATTAAGAGAGCGGGCGAAACGTTCTTTCCGGGCAATCGAAAGTATTGCTCGGAACTGGCTCTAGTCTAGTCTAGTCTAGTCTAGTCTAGTCTAGTCTAGTTAGTACTCCCCAAAAACAAAGAAACACTCCTGTACAATACAGTAGCAGAAAAAGTGTAACCTTCAGAACAAGTCTGACTGGG